>Ga0208851_1000511_pt1 | contig 16858 bp, 18 predicted proteins | sample NGESurshal092012_FD_184481 | JGI IMG/M metagenome (GOLD analysis project Ga0208851, IMG submission 184481) | Arctic peat soil microbial communities from Barrow, Alaska - NGEE Surface sample 415-2 shallow-092012 (SPAdes) | ecosystem: Environmental > Terrestrial > Soil > Wetlands > Peat ... | reverse complement strand
CCGTCGCCGCCGTTGTTGCCACCGCCGCAGGCGACGGCGACGACCCCGTCGGGCGCGACCTCCCCGACGAGCGCGGCGAGCCCCTCGGAGGCGCGCTCCATGAGATCGAGCGAGGCGATGTGCAGGTCCTCGATCGCGTGGCGATCGGCCTCACGCGAGGCCTCTGCGCCGGGCAGCGCCCGCAGCCAGGGGAGCGGCCGGCTCACGCGGCCACCACGACCGCGCCGGCGGTCTCGCGCGAGTGGGTCAGCGACAGGTGCAGCTCGACGCCGAGCTGCGCGGCGCGCGCGGCCGCTGCGCCGTGCAGGACGACCGACGGGGCGCCGCCCGGGCCGTGCACCACCTCGATCTCCAGCGGCCGCAGGACGTCCAGGCCCAGCGCCTTCGTCGCCGCCTCCTTGGCGCAGAAGCGCGCGGCGAGGTGCTGGCCGGGCCGTGCGCGCGTGGCGGCGTAGGCGCGCTCCTGCGCGCAGAAGAGGCGCTCGGCCAGGCGTGGGCGCCGCTCGAGCGCGCGCTCGATGCGCTCGATCTCCACCAGGTCCAGGCCGACGCCGTGCACGCGCGCTACTCGACCGTGACGGTCTTCGCCAGGTTGCGCGGCTGGTCGACGTTGAGGCCGCGCAGCCGCGCGATCCGGTAGGCGAGCAGCTGCAGCGGGATCACCGCGAGCAGCGGCTGGAGCGTCCAGTCCGTCGCAGGGATCGACACGACGGACTCGGCGTGCTCGGCGATCGTCGGGTTGCCCTCGGTGGCCACCGCGATCACGTGGGCGCCGCGGGCGCGCACCTCCTGCATGTTCGAGATCACCTTGTCGAGCAGCGGCGAGTCGGTCGCCACGGTGACGACCGGGGTGCTCTCGCTCAGCAGCGCGATCGGCCCGTGCTTCATCTCGCCCGCCGCGTAGGCGTCCGTCGAGATGTAGGCGACCTCCTTGAGCTTCAGCGCGCCCTCGTCGGCGACGGCGACGCCCGCGTGGCGCCCGAGATAGAGGAAGAAGCCCGCGCGCCAGTGCTGGTCGGCGATCGCGTCGACGACGGGGTCGACGGTCTCCAGCAACTCGTCGATCAGCCGCGGCATGCTCTTGAGCTCGCGCACGAGCAGCGCGCGGCGTTTGGTCTCCATCCTGCCGTGGAGCTCGGCCAGGCGCAGCGCCAGCAGGTACATGACGGCGACCTGGCAGACGAACGTCTTCGTCGCGGCGACCGACACCTCCAGCCCGGCGCGCGTGTAGAGCACGCCGTCGGCATCGCGCGTGGCCTGCGAGCCCATGATGTTCGTCACGGCCAACACGGTCGCTCCGCGCTCCTGTGCGATCCGCATCGCGGCGAGCGTGTCGGCGGTCTCGCCGGACTGCGTGATGCCGATCACGAGGTCGCCCGGCCCGACGATCGGGTTGCGGTAGCGGTACTCGGAGGCGATCTCGACCTCGACGGGCACGCGCGCGTACTCCTCGATCGCGTACCGGCCGATGAGGCCCGCGTGGTAGGAGGTGCCGCAGGCGACGATCACGATGCGCCGCGCACCCTGCAGCACCTCGTCGGAGAGGGCGCCCTCGTCGTCGAGGTCCACCCCGTCCTCACGGACCGTACGGTCGGCGATCGTCTCGGCGATCGCGTCCGCCTGGTCGTGGATCTCCTTGAGCATGAACGTCTCGTAGCCGCCCTTCTCGGCGGTGTCCTCGTCCCAGTCGACCAGCGAGATCTGGCGATCGATCGGGTCGCCCGCGGGCGTGATGAACGCCGTGCCGTCGGCGGCGACGGCCACGATCTCGCCGTTCTCGACGTACTGCACGCGCCGCGTCTCGGAGAGGAACGCGGGGACGGCGGAGGCGAGGAACGTCTCGCCGTCGCCGACGCCGACGATCAGCGGGCACTCCTTGCGGGCCCCGACGAGGCGGCCGGGCGCCGCCTGGCTCATCGCCACGAACGCGAAGTGGCCGTCGAGGTCGTTGTAGGCGCGGCGCACGGCCTCGACGAGGTCGCCCTCGTCGTGGTCGGCGATCAGGTGGGCGATGACCTCCGCGTCGGTGTCGGAGGTGAAGACGGCGCCACCGGCCTTGAGCCGCTCGCGCAGGGCGAGATAGTTCTCGACGATGCCGTTGACGACGACGTGGACGCGGTCGTCGGTGTCGAAGTGCGGGTGGGCGTTCTGCTCGTTGACCCGGCCGTGCGTCGCCCAGCGCGTGTGCCCGATCCCGATCGTCGCCTCGCGCGCGAGCACGGCGCCGTTCCCGTCCGCAGACTGCTGGCGCTCGATCGCCTCGCGCAGCTGGACGAGGTTGCCGACCGCGCGCACGGACTCGATCGCGTCGGCGCCCATGACGGACACGCCGGCCGAGTCGTAGCCGCGGTACTCGAGTTTGGTGAGCCCTGCCAGCAGCAGCTCCTGCGCTGGACGAGCCCCGACGTAGCCGACGATGCCGCACATAGACCGCAGAGGCTAGTGCTCCGGCGCCCGGTATCCGGGCGTCAGGCTGCGGACGCGACGAGCGCCACGAGACGCCCGCAGACCTGCTCGCACTCGTCCGCGGTCGGCGCCTCGACCATCACGCGCACCAGCTGCTCGGTCCCGCTGGCGCGCACGAGCACGCGCCCGCGACCCTCGAGCGCCGCGTTCTCGGCCTCGGCCGAGGCCGCCGCGGCCGCCAGCGCCACGTCCTTGTCGGCGACGCGCACGTTGACCAGGGTCTGCGGCAGTTTGCGCATCGCCGAGCGCTGCGCAAGGTCGCCGCCGGCGAGCGCCTCGAGCGTCAGCAGGGCGCTCGCGATGCCGTCGCCGGAGGGGGCGAAGCCCATGTCGATGATGTGGCCGGACTGCTCGCCGCCGAGGGTCCAGCCGCGCGCGCGCAGCTGCTCGAGCACGTAGCGGTCCCCCACGCTCGTGGTGGCGACCTCGACCCCGGCGTCGCGCATCGCGCCGTGGAAGCCGTAGTTCGTCATCACCGTGACGACCACGCCCCCGCCGGCCAGGCGGTCTGCGGCGCGCAGGTGCAGCGCCGCCAGCGCGATCAGCTCGTCGCCGTCGACGACCGCGCCCTCGCGGTCGGCAGCGAGCACGCGATCACCGTCGCCGTCGAAGGCGAAGCCGACGTCGTGGCCGCCGGCGACGACCGCGCGGGCGAGCGCCTCGACGTGGGTCGAGCCGACCTTGTCGTTGATGTTGCGCCCGTCGGGCTCGGTCCCGATCGTGGCGACCGTGGCCCCCAGGCGGCGGAAGATCTCCGGGCCGACCCGGTAGGTGGCGCCATGCGCGCAGTCCAGCAGGACGTCGAGGCCAGTCAGGTCCAGGTCCGCGAAGCGGATCTCGAGCGCCCGCAGGTAGTCCTCCCGGGTGCCGTGCAGGACGCGCACGCGGCCGACGTCCGTGCGGACCGGGAAGCCCGCCTCCAGGCGCGCCTCGATCTCGTGCTCGGCATCGTCGGAGAGCTTGAAGCCGTCGGCGCCGAAGAACTTGATGCCGTTGTCGTGGAACGGGTTGTGCGAGGCGGAGACGACGGCCGCCAGGTCGAAGCCGTACTGCCCGATGAGCAGCGGCGCAGCGGGCGTCGGCAGCACGCCGCCGAGCAGGACGTCGCCGCCCGCGGCCGTCACGCCGGCCGCCAGAGCGGCCTCGAGCATCTCGCCGGACTCGCGCGTGTCGCGGATCACGAGGACCTGCGGGCGCGCCGCCGCGGCCTGCTCGGTGGTCGCCCGGCCGAGGGCGAGCGCGAGCTCCGCGCTCAGCTTCTCGCCGGCGACGCCACGGACGCCGTCGGTGCCGAACAGCTTGCGGGCCATCCGCCGGGCCGCGTCGCCGTCAGCGCTTGCTGAACTGCGGCCGCTTGCGGGCCTTCTTGAGCCCGGCCTTCTTGCGCTCCTTGGCGCGCGCGTCGCGCGTCAGGAAGCCGCGGCGCTTGAGCTCGCCGCGCAGGCTCGGGTCGGCCTCGAGCAGCGCCTTGGAGATGCCGTGGCGCAGCGCGCCCGACTGTGCGGAGACGCCGCCGCCATGCATGCGGGCGATGACGTCCATACGCTCCTCGTACCCGACCGTCTCGAGCGGCTGGCGGATGATCCGCTGCAGCGCGGGGCGCGGGAAGTAGTCGTCGAGCGGCTTGCCGTTGATGACGTACTGGCCCGTGCCCGGCTTCAGGATGACGCGGGCGACGGCGCTCTTGCGCTTCCCGGTCGCGCTGTAGCGCGCGTCGGCGGCGAGCTCGATGACCGCGGCGATCGGCTGGTCCTCGACCTCGTCCTCGTCCTCGCCGGTGACGAGCTCGCCGTCCTCGTCGTACTCGCCGCGCGAAAGGGGGTCCTCACCCTCCACGACGATGTCGACCTCGAGGTCGGCGCCCGGGATCGCGGGCTTGACGCGGGGCGTCTCCTCGACCTCGGGCTCCTCGGCGGCGGGCTCCTCTGCGACCGGGGCCTCGGCGACGGGCTCCGCGGCGGGAGCCTCGGCGACGGGCTCCGCGACGGGAGCCTCCTCGGCAGCGGGCTCCTCGGCCGGTGTCGGCTCCTCGGAGGCGACGGGCTCGGGCGCCTGGGTGGCGGCCTCGGGCTGCTCCTCGGGGGTCGGCTGCTCGTCGGTCGGGGTCGGCTCGTCGGTCATCAGGACGCGATCTCCATCGGTTGCGGCTTCTGCGCCACGTGCGGGTGGTCGGGCCCGGCGTAGACCTTCAGCTTGGTGATCTGCTTGCGCGCGAGGCGGTTGCGGGGAAGCATGCCGCGGACCGCGATCCGGATGACCTCTTCGGGCCGGCGGTCGAGCATCTCCTGGAGCGTGCGCTCCTTGAGGCCGCCCGGGTAGCCCGAATGGCGGCGGTAGAGCTTCTCCTGGCGCTTGTTGCCGGAGACCGAGATCTTCTCCGCGTTGATCACCACGACGAAGTCGCCGGTGTCCACGTGGGGGGTGTACTCGGGCTTGCGCTTGCCGCGCAGGGTCTCGGCGATCTGGGTCGCGAGGCGGCCGAGCGTCTGCCCGTTCGCGTCGACGAGCACCCAGTTGCGCTCGCGGGTTTCAGAGTTTGCGACGTACGTCTTCATGGCGTGAGTGAGCGCACCGCGCGCAGGGAGAGGCGCGACGCGAGCGCACATGGTAGCGGGAGTGCTCGGTTGGGGTGTCCGTGGGGTGGCGCCGGCGCCTGTCCTCACGGGTCCTGTCGCCGGACACGCCTTCGGTGCAGGTGCGCCGGAGGCGTGATCCGCCGCCTCCCGTTCGACGGACGCCCCCAACCGCCGCCCGGGCACACCCCACCGGCAGCGACGCCTCAACACATGGTTCACGCCAGAAGCAACGGCGGACGTCAGGCCGGCAGAAGGTCAGGCCGAACCAGGCGACCCAACGAGGCGTCCACCGCTTCGCCGAGCGAGGGATCGTGGATGCATGAGTCCGCACGCGGGAGCGGGTGCTGTGCGAATGCACTGCGGGCGGGCGGGCCAATTCGGGTGGCCTCAGGCGCCGCGAGACCCGCGAGCACTACTCCCACTCGATGGTGCCGGGAGGCTTCGACGTGATGTCCAGGACCACACGATTCACATCGCGCAGCTCGTTGATCATGCGCGAGGCGATCTGCTCGAGCAGGTCGTACGGCAACCGCGCCCAGTCCGCGGTCATCGCATCGTCGGACGTGACCGCCCGGATCACGACGACGTAGCCGTACGTGCGCTCATCGCCCTGCACGCCGACGGTGCGCACATCGGGCAGGACGCAGAAGGACTGCCACAGCTCGCGGTAGAGGCCGGCGCCCCGGATCTCGTCCTGCAGGACCGCGTCAGCGTCGCGCAGCAGGTCCAGGCGCTCCTTGGTGGCCTCGCCGCCGACGATGCGGATCGCGAGGCCCGGGCCCGGGAACGGCTGGCGCCAGACGAGCCGCTCGGGCAGGCCGAGCTCGGCGCCGACGGCGCGCACCTCGTCCTTGAAGAGGGAGCGCAGCGGTTCGACGAGCTCGAACTGCAGGTCGTCCGGCAGGCCGCCGACGTTGTGGTGGGACTTGATCGTCGAGGCTCCCGTGCCGCCACCGGACTCGATGACGTCGGAGTACAGCGTGCCCTGGACGAGGAAGCGCGCGTCCTGGAGCTTGGCGGCCTCCTCCTCGAAGACGCGGATGAACTCGGCGCCGATGATCTTGCGCTTGCGCTCGGGGTCGCTGACGCCGGCGAGCCTGTCGAGGAACCGCGCCTCGGCGTCGACGGCGACGAGCGGGACCTTGAAGTGGTCGCGGAACGTGGCCACGACCTGCTCGCCCTCGTTCTTGCGCATCATCCCGTGGTCGACGAAGACGCAGGTGAGCTGGTCGCCGATCGCGCGGTGCACGAGCAGCGCCGCGACCGAGGAGTCGACGCCCCCGGAGAGGCCGCAGATGACCTTCGCGTCGCCGACCTGGGCGCGGATGCTCGCGATCTGCTCCTCGACGATCGACGCGGGCGACCACGCCATGTCGCAGCCGCAGACGTCGCGCAGGAAGTGCGTGAGGATGTCCTGCCCGAACGGCGTGTGGACGACCTCGGGGTGGAACTGGATGCCGAACACGCCGCGTTCCACCGATTCGAACGCGGCGACGGGCGACTGCGTCGACGAGGCGAGCGCGGTGAACCCGGGCGGCGCCTCGTAGACGGTGTCGCGGTGCGACATCCAGCACGGCTGCTGGTCGGGGAGGCCCGCGAAGAGCGCCCCGGGCTCGTGGATCGTGAGCTCCGAACGGCCGTACTCGCCGACCTCGGCCCCTTCCACGCGCCCACCGAGCTCGCGCGCGACGAGCTGCATGCCGTAGCAGATGCCCAGCACGGGGATCCCGAGGTCCAGCAGCTCGCGCTCGAGTGCCGGCGCACCGTCCGCGTAGACCGAGGCGGGACCGCCGGAGAGGATCAGGCCCTTGGGCCTGCGCCTGGCGACCTCCGCCGCCCCCACGTGGTGCGGGAGCAGCTCGGAGAAGACGCCGCACTCGCGCACGCGGCGCGCGATCAGCTGGGAGTACTGCCCGCCGTAGTCCAGGACGACGACCTCGTCGACCGCGCGCGGGATGTCGATCGGCGCGCCCTCGTCGGCGAACTCGGTTGCCGCGACGTCGGCGGTGACCAGGTGGTGGTCGGTCACGCCGGCGTCGTGCTCAGTGCGCCGGACTTGTCCGCCGGCGCGCCGTTGCTCCCCGGTGTGGAGCGCGACGCGGCTGCGCCGCGGCTGCCCATGCCGACGCCCTGCGAGGTCTGCAGGGCCTTGCCCTCGGTCTGCAGCGACGGCGCGATCATGAGCTCCGCGCGGTTGAACTCCGCGACGTCCTGGTAGCCGCACGTCGCCATCGACGTGCGCAGGGCGCCCATCAGGTTGAACGTGCCGTCATTCTCGTGTGCGGGCCCGACGAGGATCTCCTCGAGCGAGCCGTTCTGCGTCGTCTGCACCCGCGCGCCACGCGGGAGCGTCGGGTGGAACGTGGCCATGCCCCAGTGGAAGCCGCGACCGGGTGCCTCGTAGGCGCGCGCCAGCGGCGAGCCGATCATCACGGCGTCGGCGCCGCAGGCGATCGCCTTCGCGACGTCGCCGCCCGTGCGCATCCCGCCGTCGGCGATGACCTGGACGTACTCGCCGGTCTCCAGCATGTGGGTCGAGCGCGCCCCCGCGACGTCGGCGATCGCCGTCGCCTGCGGGACGCCCAGGCCGAGAACGCCGCGCGTGGTGCACGCGGCGCCGGGGCCGACGCCCACGAGCACGCCGGCGGCGCCGGTGCGCATGAGGTGCAGACCGGTGTGGTAGCTCGCACACCCGCCGACGACCACCGGGATCGGCTGCGCGGCGATGAACTCCTTGAGGTTCAGCGGCTCGCTCGTCTTGGAGACGTGCTCGGCGGAGACGACGGTCCCCTGGATCACGAGGATGTCCAGGCCCGCGTCGAGGACGAGGTCGATGTGCTCGGTGACGCGCTGGGGCGTGAGCGAGGCGGCGGTGACGACGCCGCTGGCCTTGATCTCCTCGATCCGGGCCTTCATCAGCTCGGGCTTCACCGGCTCCTGGTAGATCGTCTGCATCTCGCGGGTGGCGACGTCCTTGGGCAGCGTCGCGATCCGCTCGAGCATCTCCTCGGCGTCCTCGTAGCGGCTGAAGATGCCTTCGAGGTTCAGGACCGCGAGGCCGCCGAGGCGGCCGATCGCGATCGCGGTGCGCGGCGAGACGACGCCGTCCATCGCGGAGGCCAGCAGCGGCAGCTCGAACCGGTACGGCCCGAGCTTCCAGGAGATGTCGACGTCATCGGGGTCCCTCGTGCGCCGTGAGGGCACGATCGCGATGTCGTCGAATCCGTACGCGCGGCGGGCCTTCTTCCCGCGGCCGATCTCAATCTCCATCAGGTGATCCTAGGCGTCGAGGCGGACGAGACGACCCCGTGCGAACGGGGTCGGAGACAGGTGCTGCGAGGTGTGGCGGCGGCAACGACCACCCCCACGACGATACCACCGGCCGGGCGACGGACCCGCGCCCGGCGGCCCGCGTCTCAGACGGTCTCGGCCGGCGCCTCGAGGCGCTCGACGTCGACCTCGCTGAGCAGGCGCTCGACGCCGGCGCGATCGACGAGCCCGGCGCCGAGGCGCTGCGTCGACTCCGCGCCGCAGGCGACGCCGAAGCGCAGGCACTCGGCGGGCGCCGAGCCCGAGTAGCGCGCGGCGACGTAGCCGGCGAGGAAGGCGTCGCCCGCGCCGACCGTGGCGACCGCGTCGCGCGGCGCGATCCAGACCCGGTGCAGCGCCGGGTGCCCGTCGACGTCGACGGTCGCAACGCAGCCGTCGGGCAGCGTGATGATCGCCTCGCGCGCGCCGAGCTCGCGCAGCTCGGAGACCGCGACGACGCGATCCTGCTCGTCGTGGAACTCGTGGCCGACGAGCTCCTCGGCCTCGACGACGTTCGGCGAGACGACGTCGGGTTCGGCGCGCACGGCGAGCCGCATCGGCTCGCCTTCGGCGTCGACGAGGGTCGTGACGTGCAGCTTGCGCAGGTCGTCGACGAGCTCGGCGTAGATCTGCGGCGCGATGCCGCGCGGGAGCGAGCCGGCGAAGACGCAGATGTCGGCGCCGCGGGCGAGGTACAGGAGCTTGTCACGGAAGAGCTCGACCTCCTGCGGAGTGACCTCCGGGCCGCGCTCGTTGATCTCGGTCTCCGTCCCGGCCGTGGGGTCGTGCACGGACGTGTTCGTCCGGGACTCCTCGCCGATCCGCACGAAGTCGTTGAGGATCGACTCGGCGGTGAGCTGCTCGACGATCCGCGTGCCGGTCGCCCCGCCCGCGAACCCGGTCGCGATCACGGGCTGGCCGAGGGTCTTCAGGGTGCGCGCGACGTTGACGCCCTTGCCGCCCGGCATCGTGCGCTGCTCGACCGTCCGGTGGCGCCGCCCGAGGCGGAAGTTCGGCACCGACAGCGACTTGTCGATTGCCGCGTTGAGTGTGACGGTGATGATCACGCGGGCTTGCTCCTGTGGCCGCGCCGACCGGCGCGGCGCCATCTTCCGGCACGAAGCGTAGCTGCCAGCGCGGCGCCGATCCCGCAGACCACCAGCAGCCCCAGCGTCGGGCCCGCCCAGGCGTTGCGCTGCCAGAAGGAGGCCTGCGCGATCGCCGCCGCCGTCACGAGCGGTGTACTCGCAACCACCCGGCCGCCGCGGATCACGTCGGCCACGCCGACGCGCGTCCCGGCGGCCAGCGGGCCGGTGAGCTGCCTCGGCAGGCCCGTGAGCCGCGTGCGCAGCCGCTCGCCGCGGCGGATCACGACACGCACCGTGTGCAGCGCGACGATGCGCGCGCGGGCACTGCGCCCGTCGACCGGCAGCGTCGCCGCCGTCCGGCCGGCGACGAGCGGGGTGGCGCGCGCGTAGCGGGCGAAGCCGTAGCGCATCAGGGCGAGCGTGTCGGCGTTCCGCGCGCCCTCGCTCGGGGTGCCCAGGACGGCACTGACGAGCGGGATGCCGCCCCGGCTCGCCGAGCCGACGAGGATGTAGCCGGCGGCGGCCGTGTGGCCCGTCTTGACGCCGTTCATCCACGGCACGTGCGCGACGAGGGTGTTGCGGTTCTCGAGCACGCGCACGTGGGCGCCGCTGTGCAGCACCGCCTTCGGGCGGTCCATCACGCGCCGGGCGAACCCGTTGCGCCGCAGCAGCAGGGCCAGCTTCACGAGGTCGGTCGCCGTGGAGTAGTTCTGCCCGCTGTCGAGGCCGATCGGGTTCGCGTAGTGGGTGTTGCGCAGCCCGGCGCTGCGCGCCCGCGCGTTCATCATCCGCACGAAGCGCCGCTCCGAGCCGCCCACGTTGACGGCGATCGCCGCGGCCGCGTCATTGGCGCTGGCGAGCAGCAGCGCGCGCAGCATGTCCGCGACGCTCAGCCGCTCGCCACCCCGCAGCCCGGCGATCGACTCGGCGGGCGCACCGGAGTACGGCACGGCCGTGACGTGGTCGGTCAGGCGCCGGTGCTCGAGCAGCAGCAGCGCCGTCATGAGCTTCGTTGTCGAGGCGATCGGCCGCCGCTGGGCGGCGCGGCGCGCGTAGACGACGTCGCCGGTCGCCGGCTCGACGAGGATCGCCGCGGGCGCCGACAGCGCCGGCGGGCGAAGCGATGCGGCGACGACGGGCGCGGCGGCGCGCGCAGGCGCCGCGGCCGCCAGCGCGGCGAGCGCGGCGACGGCCAACGCGAGGAGACGCACCGTCACGAGCGCAGCTTGAGGCGCTGGCCGGGCTGGAGCGCCTGGACGTCGACGGTGGGGTTGAGCCGCTGCAGGCCGCTGACGGGGACGCCGGTCGAGATCGAGATCGACGACAGCGTGTCCCCCGTGCGCACGACGTAGACCTTGCGCGTGACGCGCTTCGTCGTCGTCGATGACGACGAGCGGGGCTTGGCGGTCGTCGTGGTCGCGCCGCCGCCTGCACCGGAGCCCGAGGAGTTGACGATGCTGAGCGTCGCTCCGCCGATCACGAGGATCGCCAGCGGGGCGAGCCAGCGGGAAGGACGGCGGCGCGACATCGGTCCGCGCAGGATACGGCCCTGGGCCGAGAGTGCCGCAAGGCCCGTGGCGGGCCTTGCCGGGCGCTCGCGTGGCCCGCGGTGCGGTGAGGCGTGGGTGCGGGGGAGCTCCGGCGGGTCGCCCGGCGGGCGAACTGCCGCCCCCGCAACCCATGTCGCGCGCCGGCCGACCACCGACGCCGGCGAGAGGCGACTACAGAGCCCAGGCCGCCGCGCGCAGGCGCTCGGCCTCGGCGCGGGCGCCGTCGGCCGGCGCGGCGCCGGACGCCTCGTGTGCGGAGACGATCGAGCGCGAGGCGCTGACGAGGCCGCCGGCGCGGCCGGGCGCGAACGCCGGGGCGACGTCCTCGACACGGCCGCCCTGGGCGCCGATGCCCGGCAGCAGGAGGATCGAGCGCGGCATCAGCTCGCGCATCCGTGCGACGTGCTCGGGCGCGGTCGCCCCGACCACCGCGCCGACGTCGCTGAGCGGGCCGTCGTCGGCCCCGGCGAGCCCGTCGACGATCGCCGCGACGCGCTCCCACAGGCGCCCGCCGCCCTCCAGCGCGAGGTCCTCGACGTCGGCTGCGCCCGGGTTCGAGGTGCGCACCAGGACGAAGACGCCGGCTGCCGCCGCCCGCGCGGCGCCGGTAAGGACGCTCAGGGTGTCGACGCCCATGTACGGATTCGCGGTGAAGGCGTCGGCGCCGAGGCCGCGGACCTCGCCGAAGGGCGTCGGCGTCGAGCCGACGAGCGCCTGGCCGTACGCGGCCGCGCTGACGTCGATGTCGCCGCGCTTGCCGTCGGCGAGCACGAGCAGCCCGGCCGCGTGCGCATGGGCGACGGTGTCGGCGAGCGCCGCCCAGCCTGGGGCGCCGAGGCGCTCGAAGCAGGCCAGCTGCGGCTTGACCGCCACGCAGGCGGGGCCGGCGGCATCGATCACCGCGCGGCAGTGGGCCGTCACGGCGAAGGCCGCACTTTCGGCCGGCGACCCGCGGTCGGCAGATGCGCCCACCGCATCCGGCCAGAGCCGCGCCGGATCGGGGTCGAGGCCCAGGACGATCTGGGACTCGCGCGCCGCGACGAGTCGCGCCAGCCGGTCTGCGAAACGCGGACCGGCCGGCGGCTCGACGGGCGATGACCTGCCGATCAGGTGTTCACTGCCTTCTTCAGGCTCGAGCCCGCCGTGAACTTCGGCGACTTCGAGGCTGCGATCTGGATCTTCTCGCCGGTGCGCGGGTGCACGCCCTGGCGAGCACCACGGGCGGTCACGTGGAACTTGCCGAAACCGGAGAAGGTCACGTCGCTGCCGCGCTTGAGCGCGTCCTCGATCGTGTCCAGGACCGCGTCAACCGCGTCCTGAGCCTGCTTCTTCGACAGATCTGCGCGCTCGGCGATGTGGTCGACGAACTCGGACTTCGTCACGGTGCGCTCCTCCTCTAGAGGTCGTGGAATACTCGACGCTATCAGCGTTTTCGGACGTTCAGACCCGAGAATCGTCCCCGGAGCGCCGTTCCGGGACGCGTACCGCACAGGGCACGAGCGCCGCTGAGTGTTCATGGGCCACCGGACGGCATCACGCCCGGGAGCGGCGCGGCGCGGCGGCCAACGCCCGTCCCGGACCGGTCCTCGGCTCCCGATCCCCCGTGTTCATCGGGCATTCCGGACGCCGCGGGACGGCGTCGCCGCGGCCTGGGACGATGTCGCCGTGCAGCTCACCCGGATCGCATGGCTCGTCACCGTCGGCATCTGCCTGGTCGGAGCCGTGATGCTGTTCCTGGCCGGGTACCAGGGCTATGGCGTGCTCTCGATCACCGTCGGGATCGCCGCCGGGATCAATCTGACCTGACCACCGCGGCGCCCGGCTCGGTGTGCACGACGACCTCGGCGATGTCCGGATGCGTCGCCCGCGCGCGTGCCTCGATCCGTCCCGCGGTCTCGTGCGCCTCGGCCAGCGTCTGCCCGGCCGGCAGCGCCACGGTCACGAAGGCGACCAGGCCGCGCGGCTCGCGGTGGACGTGCAGGTCGACCGGCTCGCTGCCGCTCAGCTCGCGAACGATCGCGGCGATCGCGTCGCGATGCTCGTCGTCCTCGCCGGGCGTCGGCGAGCGCGCGGTCAGCGCGCCGGCGAGCGGCTCGAGGTGCACGTGCACGCGGCCGATCTCGGGGGCCGCCGCGAGGATCGCGCGCTCGACCTCGTCGGAGATCCGATGGGCCTCGGCGAGCGTCTCCTCCGCGGGCAGCTTGACGTGCAGGCTCAGCTCGATGCGCCCGTCGAGCACGACGGTGCGGACGTTGTGAACCTCGCGCACGCGGCGGACCGTCAGCGCCGCGCCCGTCGCGCGCTCGCGCAGGTCGGTGCTCGTGCGGGGCTCGATGTGCACGGTCACGTCGCTGCCCGGCAGCGCGGCGCGCACCGCGCGCTCGACGCTGTCGGCGACGGCGTGGCCCTGCTGGACGGCCGCGTCCGGGGCGACCGCGAGCACCGCGTCGACGAAGTTGCGTCCGGCGGCCTCGCGGACGCGCAGGCGGCGCAGCTCGGCGCGGGGCTCGGCGCGGAGGATCGCCGCGCGCGCGGCATCCGAGGCGTCCAGCGGCGCCCGGTCCATGAGCACCTGGACGTTCTCGCGCATCAGCGAGACGGCGGCGGTGACCACCAGCGCGGCGACCACGAGCGCCGCGATCGCGTCCGCGCTCTGGTAGCCCGCCCGCACGAGGATCAGGCCGACGAGGACCGCCAGCGAGCCGGCGAAGTCGGCGGCGAAATGCAGGGCGTTGGCGGCCAGCGCCGGGCTGTGGTGCTCGCGCGAGGCGCGCAGCGAGATCGTCGCACGGCTGACGTCGACGATCAGCACGACGCCGAGCACCGCGAACGCCCACCACGCCGCGTCGACGGTGTGGTCGTTGCGACCGGTCAGCCGCAGCACCGACTGGTAGACGATCCCAGCGCTGACGAGCACGAGGAACGCGGCCTCGCCGAGCGCGGCGAGGTGCTCGGCCTTCCCGTGGCCGTAGGGGTGATCGCGGTCGGCGGGGCGGATCGCGACGCGCAGCGCATAGAAGGTCAGCAGCGCGGCGACGAGGTCGGTCCCGGAGTGCGCGGCCTCGGCGATGAACGCCAGCGAGCCCGTCAGCAGGCCGGTGACGAGCTTCAGCGCGACGAGGCCGACGGCGGCGAAGATCGACAGCCGCGCCGTGCGCTGCTGCGGTGAGAGGCCGGTGGAGGCCGGCGGCGCGGGCGGCTCGCTCAGCGGCTCGCGAGCCACGCGAGGAGCTCCCGGGCGGCACGGCCGCGATGGCTGATGGCGTCCTTCTCGCGCGGGGCGAGCTCGGCCATCGTGCGATCGGTGTGATCGTCGTCCGGGAGAAAGGCCGGGTCGTAGCCGAAGCCGCCCTCGCCGCGCGGCGCCGCGGTCAGGACGCCCCGGCAGCGACCCTCGAAGACGCGCTCCTCGCCGTCGGCGCCGACGAAGGCCAGCGCGCACACGTACCCGGCCTCGGCGCCGTCGGAGACCTGCGCGAGCAGGTGCTCGAGGTTCTCCTCGTCGGTCGCGTCCTCGCCCGCGAAGCGCGCCGAGCGCACCCCGGGCGCGCCCCTGAGCGCGTCGACCTCGATCCCTGAGTCGTCGGCGATCGCGTCGCGCCCCGTCGCCGCGACGGCGGCGCGCGCCTTGAGCAGCGCGTTCTCGGCGAACGTCGTGCCGGTCTCGGGCGGGAGGTCGACGTCCGGCGGCAGCGGGTCGATCGTGTGCGGACTGAGGAGCAGCGAGAACTCGCGCACCTTGTGGGGGTTGCGTGTGGCCAGCAGCAGCCTCATGGGCCCGCGGAGGCGATCGCGGCCTCCTGCGCGGTCCGCAGCCCCTCGATGCCGTGCGCGGCCAGGACGAGCAGATCGTCGAGGTGTGCCCGCTGCAGCGGCGTGCCCTCGGCCGTCGCCTGGACCTCCAGCAGCCCGCCGTCGCCCGTCATCACGACGTTCGCGTCGACCTCGGCGCTCGAGTCCTCGCGGTAGTCGAGGTCGAGCAGCGCGGTGGTGCCGACGATGCCGCAGGAGACCGCGGCGACCGAGCCCGTCAGCGGGAGCGCCGGGATCCGCTCCTCGGCGACCAGGCGCCGGCACCCGAGCACGAGCGCGACGTAGGCGCCGGTGATCGACGCGCAGCGCGTGCCGCCGTCGGCCTCGAGGACGTCGCAGTCGATGTTGATCGTGAACTCGCCGAGCGCCGCGTCGTCCACGACGCCGCGCAGGGAGCGCCCGATCAGGCGCTGGATCTCGATCGTACGCCCGTCCTGGCGACCGCGCACCGCATCACGGGCCTTGCGCTCGCCGGTCGACGCCGGGAGCATCCCGTACTCGGCGGTGAGCCAGCCCAGGCCCTTGCCGGCGCGCCAGCGCGGCACCCCCTGCTCGATCGACGCGGTGCAGATCACCCGCGTCCCGCCGCAGGAGATGAGTGCGGAGCCGGTCGCTGTGCTCATGAAGCCCGGCTCGATCGTGACCGGGCGCAGTGCGTCCGCGGCGCGGCCCTCCGCGCGCCCGGCGATGGCGCTCATGCTGCGACCTCCGCGTGCAGGCGGACCTGTTCGACGTCACCGAGGGGGAGCTGCAGGAACCGGGTCCCGAGCATGCGGAAGGCCTCCGGGTCGCCGGTGGACAGGAAGCTGTAGTCGCCCTCGCCGGTGCGCGGCGAGCCGAGGCCGCGCGAGCCCAGCGCGTGCTCGACCTGGCGCGCGAGCGCGGAGCCCGAGGTGACGATCGTCACGCCGGGCCCGAGCATGCGCTGGAGCATCGGCCGCACCAGCGGATAGTGCGTGCACCCGAGGATCACGGTGTCGACCCGGGCCTCCACGAGCGGCGCGACATACCCGCGCACGACCTCGACCACGCGCTCGTCGAAGGGGAAGCCGGCCTGGATCATCGGCGCCAGGTCGGGCGCGGCGACCGCCACGAGGTCGACGTGCGGGTCGGCGGCGCGCACCGCGGTGTCGTAGGCGCCGCTGGCGACGGTCGCCGTGGTCGCCAGGAGGCCGATGCGGCCGTTGCGCGTCGCGGTCACCGCGTGGACGGCCTCAGGGCCGACGACGCCCAGGACGTCGACGCCGAGCGTCGTCTCCATCATGCGCCGGCGCAGCGCCGGCAGCGCCGCCGCCGTCGCCGAGTTGCAGGCGACGACGAGCAGCTTGGCGCCGCGCGCGAGCAGCTCCTCGGCGATCTGGAGGCTGAAGCGCCGAAGCTCGTCCGGGCCGCGGTCGCCATACGGGAAGCGCGCGGTGTCGCCGAGGTAGACGAAGTCCTCGTTGGGAAGCCGCACGAGCAGCTCGTGCAGGACGGTGAGGCCGCCGACGCCGGAGTCGAACACCGCGATCGGCCGCTCGCGCGGGTCGCTCGGGAAGGGCACCGATCCAGCATACGGCGGCCTCCTGCCGGAGTCACTTGGCGGACGTCGCCCCGACGCCGTCGATCGCGTCCTTGAGCTTCGTGACGACCGTCTGGGCGATCCCGCCGCCCTTGAGGCCCTTGCCGGCCGCGATCACGCCGACCAGCACGCCGGCCACGAGCAGGATCAGCGCGACATACTCAACGGTGCCCTGGCCGGGCGCCGCGGCGAGCCTGAGCGAGGTGGTGTGCAGGGCCGCGTGCAGGCGGCCCAGAATGCGATAGCCCATGGTTCCTCCAGTCGATCGTGGGGTCGCCGACGAGTCTGGGCGCCGCCGTGTGACGTCGCCACGGCGCATCCGTGGAGAATCAGTGCCGCATGCGCGCACTCGTCGTCTCCAACATGCGCCCCGGTCCGGGCGACCCCTCGCGCGGGAGCTTCGTGCGCGACCAGGTCCGCGCCCTGCGCGCGCTGGGCGACCCGGACCTCGTGCTGGAGACCTTCGAGTTCGGCCCGGGCGGCTACGTCGCCGCC
>Ga0208851_1000509_pt1 | contig 16874 bp, 16 predicted proteins | sample NGESurshal092012_FD_184481 | JGI IMG/M metagenome (GOLD analysis project Ga0208851, IMG submission 184481) | Arctic peat soil microbial communities from Barrow, Alaska - NGEE Surface sample 415-2 shallow-092012 (SPAdes) | ecosystem: Environmental > Terrestrial > Soil > Wetlands > Peat ... | reverse complement strand
CACCATGAACAACCCTGCCAGCACCCGGGGGACCAGGAGGTACTGGACCGGGTTGACGGCCATGGTCTCGAGCGCGTCCACCTGCTCGGTGACCCGCATGGTGCCGAGCTCGGTGCACATGGCCGAACATGCCCTCATGGTCACCATCAGGGCACTGAACACCGGGGCGAGCTCGCGGGTCACCGTCAGGGCCACGGTCGGCCCGACCAGGCTCTCGGCGCCGAAGAGCTCGAACGCGCTCCAGGACTGGGTCGCGAACACCATCCCGGAGAAGGTCCCGGTCAGGGCAACCAGGACCATCGACCCCACCCCCACGAAGTCGAACTGCGCGAACAGATTCTGCAGCCGGAACGGTGGCCGGACGGACCAGGCGACGATCGAGACCGCGAGCGAGGACATCGCCCCGAGCGTCTGGAAGAAGCCGAGGACGCCATTGCCCAGGCCTTCCACGATGCCCACCAGCGGGTTCTTCCTGGGCGTGGACTCGAGGTCAGAGGTGGTCATCGGGCGGCGCGGAGCATCCTAGGGCACGCCGCCGGCTGCGACACGGGGCACCCGCGCTCCGATGGCGCAGAGGACATCGTAGGCGATGGTCCCCTGGAGCGCGGCGAGCTGGTGCGCGTCCTGGGACTCCGTCCCCTGACGGCCGATGAGCACCACCTCGTCCCCGACCTCGGCCCCGGGGATGTCCGTCACGTCCACCATGCAGAGATCCATGCACACCCGGCCGACGATCGGTACGCGACGGCCCCGGACCAGGACCGAACCACGGTTGGAGAGCAGACGCGACCAGCCGTCGGCGTAGCCCACCGGGAGCGTGGCGATGCGCGAGGGCCGGGGCGCCGTCCAGGTGCTGCCGTACGAGATGGGCGTCCCCGCTGGCACGGACTTGACGTGCACCACCCCGGTCTTCCAGCTCAGCACGGGCTCGAGCGCACGGGGAGGCCGGAGCCAGGGCGCGGGGACGAGCCCGTAGAGCGCCAGCCCCGGGCGGGCGAGGTTCATCTCCAGGCCGTCGCGGGCCTCGGGCAACGCGAGCAGGCCGGCGCTGTTGGACAGGTGGCGCCAGCGGGGAGCAAAGCCCGCCGCGCGCAGCTGACCGAGCGCCGTGCGGAAGCGGGAGATCTGCAGCGCGGTCAAAGCCGCATCGGCCAGGTCGGCGTTGGCGAAGTGGGAGCAGAGGCCCTCGATCTCCACGCGCTTGCACGCCCGGGCAGCCTCGAGAAACGCCGGCACGTCGGCCGGTAAGACCCCGAGCCGCCCCATGCCGGTGTCGATCTTGACGTGGGCCCTGGCAGGTGTCGCCAGCGTCCCCGCCGCCGCGTCGAGCGCCGTCAGGTGCTCCGGCCGGAAGACGACGGGCACCATCCGCCCGGCGAGCATCTCCTCCCAGCCTCCGTCGTACGCGCCGCCGAGGACCAGGATGTCGCTCTGGACTCCCGCCTCCCGGAGCGCCCGTCCCTCCTCGACCAGCGCCACCCCGAGGAAGCGGACGCCGGCCGACTCGAGCGCACGGGAGACCAGCACCGCCCCGTGGCCGTAAGCGTCCGCCTTCACCACGGGCAGAACTTCCACCTCCGGCGCGGCGGCGCGCAGCGTGGCGTGGTTACGGACCAGGGCGCCGAGGTCGATCTCGGCGCGGGTGGGGCGGATGTTCACGGGCTCGGATCCCTCATCGAGGATGGCTGACCGACGATCCCGAGGCTACTCTGCCTCGGAGACCCCGGGGCACCTTGCATCAGCGAGGCCCGTGACCGCGGGGTCGGGGAACGACCATGGCGACGCACCGGGTGGGCGGCGAGGTGGATGCCTCGTGCACGCGCTGCAAGATGGAGCTGGCGCACACGATCCTGGCCATGGTGGGACCGAAGATCGTCCGCGTGCGCTGCAACACGTGCGGCGGTGACCACGTGTACCGGGGCACGCACTCCAGTTCCCGCCCCACGGCCGCCAGGCCACGCGCCGCGCCGGCAGCGCGGACGGTCGTCGGCTGGGACGCCCAGCTCGCGGACCGGGACGTGGGGAGCGCCCAGGACTACCGGCCGGACCAGCACTACGCGGTCGATCAGGTGGTCCGTCACCCCACCTTCGGCCTGGGCATCGTGCGGGCCGTCCGTCACGACAAGATGGACGTGGCCTTCAAGGCTGCGGAGCGCACACTCGTTCAGGGCCGGAGCAGCGGCACCGCTCGCCCCTCCTTCGCCCCACCTCCCCGACCGGTCGAGACCTCGGAGGCAGGCGAGGATGGCTGACCCGGGCGTAAACGCTGCTAGCCTCGGCGCCGACGCCACGTGCGCCCCCCTCTCTTCCCTGCGCTCCTGACCCTCGCCGTCGCCGCGCCTGCATTGGCGGCTCCGGTCGTGGAAGCCGAGCCCTCCCGGCTGGTGCTGGGGCCCCGCGCCCGAGCGGAGATCACCATCCGCAACGCCGGGCCCGGACTCCGGGCGGCGGTCTCGATGGGAACGCTCACCCCGGGGAGCTCGGGTGAAGACTTCACGCGGTACGTGTGGGTGCCACCATCCGACGCGCGGGCGCCCACGCTCGTCCTCTTTGCCTTCTGGAGCAGCGACGCCCCGGCGCTCTCCGACATCACCGTCCTCGCGCTGCCCTGCGCCGGGAGGACCGAGCTGGCGATCGAGACCGAGCCCGGTGCGCGCGTCGGGGTGGAGGTGGCCGGGTCGCGCTTCGGCCCCCGCCGCGCCGACACCCTTGGCCGGCTCCGGATGCCGGTCGAGGTGGGCCCGGGGGTGCACGAGGCGCGGGTCATCGCCGAGCTGGCCGATCAGAGCAAGATCCGCGTCCTGCCGCTCTCCTTGCCGCCCTCCCCATGGCTCCTCGCGGTGAGCCCCGAGACGAGCATGGAGGGTACCCCGGTGCTCGCCCTGGTCATCGTTCCCGACACGGAGGAGGCGGCCGGCACGGAGCTCGTCGCCGATGGCGCGAAGGTGGAGCAGCTCCAGACCGTGGGCCGCCGCCTCCTGCTGCGCGTGACTCCGGAGGCGTCGCGCAGCGCCGTCACGCTCCTCGCGCGCACGCTCGACGGTTCGGTCCGAGCGCAGCGCACGCTGGAGGTGGAACGCACGGTCCCACGCCCCGCCGCTCCGCCCCCGTCGCCGGAGCCTCCCCCGGCCCGCTGGGTGCTCGGCGGCGCCGTCGGCGGATACGTCGGGGGGGGCGCCAACGCCGGCCCCCAGGCCTCGCTCACGCTCGGTTACGGGCTGCCCAGGCTTCCCCTGGTCCTCGAGCTCGAGCTGGGCTTCCGCGCGCAGTGGCTGAGCACGCAGGTGGGCACACTGGGCACCCAGAGCTCGACACTGCTCGTGTTCCCCATCGACGTCGCGGCCCGCTGGGAGGCGCTCGCATCCGGGAAATTCCGGCTCAGCCTCCGGACCGGCGGAGGTCTGCTCCTGGCCAGTCACCAGCTCTCGAGCACCTTCGATGCCGGCCTCAGTCAGGGCGCGGTGGGCTGGGAGCTGTTCGCCGCGGTGCAAGCGGGCGTCCGGCTGGGCGGGATCGAGCCCTACCTCGAGGTGCGCGGGTCCACCTCCCAGGTGAGCACCGGTCAGCTCGATGCCCATCCCGGTGGCGCACTGTTCTCGATCGGCGTGCGGGGGGAGCTCCGGTGAGCACACGGGAGACACTCGCCTGGGTGCTGCTCGGGCTGCTTCCGGCGTGCAGTGGAGGCACGCTCCCCCAGCCCACGGTGGTCTCGGTGAACCCGGCGGAGCGCCCGGCCTCGAGCAGCGGCCCGGTGACGGTGACCATCGAGGCGGTGCTCCCGACCATGGTGAACTACGGCGCCGTCTCGGCGACCGTCGATGACCGGCTCACCGTGAAGATCGGGCCGAGATCCTTCGGCCCGCCCGTCTGGACCGACGGCGGCGTGGTGACCGACTTCCTCCCGTCGGTCTTGCCCGAGGGCCGGTACGACGTCACCCTCGCGCTGGGTGATGGCCGGTCCGCCACCGCGCCCAGCGCGTTCCACGTGACCGCCGGCGACTGGCCGGTGGGCTACACCATCGACACCATTCCCAACCAGACCTCGGGCGTCCCGTTCGGTGTCACCCTCCGGGCGCGGGGCGCTCCGGACGGCGGCTACGGCGGGACGGTGAGCCTCTCGGTCCCGGGCGCCAGGGTCTCTCCGGTCACCTCGGGTCCCTTCGTCGCAGGCGTGCTGGTGCAGGTCATCACCGTCACCGCCGACGGGGCGGGGAACTACCAGCTGGTCGTCTCGGATCTGGCCGGTCACACCGGGACGTCGCTGCCGTTTCGCCTTCGCTGACGGAGGAGCGCGAGCGCGCGCGCCATGTCGGCCGGCAGCGGCGCCTCGACGTCCACCGCCGGAAGCCCCTCCCCGGCGTGCAGGACCAGCCTCGAGGCGTGGAGCGGTGTCCGGCCCAGCACCACCGCATCGCTGCCGCCTCCGAGCGCGCGCTCGGTCACCGGCTCTGGCCTGCCGTACTGCGCGTCGACCAGCAGCGGCGCACCGGCATGCCGGAGGTGCACGCGGATCTGGTGGGTGCGCCCCGTCAGGGGGCGGGCCTCGATGAGCGCGACGTCCCCGAACGTCTCGACCGGCAGGAGCTCGGTCGTGGCCGGCTTCCCCTCCCCACGGGCCGCGGCGACTCGCATCCGCGACCGTCGCGCGGGCACGAGCGCCACATCCACCACGACGGGCCCCGAGAGCGCCGGCGAGACGAGCGCGAGGTATCGCTTGGCCGCCAGGCCTCGCTCGAAGGCCAGGCTGGCCGCACGGTGTGTGGCTGCGTCGAGCGCGAAGAGCAGGACGCCCGAGGTGTCCCGGTCAAGCCGGTGAACCACCCAGACGGGACGTCCGAGCTGGGCCTCGAGCCGGGCACGCAGGGCTGGCCCGCCCTCCTGCGTCCGTCCGGGGATGACTCCCACGCCCGCGGGCTTGTCGACGGCGAGCAGCCCGCCGGCAGACCAGAGAACGGGAATCACAGGACGTCGTCGGCCGAGAGGACCTCCACCGGGCCGAAGCGCTCCAGCTGCGGGCGAAGCCGCTCGGCCGGCCCCACCACGACGGTGAGCGGCGGCTCGGGGAAGCAGTACCTCGCAGCCGCCTCACGGGCCTCCGCGCGGGTGACGGCACGGACCCGGTCCCGGTAGCGGTCGAGCCAGTCGTCCCCGAGGCCGTAGAGCGCCATGTCGGCCAGCACCGCGCCGAGCGACTCGTTGGTCTCGGTGCGGAGCGGAAAGAGCCCGGCCAGGTACCGCTGCGCCTTCTCCACCTCGGCTTGCGTCGGCCCGCGGGCGCGCATGCGCTCCACCTCCTGCCGCATCACCGAGAGCAGCTGTCCCGTGGTCTCCACCTTGGTGAAGCTCGAGACCGAGAAGAGGCCGCCCGCCCGCAGGGTGTCGAAGGTGGAGCCCACGCCGTAGGAGAGACCCCGCTTGACCCGCACTTCGCGCACCAGGCGGGAGGTGAAACCGGCACCGAGCGTGACGTTGACCACCTGCGCGGCGAACTGCTCGGGGGCTCCCCGGCGGTATGCGGGGCCGACGATGCGCACCTGGCTCTGGGTCTGCTCGGGCCTGTCGACGACCACGACCCGACCGGCGCGTCCCACTCCGGGCGCGGGCGGCACGTCGATCCCGTGCGCCGGGCCCATCCGCCACGCCCCGAACGCCTCCTCGACCTGAGAGGCGATGGTCTCCGGATCGACCGCCCCGACCACGAAGAGGCGCGCCGGACGGGGCCCGAAGTGGTCGGCGTGGAACCGGACCGTGTCCTCGCGGGTGAAGCGGCCGACCGAGAGCCGCGTGCCCGACACGTCGTGGCCGTAGGGGTGGCCGCCCCAGGCAGCACGGAGCAGCGCGCGGTCGGCGAGGAGGGACGGGTCGTCGACGTCGTTGGCGAACTGCCCGAGGCACCGCTCGCGTTCGGTCTGGACCTCCTCCTCGGGAAAGCTGGGCACACGCACCAGCTCGGCCATGACCCCGAGCATGGCCGGCAGGTGCTCTGCGGGCGTGGTGAGAGCGACCGCGACCTGGTCCTCGCCGGCGAAGAGCCCGAGCGAGGCGCCCACGAACTCGATGGCCTCGTCGAGCGCGTGCGCGTCACGGTGGGCCGTGCCGCGCCGGAGGAGCCGCATGGTGAAGTCGGCCAACCCCTCCTTGCCCTCCGGGTCCGCGGCGGCGCCGGACGACAGGACGAGGCGCACCGCCACCAGCGGGACGCGGCCCCGCGGAGCGACCGTGACCGAGAGCCCCCCCGGGGTCTCGAAGCGGTGGAGCTGGAGACTCCGGCCTGCCGCGGCGGAGCGGACCGTGCGCTGCTTGGCGGCCATCATGTCGCTCCCTCGTCGGGGACCAGCGTCACCACCGAGCGATGCCGCGGGTCGAGCCAGCGGCGCGCCGCCGCCTGCACCGACGAGGCGTCCACCCGGCCGTACGCCTCGGGGAGCGCCAGGCCCGCCCGCCAGCCGCCCAGGAACAGCTCGTACGTCCCGAGCGCGTGCGCGCGGCCCGAGTTGGAGGTCAGCTCGCGGAGGAGATGCGCGCGCAGGTTGTTCCCCGCCTTCTCCACCTCGCGGGTCTCCACCCCGTGCTCGGCCACGCGCTGGATCTCCGACTGGAGCGCATCGTCGGCGGCGCGCACGTCGGCGTCGGGCTGCAGCTCGAGGTGGAAGGCGAAGAGCCCGGGGTCTCTCCGCCAGCTCCAGTCCACGCCCACGTTGATCGCCAGGCGCTTGCCATAGACCAGCCCCCGCTGCAGGCGGCTCCCCTCGCCCACCCCGAGGATGAACTGGAGCACGTCGAGCGCGAGCGTGTCCGCGTCGGTGACCCCGGGGCCGCGGTAGGCGATGAGGAGCGACGGGGCACGGGAGGGATGGCGAAGCTCGGCGCGGCGCTCGCCCCGCTGTGGCGGCTCGGCGTTCACCACGCCGGGCACGGGCGGGCCCTTCGGGATGTCGCCGTAGGCCTTGCGGATGCGCCTGAGCAAGGACTCAGGCTCGAAGTCCCCGGACACCCAGAGCGTCGCGTTGTTGGGGGCGTAGAAGGTCTGGAAGTAAGCCTCGCAGTCCTCGCGGCGGATGGCCTCGATGTCACCCATCCATCCGATGACCGGCCAGCGGTACGGATGCGACTGGTAGACCAGCGCGTGGAGGGCCTCGTCCATCAGGCCTGCCGGCTCGTTGTCCACCCGGAGCCGCCGCTCCTCCTTCACCACCTCGCGCTCGCTCCGGAGCGACCGGTCGTCGATGGTGAGGGAGCGCATCCGGTCGGACTCGAGGTCCAGCACCGTGTCCAGCGCGTCGGCCGCGAAGTCCTCGTAGTACACGGTGACGTCGTGGGTGGTGTAGGCGTTGGACCGGCCGCCGTTCGACTCGAGCACCTCGTCGAACTCCTTCGGGCCGTACTTCTCGGCGCCGTTGAACATCATGTGCTCGAAGAGGTGGCTGATGCCGGTGATGCCGGGCCGCTCGTTGCGCGAGCCGACCTGGAAGAAGGTGTAGAGGCTCACCACGGGGGCGTCGTGGTCGGGCATCATCCGGACGCGAAGGCCGTTGGGCAGCCGGGCCTCGTGGACGGGGAAGAGGTCGAGCTCAGTCTTTTTGCGAGGGCTCACGGGGAGGGCCCTGCATACCGCCCCCTCGTCGCCTTCGCACCGACTTCGCGGCCCTGGAGCGAACCGCGGCGAAGACGAATCCGCACCACACGCACTCCGCCCCGCGGGGTCCGGGGGGCAGGGCCAGGAGGCACCCCGGACAGCAGTCCGCGGTGGAGGCCGGGCTCGCCGCCTGGCCGCCCCGGGGGACGCGCCGGCGCGCGGGCCTCTGCGCCAGCTGGCGTTCGAGCGTGCGTAGACGATCCTCGAGGTCGGCGATGCGGTCGAGCAGCGCGCTGTCCTCGACTCGACGTGCTCCGGCGCGCGCGTTCACCACTCGGGCTACGCTGCCAGCGGGGGACCCGTCCCGCAAGAAACCGGACTTCCTGGAGACCCACCTTTCGACCTCCGATGCTCCCCCCTGACCCCAGCGCCCCCATCGACCCCGAGCCGCTGCACGGCGGCCTGCACACCCGCCCCTCCCAGCCGGAGGCCGTCCGGGCCCAGGAGGAGGCCCTCGGCGTGCTCTCCGACGGCGAGCTCGCCCGCCTGCTCGACGGAGCGGTCCGGATGCCGGTGGAGCGCGCGCGCCAGGTGTTCGTGAACCGCAACCTCCGGCTGGCGAACGTGGAGATGGTGGGGTTCGACATGGACTACACCCTGGCCATCTACCACCTGCGGCGGATCGAGCAGCTCTCGTTCGACCTCACCCTGTCGCGGCTGGTGACCGAGTTCGGCTATCCGGCGGACCTCGGCCTGCTCCAGTACGACCACGGTTTCGTGATGCGCGGGCTGGTGGTCGACAAGGCCCAGGGCAACCTGATCAAGATGGACCGGTTCGGGAGCGTGGGCCGCGCCTACCACGGGCTGTCCCCCTTGCCTCCGGACGTCTGCCACCGGCTGTACCGGAACGAGCGAATCCGGCTGAGCAGCGAGCGGTACGCCTGGATCGACACGCTCTTCTCGCTCCCGGAGGCCTGGCTCTACGCGGCGATCATCGAATTCCTGGAAGGGCAGGGCCGGACGGTGGAGTACGGCCGGCTCTACGACGACGTGCGGGAGGCCATCGACGCGGTCCACCGCGACGACTCCTTGAAGCGGGAGGTGCGCAAGGACATCGGCCGGTACATCTTCCGCGACCCCGAGCTCGGTCCGGCGCTGCACAAGCTGCGCTCGGGCGGGAAGAAGCTCTTTCTGCTGACCAACTCGCTCTGGGACTACACCGACGTGGTGATGTCGTTCCTGCTCGATGGGGTGGTGAGCGAGTACCCGTCGTGGCGGAACTACTTCGACGTGGTGGTGACCGGGGCCACCAAGCCGGCGTTCTTCACCGAGGGCCGGCCTTTCCTGGAAGTCGACGCCACCAACCGGGACAACACCGTGCTCGGCGAGGCGAAGGCGCTCGAGCGGTGGAAGGTGTACCAGGGCGGCAACCTCCCGGCCCTCGAGCGGATGACCGGCATCGGCGGGGAGAAGGTCCTCTACGTCGGCGACCACATCTACGGCGACATCCTCCGGAGCCGGAAGGCGTCGCTGTGGCGCACCTGCATGGTGGTCCAGGAGCTGGAGGACGAGATCCGCTACACCGAGGGCCGGGGGGAGGAGATCGCCCGGCTCGGCGCGGTGGAGCTGCTCATCGCCCGGCTCGACGACGAGTTGAACGTCCGGAAGGGGCTGCTCAACGCGCTCGACCGCCGGCTCGACCGGGATGGTGGCGAGGATGGAGGGCGGGCCGCGCTGGAGGAGGAGCGGCGGAGGGCGAAGTCGGAGCTGGAGCGACTGCGACGCGCGCTCCGGACGAGCAACGGCATCGCCGACGTGCTGGAACGCGACGTGGAGCTGGGCTTCAACCCCTTCTGGGGGCTGATGTTCAAGGAAGGGAACGAGAACAGCCGCTTCGGCTCGCAGGTGGAGCAGTACGCGTGCCTCTACACCTCGCGGGTCAGCAATTTCCTCTACCTGTCCCCCATGCAGTACCTCCGGGCGCAGCGGGACCGGATGCCGCACGAGTGGGCCGGGGCGCCGACGGGCCGGCTGTCTCCGCTCGGGAGCGAGGGGCCATCGAAGGCCGCGCGCCGGGGGTGAGGGCCGGGATCCCCCGGCGCACGGCCATGGTGGTCCAGGGTTCCTCCGTGGAGACCACCTGGCCCGTCCGGCCGACCTCGTCGTAGCAACGTTTCAGATCGCCGTGATGCGAGCGGGCCACCACGCGAATCTCCGCGGGATCCATCGATCCCGGCGGGTCTCCGGCATCCGACCCGCCCAGCCAGCGGAACTCGAGTGGGGAGCTCCCACCATCCGCCGCGAGCACGACACTCAGCGCGAAGCACCAGCGCATCGCCCCCCCTCTCGCTCTGAGAATACCCCAGCGCGCGCATCAGACTGACCGATCGGTGCCGCTCGCCGGCACTCGCGCCCAGACGACGGGGGCGCTCCGGGACGCGTGCTCGGGCCGGAGCCCCAGGCTCCGGAGCATCGGCGTGTACCGGGCCGCCTTCACCAGCACCGCTCGCCTCGCGACCCGGCGCGCGTCGGCGAGGACCTCGACGCTGAGCGGCGCCAAGTTCGCCAGCCGCCGCAGCATCTCGAAGCCCGGCTGCGCCGCCAGCGCCCGGCCGAACATGGGGTCGAACAGCACGATGTCCACGCTCGCCGCCGGAAGGCTCCGGAGCACCAACCCGGAGTCCGCCTGCCGCACCTCGATGCGCGACCCCTCGCGGCGCAGCGTGGCGTCTGAGAGCACCGCCAGCGGGAGGCTCGACTCGACGCCGAGCACGGAGCCGCCGGAGCCCACCAGCCGGGCCGCGACCCGCGCGTCCTGGGCGAACCCGAGCGTCGCGTCGAGCACCCGTTCCCCGGGCCTGAGCTCGCCCACGCGCTGCAGCGGGTCATCGGTGCGGCCCTTGGCGATCTCCTTCAGCCGCAGCGCCGCGAGCCCCGCGCCACCGCGGGTCTGACCCAGGCGGTCCCGGAGCGAGACAGCGTCCTCGCCGAAGACGAGCAGGACCTCGGCCTTCTCCAGCAGCCCACGAAGCGGCGCCTTCGGCCCACGGAGCAGCACGGGGAGGCTCCACCGCCCGGCGCATTCCTCGGCCTCGGCGCGGAGAGCGGCGTCGGTCGATCCGCTCAGGGCGACGGCGAGGGGATGCGGGCGCTGCATGCGAGCCGACTTACGCGGACCGCCGTGTCGACTCCATCAGCTGCGGCAGGATGGAGCGGTTCCGGCCGTTTCGCTTGGCGAAGTACAGGCACTGGTCCGCGAGGTCGATCAGCTCCTGCTTGCCGGTCCCGTTCGCAGGCGCCGCGGCGATGCCGATGGAGATGGTGACTTGCAGCGGGCCGAGCTCTGCCTGGAACACCTTGGCCTGAACCGCCTCCCGGATGCGCTCGGCGATGACCAGGGCGCCCTTCCCGTCCGTCTCCGGCATGATGACCGCGAACTCCTCGCCGCCGTAGCGGGCGACCAGGTCGGTGTCGCGCGCCTTCTCCCGGAGGATCTGCGCCACGCCCTTGAGCACCTGGTCGCCGATGGGGTGACCGTGGGTATCGTTCACCGCCTTGAAGTGGTCCACGTCGGTGAGCATCACCGCGCAGGCACGCCCGTAGCGCCGGGCCTGCGCCAGGGCCTCGTCGGCCCGCGACTGGAACGCGCGGTGGTTCAGGAGGCCCGTGAGACCGTCGGTCGTCGCCAGACGCTCCGTCTGGTCGAAGAGCTGCGCCCGGAGCACCGCCTGCCCCGCCTGGAGTGCGATGACCTCGAGCATCCGGAGGGCGTCTTCGTCGAGGGTGGCCTTCCGCCGCGCGCCTGCGACGAGGGTGCCGAGGATGCGGTCGCCCGCGGCGAGCGGGAGGATCTTCACCGCTCCCAGGCCACGGAGACGGGTGTCGTCGTCGAACAGCACCTGCCGGTCCATGGCCCGGAGATCGCGACCGGGCAGCGGAGTGCCATAGCGGACCACGTTGGCGACCAGGCCGTTGTTGTCCGCGAAGACACGGCCTTCGAGCATCTTTCCGGCTGGGCTGGTCCCGCTGATGCGGGCCACGCGGTGCTCGCGCTTTCCCTGGTGCTCGCCCACCAGGGTGATGGCGGCGAAATCAAGACCCGCGAGCTGCCGAGCGCCATCGAGCACCGCGCCGAATACCGCCTCGAGGTTCCCCGCACGGTTGAGGTCCTCGATCGCCTTGAAGAAGCGCCCCTTCTCATCGCGGGCGCGGCGGATCTCGACCAGCACCCGCTCGACCTCGATCGCCCGCAGGACCTCGCCGGCGAGCGTCCGCAGCAGCGCCTCGTCCCTGTCCTCGAACGGCTCCGGCTCGATGCGATCCGCCAGGAGCACGCCGCGGAGTTGCCCGCCGGCCTCGACGAGGGGTACGGCGCAGACGCTGCGGGGCGCGGGTCCGGCCTCGTACCAGGTCACTCCGCGCAGGCCCGACGGCGAGACCATCCGCACCGGGACCGAGCGCTTCAGCACGCCGGCGAGGATGCCCTCCCCCGCGAGCACGGCGCCGCGCCGAACCCGCTCGGAGCTGCTGCGGCAGTCGTGGAGGACGAGCGTGCGATCGTCCGGAGCAAGCAGGAACGCGGCGCAGGTGTGGGTCCGGAGCGCGAGCTCGCCGATCTCGAGGATCGAGCCCACGGCGCCCTCCACCTGCTTCACTGCCGCCATCATCCACTGGCTTCCGGTGTCGGCCGCGGGCTCCGCGGCTCCCGCGCTCGCCAGCCGGTAGGTCCGGGCACGCTCCTCCACCTCTTTGATTCGGGCCTTCACCGCCTCGTGCTCGGCGTGCCGGGCCAGCGCGAGCCGGGCATTGAGGACGACGCGGTAGATGACCGCGAACAGGGCCAGGAACGCCGCGTGCGTCGCGAACGCCACCCAGCCGGTGCGGAGCGTGAGCAGCGCCTCGAACGCGAGCGTCAGCCCGAGGAGCAGCGCCGCGGGGAGGGCGTCGAAGAAGCCCACCAGCCCCGCCATGACCACGTACACCAGCGGGTGAACCCCAGGCCCGGCGAGCGCCACGACCATGTAGGCGGCGGCGACCAGCGGGGCACCCAGCTCGACGTCATCGCGCACCCGGGGGCGGGTCCCCGCGGGGATCCGGAGAGCGCGGCGCACCCCGGCCACACAGAGCCCGGCCACGAGCCCCGCGGCTGCGGCCACCTCGTCCCACCGCGGGTCCGCGACCCCTCGGAGCCGGCCCTGTCCGAGGAGCCAGGCGACGGCGAAGACCGAGGCCGGTCCGACTGAGCGGAAGATCCACCGCGTCGCGCGCGGCAGGCGGGCGGGGCGCGGGCTCATTCGAGGTGGATGACGATCTCGCCGGGTTTCACGTAGCCCAGCTCCTCGCGGGCGGCGCGCTCGATGGCGGCCGGATCGCTCCGGAGCCCCTCGACCTCCCGGGTCAGACGAAGGTTCTCCTCGCGAAGCTGGGCGTTGCGCGTCGCGAGCGCCTCGGCCTGGCTGCGCAACCGGGCGTGACGCCGGAACCCACGCGGCTCGAACGCGCTGATCAGGGCGAGGATCAGCGACACCACCGCCGCCAGCCTCCAGCCGTACCGCCGCATCCAGTCCATCGCTGGAACAGGACGGTAGCAGCGGGCCGGGACGCCGCAAGAAACGGGGCGGGACGCCGCGCTGGGCTCCGGGACCCTTGCGCGGGGCGATGCCCGACGCAGACCCTGGGTGGCCGATGTTGCTCCTGGGGACGCCCGGTCCGCTCGCGACGAGGGCGACGGTGCCCGGACGAACGGCCTGCGCGTTTCCTGGACGCTCAGGAGATCCACCGGTCGACCGCCACGCCGGGGCGGTTTCGCCAGACGCCTTGGCGAAACCGTTTCGGACGGTCACCCGGCGGGGGGGGGGCGCGACCCCCCCCTTTGGCGTCCGAAACGGTTCCCCGGAGGCACTTCGCGAAACATGTTCGAGGCCGCGCCGGTTTCCCAAAGCGCGTTCGCGGAACCGATACGGACGCCGATCGAGCCCCGCGCCGCCATTCCTCGAACGGGGAGCGTCCGAAACTGTTCCCCCAAGGCGCTCCGCGAAACCGGTCCGTCGCGTCCCCAGAGCGGCCAAGATCTCGCAGGCCCGACGTCAGACCGCCGGCTCTCCGTGACCCAGGTCAGCCGCGTCCTTCGGGCCAGAACTGAGCGGCCACCGGCGCGCGCGGAGCAGACAGTTTCCAAGAGGCACCGCTGCCCCGCCCTGCTCCCCGTCTCCCCCCCGGAGAGGACGATGCTGCGCGCCCCCGCTCTGCTGGTTCCGCGGCCTACGAGGAGCGCTGGCAGGAGGTGCACCTCGGGCGCCGCGTGGTCCGCGTCGGGGAGCCGCAGTACGTCGTCCCGAACGATGATGGCACGGCGACTGCGTGCCATGGGTGGCCGCTGGCGTCCGCACCGAGAATGGGCCGGATCCGGCCTCAGGAACGAGCTGAGTTGCTCCTCATCAGATCTCGGATGTGTACTCGGTTCTCCCGAAGGAACCTCAGGGTGCGCGTCTGGCGCGGATTAACCTGACCGAAGGGCGTGGAAATCGTCCAGTCACTCAGCACGTCCAGGGCATGGCGCTGCCGGTCGTTCGCACGCAGCCTTGCGATCCGGCACGGAGAATTGATGAGCGTGGCGTCCACCGATTCGTCGTGGACCTCATTCACCTGAAACCAAAGGTGTTCCCGCTCGTCCTCGCCTCCCCCGTCCACGCGGTAGCCCAGCTTGACCAGGGCCGAGAACTCGAACTCCGCCAGCTCCCGGACGGCCTCGCGGAAGACGCCGAAAGATTCACGCGCCCGCCTGGCCATCAGCTGCGTGGCGAAGTCGAGAACAGGATCATGAGCCTCTCCGGGATGGGGGCCTGAAGGAACCGCGATGGGCGAGGCCACGAACCTCGGAAGAACCGGCGGACGCGAGTCTGAGCGTCCTCGTCGCAAAGGACCGCGTGCTTCTCCGTGTGGTCCGGATCCACCATGGCGCGATATTGGAGGTGGTCCTCCGCCCGAGAGTCCCGGAGGAACTCGCGCACCGAGACCGCCCTCACCGACGCTCCCTCGGCAAGCCAGCCTGGCGCGCCGTCGGGAGCCAACCGTGCCTCGACCACGTTGAAGGCAAGGGCCCGCAGCAGGTCCTGCGCGTGACCTGTCAGGTCGGGGGACGGGTCGAGGATGTCGAAATCCCAGAAGCCGATGTTTGCCAGGCCGTGGCTATGGAGCCAGCACACCCCTTCCTCGGTTCGTCGACTGGGGTCGTCGGAGCCGGACTGAATCAGGTGAAGGGTGTGGATCGCCTCGATGTCGAGCTCGGCGTCATGGGCGAGCTCGGCCTCGAGGCCGCCACGCGACCAGATGGCCTGGGCCGAGCAATCGAGCGCCGCGATGCCTGCGTCGCCGAGGAGCGCGTGGAGGAACCGTAAGAGATCCTTCCGGTCGGCAAGCACGTTGCCCGTTCTCCTCTCGCAGCTCAGCCCGACGGCCACACGGCAGCTCGCAACCTCCGCCTTCTCGTTCTCGTTGAGACGAGAATCCAGCGCCACCAGGAGCTCCGGCGGAACGGGGAAACCAGGCGCGGAAACGAGCGTTCCCCGACCCCACCGCGGGTGCTCCACCTCCGCAGACCAGCGGGCCTCCAGCCTCTTCGCGGGTCCCAGGCGAATGCCGGCGGCCTCGATCGAGCGAAAATCTTCCGGACGCGGCACCCAGCCCCCGCGAAAGAGAGCCACGCCGGATTGCTGACCCTCTCGGCCCCGGTTCCACCAGCCCATTGGCTCCCCCGCGAAAGGAAGGAGCTTACCGGAAGAGCGGCGTGGCGCTCAGCGCGCTGCCGGCTTCCGGAGCGCCTCGTCGATCAGCGGCTCCAGGGTCCCCTGCTCCGCCACCCCGGCGTAGACGCTCACCACCCGGCCATCCCTGCCGATGATCAGCGTGGTCGGCAGGAGCGAGATCTTCCCGAACGCGCTCTGCCCGTTCCTCAGCGCGTCATCGGCCAGGAGCACCGGAAACCGAAGCCCGAGCTGGTCCGCGAAGGGCCGGAGCACCTGCGCCCCCTCCAGGTCCATTCCCACCGCGAGCGCCACCAGCCCCCGTGCCTGGTCATGGTCGTAGAGCTCCTGGAGCCGCGGTGCGGTCGCGATGCAGGGGAAGCACCAGCTCGCCAGGAACTGCACGATGACCACCTTGCCGCCGAGCTGGCTCCCGTCGAGCCAGCCGCCGCCGAGGACCGGGAGGCGCTGGAGCTCGGCCAGGTATCGGCTCGCATCGGTGTCCTGACCGGACCGCGGCGCGTTGGCGGACTGCCCGGCGCACCCGGGGAAGACGAGTCCCAGCCCGAGGAGCGCGGCCGCTCGGCGTGTGCCCCGGCCCATCGTCACGCCCGGGGAGAATCCCCGCCTTCGATGGCGCGCTGACAGGACTCGCAGAAGCCGTACAGCTCCATCTTGTGCGAGGTCACCTGGAACCCGTGCTGGCGCGCCACCTTGTGCTGCAACGCCTCGATGCGGTCGTTCTCGAACTCGACGATCGTCCCGCACCGCGTGCAGATGAGGTGGTCGTGGTGGTGGCGCCCCACCGCCGCCTCGTACCGGGTTTGCCCGTCCCCGAAGTTCCGGGCGTGCGCCAGGCCACACTCGTGCAGCAGCTTCATGGTCCGGTACACCGTGGCCACGGACACCCGCGGGTCGTGCTCCCGCACCTTCGCCCAGAGCTCCTCCACGGACAGATGACCGCTCAGCGCGAAGAAGGTGTCGACGATGAGGCTGCGCTGACGGGTGCTCTTCAGCCCGTGCTCGGCCATGTAGCGACTGAGGAGCTCGGTCTTGTCTGCCTGGCTCACGGGTAGCGGCGTCTCCAGGCGTCCACGGCCCCCGGCGCCTCCGGCGATCCGAGGTCTCCCCCCGTCAGCCGGACGAGGGATGCGTGCGCCTGCGCGCGCACGGTGGGGTCCGGGTCGGACAGGGCCTGAACCAGGGCCGGAACATAATCGCGCCCCTCCGGGCGGTAGCGGGCCACCTCGGCGGCGAGCGCCCGAAGCCGGGGGTCCGGGTCGGACAGGGCCTGGCCGATGGCCGTTCCAGCAGGACCGTACGGCGCACGCGACGAGGGGAGGAGCAGCAGGAACACCACCACCGCCAGCCCAACCTGGAAAAACGCCTTGCTTGCAGGGTACTTGCGAGCGTTGGCCAGCCCGAAACGGTACACGGCGAAGCAGGCGATGAAGACGGCAAACACCCACGGGGTGACCTGCTCCAGCGGCACCGGAAGCCGGCCCGGGAACCGCCGCCCGAAGAACGCCAGCCCCGCGGAGGCGAGGAGCAGGACG
>Ga0208851_1000508_pt1 | contig 16892 bp, 16 predicted proteins | sample NGESurshal092012_FD_184481 | JGI IMG/M metagenome (GOLD analysis project Ga0208851, IMG submission 184481) | Arctic peat soil microbial communities from Barrow, Alaska - NGEE Surface sample 415-2 shallow-092012 (SPAdes) | ecosystem: Environmental > Terrestrial > Soil > Wetlands > Peat ... | reverse complement strand
AGCGCGCCGAGCGGCGGCCCGCCGGTGCGCTGCTCGCTGCGCCCGAGCACGACGACGCCACGCCCGGCTGCCGCGACGACCGGCGCGAGGACCTGCGCCCCGGCGGCCGCGTCATCGGCCCGCAGGGCGCGCGCGACCCAGGGCCGGCCGTCCGGACGGCCGCCGCCACCGGGCTCGTCTGCAGGGAGCGGCGCGTCGAGGACGAGCGGCTCGCGCAGCGGGAGGTTCAGATGCACGGGTCCGGGCCGCTCGCCGACGGCCGTCCACACGGCGCGGCAGGCCAGCGCGCGGATCCAGCGCAGCGTCTGGGGCGTCGCCCGGTCCACGCCGACCTCCGCGAACAGCGACACGGCGTCCCCGTAGAGCTTGAGCTGGTCGATCGTCTGGCCGGCGCCCGTGTCGCGCAGCTCCGGCGGGCGGTCGGCCGTCAGGACGATCAGCGGGACGCGCGCCTCGTGCGCCTCGATCACCGCGGGCAGGTAGTTCGCCGCGGCCGTCCCCGAGGTGCACGCGAGAACCGCCGGGCGTCCGGTCGCCTTGGCGATCCCCAGCGCGAAGAAGCCGGCCGAGCGCTCGTCGATCTGCGAATGGCACGGGAACCCGCCGTCGCGCGCGAGCGAGAGGACCAGCGGCGTCGAGCGCGAGCCGGGCGATGTGACGGCGGCCGCGACGCCGCAGCGCGCGAGCTCGTCGCAGAGCGCGCGCAGCAGCAGGTACATGTCGGTCGTGGCGGTCATGATGGTCCGATGGTGGAGACGGTCGTCCTCCTGCACGGGTTTGCGGGGACCCATCGCGCGTGGGACGGCGTCGTAGGCGCGCTGGGCGCGGAACGCTACATCGCGGCGGCTCCCGACCTGCGCGGCCACGGCTCCGCGGCCGCGCTGCGCCCGATCGACTTCGCCGCGTGCGCGGCGGACATCCTGGCGCTCGCGCCCGAGCGCTTCGCGCTCTGCGGCTACTCCCTCGGGGGCCGGATCGCGCTGCACGTGGCCCTGGCCGCGCCCGAGCGCGTCACCCGCCTCGCGCTCGTCGCCACGACCGCGGGGATCGAGGACGAGGCCGAGCGCGCGCTGCGTCGCGCAGAGGATCTGGCGCTCGCCGACGCGGTCGAGGCCGGAACGATCGAGGATTTCGTGGCGCGCTGGAGCGCACAGCCGCTGTTCGCCGATGACCCGCCGCAGATCACGGGCGCATGGCAGGACGACATGCGGCGCAATGACCCCGCCGGGCTGGCGGCGGTGCTGCGCGGCATCGGAACCGGCGCGATGGCGCCGCTGTGGAGCCGGCTCGGCGAGCTCACCATGCCGGCGACGGTGCTGGCGGGCGAGCGCGACGCGAAGTTCGCCGCGCTCGGCGAGCGCCTGGCGGCCACGCTCCCCGATGCGCGGCTGGTGGTCGTCCCCGGCGCGGGCCACGGGCTCCCGCGCGAGGCGCCCGGCGCCGTCGCCGACGTCCTCAGGTCAGCGGGCTGACGCCGAGGCCCGGGCCCGTCGGCAGGGCGATGGCGCCTTCGCGGGGCGCGAGCGCGCCGGCGTCGAGCCCGGCGAACATCCCCAGCGTGGCAAGTCCGCACGGGAGCTCGACGCGCAGCGCGGCGGCGCAGTGCAGCGCGGCGGCGATCCCCACGGGGCCGTCGAACGTCGAGGCGAGATAGGCCTCGGCGCCGGTGGCGCGCACGAGTGCCGCCTGCGCCAGCAGCCCGGAGATCCCGCCGGCGCGCGAGACCTTCAGGCAGACGGCGTCGGTCGCGCCCGAGGCGATCGCGCCGGGCTCGCTCGTCGTCTCGTCCATGGCGATCCGGGTGGCGACCCGCCGGCGCACCTGGCGCAGCGCGTCGATCCCGTGCACGGGCTCCTCGACGAGCTCGAGCCCCGCGGGCGCGAGCGCGTCGATCGCGCGCACGGCCTCCTCGACGTCCCAGGCCCCGTTGGCGTCCAGGCGCAGCGCGAGCTCCGGGCCGGCCGCGGCGCGCACGGCGGCGACGCGCCCTGCGTCGTCGCCGATCCCGACCTTGAGCTTCACGCAGCGAAAGCCCTGCGCCGCGGCGCGCGAGGCCAGCGCGGCGGCGGTCGCCCGGTCCTCGGCGCCGATCGTCCGGTTCACCGGGATCGCGGTGAGCAGCTCGTCGGCGAGCAGCGCCGCGACGGGCCGCCCCTCGCGCCGGCCCGCGAGGTCCCACAGCGCGAGGTCGACGGCCGCGAGCGCCTGGGGCAGCGGGTCGGCGGCGCGGCAGGCGTCGAGGATCGCCGCGCCCGCGGATGCGCCGGGCCGGGGCGGCGCCTCGAGCACCGGCAGGTAGGCCTCGAGCGCACGCCGGCAGCGCTCCAGCGTGACGCCGTCGTAGGGCTCGAGCGGGGCGGCCTCGCCCCAGCCGACGTGCCCGTGGGGGTCCTCGACGCGCAGCTGGAGGATCACGCGCTCGTGGACCTGCCCGAACGCCGTCCGCAGCGGCGCGGCCAGGGTCAGGACGGCGGGCTCGATGCGTGCCTGCACGGGCTCAGCTCAGCAGCAGACCGACGGCCAGCAGGACGCAGAAGATGAACTCCAGCTGCCCGGTTCCCGCCAGCGCCTCATTGAGGGTCGGCCCGTCGGTGTGCCCGGAGACCGTGCGCACGAGCTTCACGGCCAGCGGCAGCGTCACGAGCGGCAGCAGCAGCCACGCGGACAGCGAGTCGAGGATCCATGGCAGCGGCGCCGTCGCGTACGCGAGCACGAGCATGCCGGCGTACATGCGCCGCGTGCGCTCCCGGCCGAGCCGCACCGCGAGCGTGCGCTTGCCGGCGCGGCGGTCGGTGTCCAGGTCGCGGACGTTGTTGACGACGAGGATCGCGGAGGCCAGCAGCCCGACGGGCACGGCGAGGACGAGCGCCTCCCAGGGAAGGTTCTCGCGCTGGACGTAGTAGGACCCGGTGACGGCGACGACGCCGAAGAAGAGGAAGACGAAGACCTCGCCGAGGCCCTCGTAGCCGTAGGGCCGCGGGCCGCCGGTGTAGAGGATGCCGGCCAGGATCGACGCGGCGCCGATCAGCAGCAGGACGGGGCCCGCGACGGCGATCAGGTAGATGCCGCACACGACGGCGAGGCCGAAGCTCACATAGGTCGCGACGAGGACCTGGCGGGGCGGCACGAGCCCGCCCGCGGTCACCCGCACCGGGCCGAGGCGGTCCTCGGTGTCCGCGCCGCGCCGCGCATCGGAGTAGTCGTTGGAGAGGTTCGTCCCGACCTGGATGAACAGCGCACCGAGCATCGCGGCGACGAAGGCGAGCCAGTCGATCGAGCCGCTCGTGCTCGCGAGCGCGGTGCCCACGAGCACGGGTGCGACGGCCGCGGGCAGCGTTCGCGGCCGCGCGGCCATGAGCCAGATGCGCAGGCTCGGCATGCTCGGCATCGCCGTCACGGGCGTTTGGGGAACTGCGAGAAGTCGGGCCTGCGCTTGGCCTTGTACGCCTCGCGGCCCTCGCGGGCCTCGTCGCTGGCGTAGAAGAGGAGGTTCGCGTCGTGCGCGAGCTGCTGGATGCCCGCGAGCCCGTCCTCATTGGCGTTGAAGCTCGCCTTCAGCAGTCGCAGCGAGAACGGAGAGAGCTCGAGCATCTCGCCGCACCAGCCGACCGTCTCGACCTCGAGGTCCGCGAGCGGGACGACCGTGTTGACGAGACCCATGTCGAGCGCCTGCTGCGCGTCGTACTGTCGGCACAGGAACCAGATCTCCTTGGCCTTCTTGGGTCCGACGAGATTCGCCAGCAGCCCGGCGCCGTAGCCGCCGTCGAAGCTGCCGACCTTCGGCCCGGTCTGGCCGAAGCGCGCGTTGTCGGCGGCGATCGTCAGGTCGCAGAGCAGGTGCAGCACGTGTCCGCCGCCGATCGCGTAGCCGGCCACCATCGCGACGACCGGCTTGGGCAGCCGGCGGATCTGGACGTGCAGGTCGGTCACGTGGAAGCGTCCGACGCCCGGCGCGGCGGCGTCCGGGTCGGTGAGGTAGCCGCTGTCGCCGCGCACCCGCTGGTCACCGCCCGAGCAGAACGCCAGGTCGCCCTGGCCGGTCAGGACGATCACCCCCACCGATGTGTCCTCGCGCGCCGCATCGAGCGCATGGGCGATCTCGATGATCGTCTGCGGGCGGAAGGCGTTGCGCACCTCGGGCCGGTCGATCGTGATCTTCGCGATGCCGGGCGTGGGGTCGCCCGAGAGCTCGTAGCGGATGTCGGAGTAGTCGCCTTCGCTCCGCCACTGCACGGCGGGACGGATCGTCGTGTCGGTGCTCATCGTGGGACGGAGGCTAGCTTTCACCGGGTGGAGGTCGACGCCTGGCTGCCGCGCGCCGCGAGCGCGCATCCCGACCGCGCCGCGGTCGGCGCTCTGTCCTACGCCGCGCTGCTGGCGGCGGCGCGCACCGGCGCGGGCGAGCTGGCCGTGCGCGGGGCGGCGGCGGGCGACCGCGTCGCGATCCGTCTTGCGCCCGGCGCGGAGTTCGCCGTCGCGCTGCACGCGACGCTGCTGCTCGGAGCCGTGGCCGTGCCGATCGACCCGCGCCTGGGCGCGGCGGAGGCCGCGCGCCAGGCGGCCGGGGCAAGCGTCGTGGTGGAGGTGCCGCTCGGCGCCGCGCCGACGCCGCCGCCCGCGCGACCGGAGAGGCACGACCTCGGCGCCGCAGCGATCGTCGTGCACACCTCCGGGACCAGCGGTGAGCCCAAGGCCGTCGCGCTGACATACGGCAACTGGCTGTGGAGCGCGCTGGGTTCGGCGGCGGCGCTCGGCCTGGATCCCCGCGAGCGCTGGCTGTGCTGCCTGCCGCTCTCGCACGTCGGCGGGCTGTCGATCCTCCTGCGCTCGGCGATCTGCGGCACGAGCACGATCGTCCACGAGCGGTTCGACACCGAGCGCGTGCTGGCCGCGCTGCGCGACCCGGCCGGCCCGACGCTCATCTCGCTCGTGCCGACGACCCTGCGGCGCCTGCTACACGCGGGGCTGCGCGACCCTCCGGCGCTGCGCTGGGCGCTCCTGGGCGGCGCCGCGATCGACGACGACCTGCTGGCCCGGGCCGGCGCCGCGGGCGTCCCGGTCGCGCCGACGTATGGCATGACCGAGGCCTGCTCGCAGGTGGCGACGCTCGGGCATCCGCTGTTCTGCACCCGCGTGGAGATCGCCGAGGACGGCGAGGTGCTCGTCGCCGGCCCCACCGTCGCACCCGCGACCGGGCCCGTCCTGCACACGGGCGATCTGGGGACGCTCGACCCCGTCGCCGGCCTGCGGATCACGGGGCGGCGCGCGGACACGATCATCACCGGGGGCGAGAACGTCGCTCCGCAGGAGGTCGAGGCCGTGCTGCTCGCCCATCCTGCCGTCGCGGACGCCGGCGTGCACGGGCGCCCGGACCCGGAGTGGGGCGAGGCGATCGTCGCCACGGTCGTCCTGCGCCCCGGCGACGACCTCGGCGCAGACGACCTGCGCGCCTGGTGCGCCGAGCGCCTGGCGACGTTCAAGGTGCCCAAGGAGATCGCGTTCGCCAACGCGCTGCCGCGCACCGCCTCCGGCAAGCTCGTGCGGCGCGAGCTGGGCTGACTGGCCGGGCCCGCCGCTACGGGCGGTAGGTCCCGAAGCTCCAGAGGTTGCCGGCGGGGTCGCGCAGGCTGAAGTCGCGCGAGCCGTAGTCCGTGTCGTGCAGGCCCATCACGACCTCGCCGCCCGCGGCTGCCGAGCGCTCGTGCAGCGCGTCGGGATCGTCGACCGCCACGTACAACGAGCCCGACCCGGCCGCGCGCTGCAGCGGCCCGTCGCCGTGCCGCTCGGGGCCGAACATCACGATCCCGCCCGCCACGCGCACCTCGCCGTGGACGATCGCGCCGTCGTCGTCGCGGTAGACGCCGACCTCTTCGCCGCCGAGCACGTCGAGCATCCAGCGCAGGCCGGCGTCGGCGTCCTCGTAGCGCAGCGTGGGGTACATCGTCTGTGTGCTCATGCGCGGAGGATATGCGCGCCCGCGCCCCCTGGATCGCGCGGGCGCGTACGCTGACGGCGATGGACTTCGAGACCTACCGGGCCGAGAGCCGCGACCGCTGGGAGCGCGCCGCGGCCGGCTGGACCGCGACGCGCGAGGCGATGCAGCAGTCCGCCGCGCCGGTGACGATGTGGATGATCGACGCGATCGACCCGCAGCCGGGGCAGACGGTCCTCGAGCTCGCCGCGGGTCTCGGCGACACCGGCCTGATGGCGGCCGAGCTCGTCGGCCCGGGCGGCAGCGTCATCCTGACCGACGGGGCCGAGGCGATGGTCCAGGCGGCGAAGGAGAACGCGGCGCGCCTGGGGGCGACGAACGTCGAGGCCCGCGCGATGGAGGCCGAGTGGATCGACCTCGCGACCGCGAGCGTCGACGGCGCGCTCTGCCGCTGGGGCTACATGCTGCTGGCCGACCCGGAGGCGGCGCTGCGCGAGACGCGGCGCGTGCTGCGGCCCGACGGCCGTCTCGCGCTGGCGGCCTGGGACGCCCGTGAGCGCAACCCGTGGAACGACGTGCTGGCCGGGATCCTCGACGCGCGCGGCCTCGCGCCGCGCAGCACGCCGGGCACTCCAGGGCCGTTCGCGTTCGCGCTCGACGGCCTGATCGCGGACCTGCTCGGCGCCGCCGGCTTCGGGGAGATCGAGGTGGGCGCCGTCGACTTCGCCTTCCGCGCCTCGGACCTCGACGCCTGGTGGGAGCACATGCTGCTGACCTCGCCGACCCTCGGCGGCGCCGTCAAGGGGCTGAGCCCGAAGGACCACTACGAGCTGCGCGACGCCTTCGACGCCGGCTACGTGCAGTACGTCGGGGAGGACGGGACGCTCACGATCCCGGCCCGCACGCTGGTCGCAGCCGCGACCGCCTGACCGGAGCGCGCCACGCGGCGAGGACCCCCTACGATCCCGCGACCATGTTCTACGACGACGACGCAGACCTCACGCTCCTCGACGGCAGGACCGTCGCGATCATCGGCTTCGGCTCCCAGGGCCACGCCCACGCGCTGAACCTCAAGGACTCCGGCGCGAGCGTCGTCGTCGGCCTGCGCGAGAGCTCCGACAAGGTCGCCCAGGCGCGCGAGGCGGGGCTCGAGGTGCTGCCCGTCGCCGAAGCCGCCGCCAGGGGCGACCTCGTGATGCTGCTCGTCCCCGACGAGCTCCACCACGACGTCTACGAGGCCGACGTCGCCGGCAGCCTGGAGCCGGGCAACCTGCTGCTCTTCGGCCACGGCTTCTCGATCCTCTACGGCGAGGTCGTGCCGCCCAAGGACGTCGACGTCGCGCTCGTCGCGCCGAAGGGCCCCGGCCACCTCGTGCGCCGCCAGTACCTCGAGGGCTCGGGCGTCCCCGGCCTGGTCGCGATCCACCAGGACGCCACGGGCACCGCGCAGGCGCTCGCGCTCGCCTACGCCAAGGGCATCGGCTGCACGCGCGGCGGCGTCTTCGAGACGACCTTCAAGGACGAGACCGAGACCGACCTGTTCGGCGAGCAGGCGGTGCTGTGCGGCGGCGCGAGCGCGCTCGTCCAGGCCGGCTTCGACACCCTCGTCGAGGCCGGCTACGACCCGCAGATGGCCTACTTCGAGTGCCTGCACGAGCTGAAGCTCATCGTCGACCTGATGTACGAGAAGGGGCTGGCCGGCATGCGCTACTCGATCTCCAACACCGCCGAGTACGGCGACTACACCCGCGGCCCGCGCGTGGTCAACGACGACACGCGCGCGGAGATGAAGCGCATCCTCGGCGAGATCCAGGACGGGACGTTCGCCCGCGAGTGGATCGCAGAGAACCGCGCCGGCCAGGAGAACTTCAAGCGCATGCGGGCCGAGCAGGCCGCCACGCAGGTGGAGGCGACGGGCAAGGAGCTGCGCGCGATGATGGACTGGATCGACGACACGGGCTTCGAGCAGGGCTGAGCGAGCTCGCGGCGAGGGTGGGCGGGCAGACGTCCCGCCCTGAGGCGGGCGCGGCTGGCGTCAGCGCTTCCTGGGGACGCATGTGCGATAGGTGCGGTTGCCGACGAGCTTCTTGCCGGAGACGTCGATCGTGGCGATCTGAACCGTGAACCTGCCCCTGGGGAGGCCGCGCAGGTCGATGGGCAGCGCGAGGGCCTTGCCGGTGATGTTGCGGACCTGTTTGCAGTTGAGCTTGATCTGGGCGCGGACGATCCTGTTGGCCTTCACGCCGCGTAGGCGGATCGGGAACCTGCGGCGGCTGACGCACGTCGTGGGTGCGGGGAGCGTGGCGATCTGGGTGATCGCCACTGCCTGGGGTGCGGCTGCGGGCCGGGGTGGAGCTGGTGTGGGCGCGGGTGTGGGCTCAGCCGTGGCGAGCGCGTAGGTCGCCCCCGTGGCTGGGGATCGGCTCGCCGTCGCGCAGCCAGACGGTCGCGAACGAGATCGGCGCGCTCGTCCAGGTGCCCTGGTCGCAGGTGAGCGTCGAACCGACCGTCGTGCCGCCGGAGACCGACGGGGCGGTGATGTTCGCCGGGGCCGCATCCGTGCACGTCACGTCCAACTGCTGGACCCCGGCGGCGCCGGCCTCGAACAATGCGATCGTTCCCGCGACCCCGACGAATCCGTCGAGCGGGTCGGTGAGCGCCGCGCCGATCGAGAAGTACTGCCCCGACGCGGCCTTCATGTCCGCCAACGCCGAACCGTTCAGCGGGATCGTCAGGACCTGCGCCGGCGCGTTGGTGTTCGTGTCGACCGTGGTCGCGCCGTACGTGGTGCCGGTCCCGAGATCCGCGAAGATCCGGGCGTTGGGGTTGTTGTCCTTGGCCGCGAGCGTCGTCGCGCTTGTGCTGACGTCGAACAATCCCAGCGTGACGGACCCCTTGTCGGCATCGTTCTGCCGGGTGAGCTCCAGCGCCGCCCTCTGCGGGTTGCCGCACAGCCCATCGAGCTTGAACGTGAAGTAGCTGCGCAGCTTGTGATCGGTGAGGAAGACACCTTCCCGGAACCAGCCCGTCGTGTACGTCGGGTTGCCGCCGGAGTTGGAGAGCGTGTCGCTCCACCAGCCCGTGTTCGCCGTCGGGCTGTTGATCGGGCTCTGGCTCGTCGTGAACGTCTGGGTCGACCCGAGCGCCGCCGCGGGCAGTCCGAGCACCGCAACAGCCGCGAGGATGGAGAGCGTCAGTCGCCGCATTGATGGTCAGAGCTTCTGCGGGATGCACGAGCAATGGCCGACTCGCCCCCAGCTCCCCATCCCGGGTGGGAGGCGGCAGGAAGTGCGACCGCTCCTGACCGCCCCGTCTGCCGACAAGGGGTCGCGTGCTCCCGCTCGGGAGGGCGCGCGGACACCGTCGATCAGGCACCCGCCGGCATCACAGGGCGCCCCGCCTGCGGTGACGGGCTGGGTGCGCCGGCGGTCCGCGCCACCTGAGCCCGCCCCGCTCAGCCGCCCGGATCCGCCCTGATCGCCGCGATCGTCAGCGCCATGTAGTCGCCGGCGGCGTCCCTGGGGAACGCCCAGCCGTCGGCCGGGCTCTTGATCGGGAGGACCGTGCCCGTGTCGAGCTGCTCGGCGATGTCGGGAAAGCGCATCGTGGAGATGAGCAGGTAGCGCGCCGGGGCGTCGGAGGCGTTGCGCAGCCGGTGGGCGCCGTCCGGGCCGGCCGGGAAGGCGGCGAGCGTGCCCGCCGTGACCTCACGCGTGCCCTGCGGCGTGCGCAGCTCCACGATGCCGTCGAGCACGATCAGCAGCTCCTCGTTGCCGTGGTGCACGTGGTAGGGCGCCGCCTGGCCGCCCGGGTCCAGCTCGTAGAGCGCACAGCCGAGCTCGCGCGCGCCGGCGGCGGCGCCGAGCCGCGTTCCGCGAGCGCCGCCGAGGTCGCGCTCCCAGGCCGGAGGATCGAAGACGTTCAGATCGTCGGGCATACGAACAATCCTGGCACACGCGCCCCGCGGCGGGAGGACGGCTCGGTACACTGGCGCTCAGTCACCGCGACTGGCGCCTGGAGTGGAGTCACACCACTGGGGAGCGGTGACCGCAACACCGCCGCGCGCCTGGGCACCTACGCTTGACGAATCGCCTCAGCCGAGGCACGAAGCGAGAGAGCCCAGATGACCGACACGACCACCGCGCAGCTGCGCATCCCCGACGACCTGCGCCCCGCCGACGGCCGCTTCGGCTGCGGCCCCTCGAAGGTCCGCGCGCTGCAGCTCGACGCGCTGGCGACCGAGGGTGCGGCCCTGATGGGCACCTCGCACCGCCAGAAGCCGGTCAAGGCGCTCGTCGGCCGCGTGCGCAGCGGCCTGGCTGAGCTGTTCTCGATCCCCGAGGGCTACGAGGTCATCCTGGGCAACGGCGGCGCGACGGCGTTCTGGGACGCGGCGACGATCGGCCTCGTGCGCGAGCGCTCGCTGCACCTGACCTACGGCGAGTTCTCGGCGAAGTTCGCCAAGGCGACGCAGGCTGCGCCCTTCCTGCAGGACCCGATCGTCGTGAGCGCGGACCCGGGCAGCGCACCGGCGCCGCTGGGGGACACGTCGGCCGACGCGATCGCCTGGGCCCACAACGAGACCTCGACCGGCGTGATGGTGCCGGTCGCGCGGCCCGCCGACGCCGCCGACGCGCTCGTCCTCGTCGACGCGACCTCCGGAGCCGGCGGCCTGCCGCTCGACGCCGCGCAGGCCGACGTCTACTACTTCGCCCCGCAGAAGTGCTTCGCCTCCGACGGCGGCCTGTGGCTCGCGCTGGTCAGCCCTGCCGCGCAGGAGCGCATCCGCGAGATCGCGGGCTCCGGCCGCTGGATCCCGGACTTCCTGAACCTCGAGACCGCGCTCGAGAACAGCCTCAAGGACCAGACGTACAACACGCCCGCCGTCGCGACGCTCTTCCTGCTCGCCGAGCAGGTCGACTGGATGAACGCGAACGGCGGCCTGCAGTGGTGCGTGCGGCGCACCACCGCATCATCGGATCACCTCTACGGCTGGGCGCAACGCTCGGCGTTCGCGACGCCGTTCGTCGCCGATCCGGCGCAGCGCTCGCTCGTCGTCGGGACGATCGACTTCGACCCCGAAGTCGATGCCGCCGCCGTCGCAGCGACCCTGCGCGCCAACGGCATCGTGGACGTCGAGCCCTACCGCAAGCTGGGCCGCAACCAGCTGCGCGTCGCGATGTTCCCGGCGATCGAGCCGGACGACGTGCGTGCGCTGACCGCCTGCGTCGACTGGGTCGTCGAACGGCTCGGCACGGCCGGAGCGGGCGCGTGAGCGCCGCCGCGAAGGTGCTCGTCGCCGAGAAGATCGGCGACAGCGGCATCGACCTGCTGCGCGACGCGGGCTTCGACGTCGACCTCGGCGCCGACTGGGATCGCGACCAGCTCGCCGAGCGCATCGGCGCCTATGACGGCATCCTGATCCGCTCGGCCACCCGGCTCGACGCCGCGTTGCTCGAGCGCGCGACGAACCTGCGCGCGATCGGCCGCGCCGGGGTCGGCGTCGACAACGTGGACGTCCCCGAGGCGACCAAGCGCGGGATCATCGTCGCCAACGCGCCGCAGTCGAACGTCGTCACCGCCGCCGAGCACACGATGGCGCTGCTGCTGGCGCTCGCGCGCAACGTGCCGCAGGCCCACGCCTCGCTCGTCGCCGGGCGCTGGGACCGCTCGAAGTACTCCGGCGTCGAGCTGCTCGACAAGACGCTCGGCATCCTGGGCTTCGGGCGCATCGGCCAGCTCGTCGCCGAGCGCGCGATGGGCTTCGGCATGAAGGTCGTCGCCTACGACCCGTTCGTCGGCGCCGAGCGCTACCGCGAGCTCGGCGTGCAGAAGGCCGAGACCTCCGACGACGTCTATGCGGTCGCGGACTTCATCACCGTCCACCTGCCCAAGACGCCGGAGACCGAGGGCTGGCTCAACGCCGACGCGTTCGCGAAGATGAAGGACGGCGTGCGCGTGCTGAACGTCGCGCGCGGGCCGCTGATCGTCGACGAGGACCTGCAGGCGGCGCTGGACTCCGGCAAGGTCGCGGGCGCCGCGCTCGACGTGTTCCGCAGCGAGCCGATCACCGAGCATCCGCTCTTCGGCTACCCGAACGTCGTCGTGACCCCGCACCTGGGCGCCTCGACCGCCGAGGCCACCGACCGCGCCGGCTTCCAGGCCGCCGAGCAGATCGTCGCTGCGCTGACCGGCGGATCGGTGACGACCGCGGTCAATGTCCCGTCGGTGCCCGCCGAGGACCTCGAGGTGCTCGGGCCGTTCCTGCCGCTCTGCCGGCGCCTCGGGCGCCTGGCGGCCACGCTGGCGGCCGGCACGATCGACCGCGTCGAGGTCGAGTACCTGGGCCGGATCGCCGACCGCGACTGCCGGCCGCTGACGACGGCCGTGCTGCTGGGCGTGCTCGCCGGCCACACCGAGGAGGACGTCAACGAGGTCAACGCCCCGTCGATCGCCGCCGAGCGCGGCATCGTCACCGCGGAGACGACGCGCACCAGCGCGCGCGACTTCACCGAGCTCGTGCGGGTCACGGTCGTCTCGGGCGAGCGCACGACGCGGGTCGTGGGCACGACGCTGGGCCGTCGCCACCGCCCGCATCTGCTCGAGGCGTGGGGCCAGCGCTTCAACCTCCAGCTCGAGGACCACCTCGCGCTGTTCCGCTACGAGGACGTCCCGGGCATGATCGGGCGCGTGGGCACGATGTTCGGCGCCCACGGCGTGAACATCGATGCCGCCGCGGTCGGCTACGAGCCCGACGACGGGGAGGGCGCCGACCTGGGCTCGCAGGCCGTGATGGTCGTCACGACCCACGATCCGGTGCCCGGTGACCTGGTCGACGAGATCGTCGCCTCGGACGGGTTCGTCGCGGGCGTCGCCGTGGATCTCGCCTGACGCTTCGGCCAACCGCCGGCGCCGGACCCCGCCGAAACCGCCAACGGCGCTTGCCGGGGGTCCGGATCGCAGCATAGGGTCCACTTCCATGGAGAGCGCATCGGTTCCCGTCCCCGCCAAGGCCACGCTGCCGGAGGGATCCGGCGCGGGGGAGAAGGGCCTGAAGAGCGGAGCCATCGGCTTCCTCTCGGGTGTCGTGATCGGCGTCGCCTCGACGGCGCCGGGGTACTCGCTCGCGGGCGCGCTCGGCCTCGTCGTGGCCGTCGTCGGCATCGGCGTCCAGGCCCCGGTCATCATGATCGCGGCCTTCATCCCGATGCTGTTCGTCGCCTCGTCCTACTACTGGATGAACCGCGCCGACCCGGACTGCGGCACGACGTTCTCCTGGGTGACGCGCGCGATGGGCCCGTCCTGGGGCTGGATCGGCGGCTGGGCGATCATCGTCGCGGACGTCATCGTGATGGCGAACCTCGCGCAGATCGCCGGCCTGTACACGTTCCTGCTGTTCGGCGTGAACAACCCGTCGACGCTCGCGGTGACGGTCCTCGGGATCATCTTCATCATGGCGATGACGTACATCTGCGTCATCGGGATCGAGCTCAACGCCAAGACCCAGATCGGCCTGCTCGCCGCCGAGCTCACGGCGCTCGCGCTGTTCTCCATCGTCGCCCTCGTGCGGGTCTACGCCAATGACGCCCCGCGCGGCTCGGTCAAGCCGTCCGCGTCGTGGTTCAACCCGGCCGACATCGGCTCCACGAGCGCCTTCGTCTCCGGTCTGCTGCTCGCGATCTTCATCTACTGGGGCTGGGACACGACCGTCACGGTCAACGAGGAGATGGAGGAGCCCGGCGAGGCCCCGGGCCGGGCGGCGATCTGGGCGACGATCGTGCTCGTCTTCACCTACGTGATCGTCACCGTCGCGGCGATCGCCTTCGGCGGCCCGGAACGGCTGGCGAACGACAATTCCGGCGACGTCCTCGGCCTGCTGGCCAACTCGGTCTTCGGCAGCTCGCTGCTCGGCAAGATCGTGATCATCGCGGTGCTCTCGTCCGCCGCCGCGTCCTGCCAGACGACGATCCTGCCGACCGCGCGAACGGCGCTGTCGATGGCACGGGCGAAGGCGATCCCCGCGAAGCTCGGTGAGGTCGACACGCGCTACCTGACCCCGGCCTTCGCCACCTGGGTGATGGGGATCCTCTCGGTCGTCTGGTACGTCGGCCTGACGATCGTCTCGACGAACATCCTCGGCGACGCGATCGCCGCGCTCGGCCTGTGGATCGCCTTCTACTACGGGCTGACGGCCTTCGCCTGCACGATCTACTACCGCCGCGAGGTCTTCACCAGCGTCAAGAACTTCGTCTTCCTGGCCGTGGCGCCGGTGCTCGGCGGACTGATGCTGCTCGGGATCCTCGTGAAGTCGTGCATCGACCTCTCCAAGCCGGCGAACTCGTCGTCCGGCAACTCGTGGTTCGGCCTGGGGCCGCCGCTCGTGATCGGGATCAGCTTCATCATCCTGGGTGCGATCCTCATGATCCTCTGGCGCGTCCAGGGTCATCCGGAGTTCTTCGGGCGCAGGACCGAGGTCGCCGACCCGGCCCTCGTCAGAGCATCCCCGGCCGGAGGGGCGACCTCATGAGCAGCAAGACGATCGTCGTCGGCTACGACGGCACCGACGGCTCGAAGGCCGCCCTGCAGGAGGCACTGCGCGTCGCGACCGAGATCGGCGGCGACGTCATCGCCGTCTTCGCCTACGACCGCGTGATCATGGGCGGCGAGCAGCACGACCTCGACGCCGAAGTCCACCAGCACGGCGACGCGATGCTCGCCGAGGCCGCGGCGACGGCCCAGGCCGCAGGCATTCCGCTGACGCCGCAGTACATCGAGGAGTCGCCGGCGAGCGCGCTCGTGAAGATCGCCGACCATCACGACGCGCGCTTCATCGTCGTCGGCTCCTACGGCGAGCGCCCGCTGAGGGGGGCGCTCGTGGGCAGCACGCCGTACAAGCTGATCCACCTCGCCGACCGCCCGATCATCGTCGTGCGGATCCCCGAGGCCGACTGACCGGCGAGCGCAGGTAGGCTCGCAGCCATGCGAGCCATCGTCATCACGAAGCACGGCGCCCCCGAGGTCCTCCAGGTCCAGGAGCGCCCGTCGCCGCAGCTCGGCCCGGGGCAGCTGCGCATCCAGGTCGCCGCGGCCGGCGTGAACTTCGCCGACACGATGGCGCGCGTGGGGCTCTACGAGGATGCACCGCCGCTTCCGAGCGTCGTCGGCTACGAGGTCGCCGGGACGGTGACCGAGGTCGCAGGCGGTGCCGAGGGGCCGCCGGTGGGCGCGCGCGTGATGGCCGGCACGCGGTTCGGCGGCTACGCCGAGGAGGTCGTGGTGCCGGTCGCCGACGCGATTGCGCTCCCGGACGGACTGACGTTCGAGCAGGGCGCCGCGATCCCCGTGAACTACGCGACCGCGTGGGCGGGCCTCGTCCCCTACGGCAACCTCGCGGCGGGCGACCGCGTGCTCATCCAGGCCGCCGCCGGCGGCGTGGGCATCGCGGCGACCCAGATCGCCCGTCAGTCGGGCGCCGAGCTGTGGGGGACCGCCTCTCCGGGCAAGCACGCGGCGATCCGCGAGCAGGGGATCGGTCATCCGCTGGACTACACCCGCGAGGACTGGTCGGTGGGGCTGCCCGGCTTCGACATCGTCCTGGACGCGATCGGCGGCGCGTCGTTCAAACGCAGCTACGGCCTCCTGCGCCCGGGCGGCCGGCTGATCGCCTTCGGCGCCTCGAGCGTCATGTCGGGCGAGAAGCGCAACCTCGCGAAGGCGCTCCCGCAGGCGCTGCGGATGATGCGCGGCTTCGACCTCGTCAAGCAGATGGCCGACTCGAAGACGATCGTCGGACTGAACATGCTGCGCCTGTGGGACGACCGCGGGTCGCTCGAGCCGTGGATCGCGCCGCTGCAGGGGATGCTCGCCGACGGCAGCCTGAAGCCCGTCGTCTCAGACGTCGTGCGGTTCGCCGACGCGCCCGAGGCGCACCGCATCCTCGGCGAGCGGCGCAACATCGGCAAGGTCGTCCTCGTTCCGTAGCACCGCCGCTCGTCGCGCCTGGCGCGCCGCTCGCCGCCACAGGTGTCGAGGCCCGGCGCAGGCGCTCAAGCAGGGCACCCGGCCGGCCGATGGGGGCCGCACTATGCCCCGGTCCCATGCCCTTCGTGCGCTGCTCGCGGCGTTCGCCGCGCTGCTCCTCGCTGCGCCGCTCGCACACGCCGAGACGGCGAGCTGGGACTTCGAGAGCTTCAACCCCGGCCCGATCTCCGGGCAGCAGGGCTGGCTGATGAGCGGCGGCTACGACGTCGCCATCGCCGACACCACGCCGCCGTCCGCGATCCCCGCGCCGGCGGGCTTCGGCTCCAAGAGCCTGCGCATCTCCAACGCCGTGACCGACCCGGCGTTCTGGGACCAGGCCTACTCGCCCTCGCTCTCCAGCCCCGCGGGGGAGAGCGGCTCGGCCTACGGCGTTCAGTCGGGCGGCACGCGTCAGCCGCACCTGGAGGTCTCCTTCGACCTCGCGTCGGCGACCCCCGGTGCCGAGCAGCAGGACCTCAGCATGAGCATCTCGCCCGACCGCGGCGACGGCAGCCGCATGGGCCTGCTGCGCGTCAGCGACAAGCCCTCGGGGCTGCTCCTGGAGTGGGTCGACTACCCGCTGGCATCCAAGGGCCCGGACGGCCACGTGCCCCAGCAGACGCAGGCGCTGGTCGCCGGGCTGGACCGCTCGGTCGTGCACCACGTCAAGCTCGTGATGGACTTCGTCGAGGGCTTCGACAACGACCACGTGCAGATCTGGCTCGACGGAGCGCAGATCGGGAGCGGCGAGACGTGGGAGAACTACTGGCGCAACGACGTCAGCGCGATCTCCGCCGCCAATCGCGTCCCGATGGTCGACTCGCTGGACTTCCGGCTGGACAGCAACCCCAACGCGCCATGGAACGCGGGCCGGGGCTTCCTCGTCGACAACCTCACGCTGAGCTCCAGCGGCGGCGTGGGCGGCGGCGGGGGAGGCTCG
>Ga0208851_1000507_pt1 | contig 16916 bp, 18 predicted proteins | sample NGESurshal092012_FD_184481 | JGI IMG/M metagenome (GOLD analysis project Ga0208851, IMG submission 184481) | Arctic peat soil microbial communities from Barrow, Alaska - NGEE Surface sample 415-2 shallow-092012 (SPAdes) | ecosystem: Environmental > Terrestrial > Soil > Wetlands > Peat ... | reverse complement strand
CCGACTGGTCAGGACCCGCCGCGTAGCCGTCGAGCGACACCATCAGGTTGTGGACGCGTACGCGGGCCACGGCGTACCTCCCGATCCCTCGACGTGCCTACGTCGAGGCGTCGAGGCTACCCGCCGCGGACCACTCCGTCAGCCACGGCGGCGGCGCCCACCGCGTGTGCGACGGTCGCTGCGAGGCGCGGGTCGAAGGGGTCGGGCACGATGCTCTCCGGGCCCAGCTCGTCCGCCACGAGGGCCGCGATCGCCTTGGCCGCAGCGAGCTTCATCCCCTCGGTGATACGCATCGCGCCAGAGTCGAGGGCGCCGCGGAAGATGCCTGGGAACGCGAGCACGTTGTTGATCTGGTTCGGGAAGTCGCTGCGCCCGGTCGCGATGACGGCGGCACCTGCGGCCTTCGCGACACCGGGGTGGATCTCGGGCTCGGGATTGGCCAGGGCGAACACGATCGCCTGCGGAGCCATGGTCGACACCACCTCGACCGGCACTGTCCCTGACGAGACGCCGATGAACACGTCGGCCCCGCGCATCGCGTCGAACAGCGTGCCCTGCAGGCCCGAGCGGTTCGTGCGCTCGGCGAGGTCGGCCTTGACGTCGGTGAGGCCTGTGCGGTGCTTGCCGATGATGCCGACGCGGTCGCTCAACGCCACGTCTCCGACGCCGGCGGCGAGCAGCATGTTCGCGATCGCTACGCCCGCGGCACCCGCCCCCGACATCACGACGCGGATGTCGGAGAGCTCTCGCCCGGTGACCTTGGCCGCGTTCGTGAGCGCGGCGGTCACCACCACGGCCGTGCCGTGCTGGTCGTCGTGGAACACGGGGATGTCGAGGCGCTCCTGCAGCCGTCGCTCGATCTCGAAGCAGCGCGGAGCGCTGATGTCCTCGAGGTTGATCCCGCCGTACGCCGGGGCGATGCGCTCGACCGTGTCGACGATCTCGTCGACGTCGGTGGTGCTCAGGCAGATCGGAACGCAGTCGATGTTGCCGAACTCCTTGAACAGCAATGCCTTCCCCTCCATCACCGGGAGCGCGGCGATGGGCCCGATGTTGCCGAGGCCCAGGACCGCGGTGCCGTCGGTGACGATGAGGATCGAGTTCGCCTTCCACGTGTAGCGCCAGGCGAGCGAGGGGTCTGCGGCGAGCGCCTGCGACACCCGCCCGACACCCGGTGTGTAGGCCAGCGCCAGCCCAGCATTGTCGCGGACGCGCGCGGTGGGCCGGACCTCGATCTTGCCGCGCACGTGCAACGGGAACGCGGGGTCCTCGTCGTACGCGGCGAAGCGGTCGGGCGGATCTGCGGGAGCGTGGGACGCGGGCACGGAGAGGTCCTTCACGTGGGGAGCCGAGATGGAATGCGGTCGAGCCCGGGCGTGTGTCGGGTCTGCGCGTCCGAGTCTGGCTGCCTGGCGGGGGTCGCCCGCCTCCAGGATCTTGGCACAGCGAGCGCCTCGACGAGCCCGGCGCCGTTGTCGGTCCGGTCACACGCGACGAGGGCTCGGCCAGTAGCGGGCCGTGACCCGGGCGACCAGGTAGCGGTCGGGGACGAGGCCGAACAACCGCGAGTCGTCGCTGGCCGCGGCGTTGTCGCCCTCCACCCACCACCCCCCGGGCTCGCGACGTCGGACCCGCTTCACGATGAGCAGACCAGGTCGGTCGGGTCGCTCGAGGACCACGACGTCGCCCTCCCGCACGACCGTCGCGCCGTGCGCCCGGCGGCACAGCAGCCAGTCGCCGTCGGCCAGCGTCGGCGCCATGGAGTCGCCCGCGACCGCGACCCGCAGGTAGCGCGACCGGCCGTACGCCGCGCCCTGGTCGCCCTCGTTCACCTGCCGCCCTCTCTGGTGCTCGACCCCGTGGTCGGGGGTAGTGTCGCCGAGAGGCTCCACCCGACACGTGCCACCGACGAGAGGTCCCATGATGCGCCGTCTGTTCGCGCCGACCATCACCGCCCACGCCCACTGCGACCTGCCCTGCGGCATCTACGACCCGGCTCAGGCCAAGATCGAGGCGCAGTCGGTCAAGGCCTGCATCGAGAAGTACCACGCCTCCGACGACCCGGTCTTCCAGGGCCGCGCGGTCGCCATCAAGGAGGAGCGCTCCGACCTGGTCAAGCACCACCTCTGGGTGCTGTGGACCGACTACTTCAAGGCTCCGCACTTCGAGAAGTATCCGCAGCTCAACAGCCTCTTCAACGAGGCCACGAAGCTCGCCGGCGCCGGCGGCACCAAGGGCTCGCTCGACGTCGCGGTCGCCGACAACCTGATCGCCAGGATCGACGAGATCGCCGAGATCTTCTGGGAGACCAAGAAGGCCTAGGGACCGCAGGCACGCGCTCAGGGGTCGGTCGCCCGCTCGCCAGGAAACGCCCGTGCCCGAGGAGGATCCTCGGGTTCGGGAGGTCGGCATGACCGGGGTTCTCGTCGTCTACGCCACCAGGAACGGGTCGACCCGAGAGGTCGCCGAGGCCGTCGCGGCGGCGCTGCGCGACGAGCAGGTCGACGTCACGGTCTCGCCGGCGCGCGCGGTCAAGGCACCCGTCGGCGACCACGATCTCGTGGTGGTCGGTGGGGCGATCTACAGCGGGCGCTGGCACCACGACGCGCACCGGTTCCTCAAGCGGCACCGCAAGGAGCTCGTCACGACGCCCGTCGCTGTCTTCGGGATGGGTCCGCGGGCCGACGAGGACGAGGCGTGGACGCGGTCGCGGGCGCAGCTCGATCGTGCGCTCGGCCGTCACGGCTGGCTGGCGCCCGTCGCGGTGACCGTGTTCGGCGGGGTCGACCCGCCGAGGAGGGCGGACCGGCCCCGGCGCGACATCCGGGACTGGGACCGCATCCGCGACTGGGCCGTCGGGCTTCCACGCCGGCAGTCCGCGCAACGATCCGACCTGCGCGGCACGACTGATGGCTGAGGCGCGCGGACGGGACCACGCGACGACGCTCGGGTTCTGGGCGGCCGTCGCGACTGCGGTGTCGGCGGCCATCGCGCTGGGCCTCGGAGTCACGACGCCCCCACGGTCCGGGCCCAACTGCTCGAGCGACTGCATCACCGCGCCGTACACCGACGCGGCCGCGTTCGTGCCGCGCGACTACCTCTGGGTCTATGCGGCATCGGTGATGGTGCTGCTCTTCGTGGTGCTCGTGGCCGGGGTCCATCATGCGGTGGCCGACTCGCACCGGGTCTTCTCACAGGTCGCGCTCTCGTTCGCCGTCATCGCCGCGGTCGCTGCTGTGCTCGACTACGCCGTGCAGCTGAGCGTCCTTCAGGCCGCGCTGCTCAAGGGCGAGCTCGAGGGTCTGTCGCTGTGGTCCATGTACAACCCGCACGGGGTGTTCATCGCGCTCGAGAACGCTGCGTACCTTCTCATGGCGGTCAGCTTCGTGTTCCTCGCAGCGGCACTCCCGAAGGTGGGCGGGGTCGTGCGCGCCGCACGCGTCGTCCTGGTCGCTGCCGGCGCGATCGTCGTGCTCTCGTCGGTGCTGCTGGCCGTCCAGTACGGCCGCGACCTCGACTACCGGTTCGAGGTCCTGGCCATAGGCGTGGACTGGCTCGCACTCATCGTCGCCGGCGCCCTGCTCGCCATCGGCTTCCGGAAGGACGTCATCGCTCCAGCGGAGTCATGACCGTCGAACGCGCGACCTGCACGACCGACGCGATCATGCCCGCGATCGAGCCGACCACCGCGATCCACAGCATGACCCTCGTCAGCGCGTCCCAGTTGAAGGAGTACGCCGAGAAGTCGAACGGCCACACCTCGAGCAGCCGGATGGCAACCACGAGCGCGATGGCCGAGAGCACCAGCTGGCCGAGCGCGACGAACCACTGCGGATCGTAGAAGATCTGGACGACGTTGACGACCAGGGTGGCGAGCATCGACAGGTTGACGATGACGAGGACGTCGGCGAAGGCATCGGTGAGGAACGGCAGCTGCTGCCAGCCCGGACCGACGTTGATCACATACAGCAGCACGAGGTTGACGACCACCGACACGACATAGCCGCCGCGGCGTGCCGTCGGCGACGTCGTCCGCGTGTCGATCCGCGACGTCATCACTCGCCTCGATCTCGTCGGCTCCACGCTACTCCCGCTGCCCGGGTCGCGGCACGACGAACGTCCATCGAGGATCCGCGACAGGCAGCATCACCTCACCGCGACGGACCGGATCGGCGTGGCCTCGTCAGGGGTCTCAACCGTTCCTAGATGAACATCCGGTGCCCGCCGCCATCCCGCGCTGCGGGCGACTAGCGTGAGGTCATGGCCAAGCCCAGCAAGGCAGGGGCTCTCGCCGCCTGGCGGGAAGCCGAGGAGAACTACCGCACGACCATCGCGCCGTTCCTCCTCCCGGATGCTCCGGGGAAGATCGACAAGGCAGCCGCGGTGGCGCTCACGAAGGCGCGGGTGAAGGCGGACAAGAAGATGGACGTCTACCTGCACCGCTGCCTCGACTAGGCCCGCAGGGGGGTGACGCCGGCCGAGCGGCGGCCTGTCGTCGCGCTCCCGCCACAGCGGACCCTCGCGTCGTCGCTGGTCCGTCTGTCCGCGTATCCCGGAGAATCTGCCCTCCGGTGCGTCAGGATGCTCGCCATGGCAGCGCCGAGGCCCGAGCCGGGCTGGGACCACACCTGGGTCGACGTCGACGGGGTGCGCACCCTCGTGCGCCTCTCCCTCGACGGCGGCGACGCGACCCCGATCGTGCACATCCACGGCTTCGGCATCTCCGGGCGCTACCTCCTGCCGACCGCGCGGCTGCTCACCGACCGCGCGATGAACGTCGTGCCAGACCTGCCCGGCTACGGCATCAGCGCGAAGCCGCAGCGACCGCTGTCGATTCCCCGCCTGGCCGACGCGATGGTCTCGATCATGGACACGGTAGGTGTCGGGAAGGTCGTGCTCGTCGGCAACTCGATGGGCTGCCCGATCAGCGTCGAGCTCGCCGACCGGTACACCGACCGGATCGAGGGTGTCGTCCTCGTGGCACCCGCCGGCGGGATCAACAACCAGCCCCTGCGTCGCGCAGTGACGCAGCTCGCCGTGGACGGTGTCCGGGAGAGCCCGCGCATGGCCAGGGTCGCCGTTCCGGACTACCTGCGCTTCGGGCCGATCAACACCCTGCGCCTGTTCGGCGAGATGACCCGGTTCCCCGCCCTCGAGCGGCTCCTTGAGATCCCCGTGCCGACCCTCGCCGTGCTGGGCAACCGCGACCCGTTGCTGCCCGGTCATGACCGAGTCGTCGAGGTGGCCAAGGAGGTACCCGGCCACGTCACCGTCGTCACGATCACGGGCGCGGCCCACGCGGTGAACTTCAGCCACCCTGGCGAGCTCGCCCACGTGATCCGGTCATGGCTCGACGGCGTCGAGATCGTCGACGACCCGGACCAGCCGGGACTGACGTCGGTCATGGTGATCCCGCGCGACTGAGGCTCTCAGTACGACGGCACCACCACGGGTCGCACCTGCTCGTAGGCGCGCGCCGCGCGCAGCACCAGCCGGTCGTCGAAGTGCTGCCCCACTATCTGCATCGCCATCGGCAGCCCGGTGTCCGACAGCCCCACCGGCACCGACGCCGCCGGGTGCCGCGTCATGTTCAGGGGGTAGGTGAACGGCGTCCAGTCGATCCAGTGCTCCTGCGTGCCCGGGTCCGCGACGTCCTGGCCGACCGGGAACGCGAGCACCGGCAGCTGCGGCGACACCAGCAGGTCGTACGTCGACAGCAGTGCCGAGAACCGTGCCGTCAGCGCCCCTCGCACGGCGTCGGCGTCGAGGAAGGCGTCTGCGCTGATGGTCTCGCGGCGGCGCATGGTGGCGACCAGTCCGGGATCACCGAGGGCCAGCTGCTCGTCGGTCAGGCCACGCAGCGCGCGGCCGAGGGCCGCGTCCCACAGCGTGAGGAACGCGTCGCGGACGTCGGGACCCGGCGCGTCGATGACGTCGACCTCGGCACCCAGGCTCGCGAGGACTGCGACCGCGTCGTCCACGGCGACGGCGATCCGAGGGTCCACGTCGGCGCGGGCGAACCCCGGGGCGTAGGCGATGCGCAGCCCGGCCACGCCGTCCTCGACGCCGTCGAGCCAGGGCCGGTCGTCGCGCAGCGACGGATAGACGTCGCGCGAGTCCGGCCGTGCGATCGCCGACATGAGGTGCGCGGCGTCGCGCACGGTGCGTGCCATCGGCCCGACGTGGCTGAGAAGCCCCGACACAGCCGCCGGGTGGATCGGCACGATCGCGTGCGTCGGCTTGAGACCGACCACACCGCAGAACGCGGCCGGCATCCGTACCGAGCCACCGCCGTCGGTGCCGACGTGCAGGACCCCCATCCCCGTCGCGGCAGCCGCACCGGCGCCGGCCGACGAGCCACCGGTCGTCCGCGTCGTGTCCCACGGGTTGCGGGTTATGCCGGTGAGCGGGCTGTCGCCGCCGCCCTTCCAGCCGAACTCCGGCGTCGTCGTCGCGCCGACCACCACCGCGCCGGCCTCGCGCAGCCGCAGGACCGTCGGTGCCTCCTCGGTGGGGAGCTGGGACGGGTCGCAGTGCCTCGAGCCCTTGAGCGTCGGGTGGCCGAGAACGGGAAGCAGATCCTTGATCGTGGTCGGGACGCCGTCGAGCGCGCCTACCTGCTCGCCCGCGCGCCATCTCACCTCGCTCGCCCGCGCCTGGACGAGCGCGGCTGCCTCGTCCACCCACACGAAGGCGTTGACGACCGGGTCGACCGCACGGATGCGGTCCAGCGTCGTCAGCGTCACCTCGACCGGTGACGCCGAGCCGTCGGCGTAGGCCGCCGCCAGCGCATCGACGGTCCAGCCGCTCGGGTCGCTCGACAGCTCGGTCGACACACGTCCTCCTCTGGGATGCGTCGGGCCGGACGCACCGCGCCCCGAGGATGCCGCATCCCGCGACGACGCGTTGGTCGATCGACCGACCTTGCTGGGTCGTCGGACAGGCGCGGCGTCCGAAATCCGTTGCAGGACAGGAGAAGTGACCGTTCACGAGTCTTGACACGAGTAGAACTGGTGTACGAGAATGGGCCTATGACTCACTCGCCCGATCGTGACGACGAGTGGCCCGCCGTCGTCGTTCCGACCGGGTCGGACGAGTTGTTCATCGAGGTCGGTGAGTCGGCGTTCGAGGCTGAGCCGGCGTTCGAGGAGGTCGTGCTGGGCCCGTCGGACGACGACGTCGCGCTGGTCGCGGAGCTCGCGGAGCTGGACCGGGCCGATCGTGAGGCGGGTCTGCTCGAGGACCTCGACTCTGCTGGGCCGGCGCCGTGGGACGAGGCGGTGGTGAGCGATGACGAGCTGGTCGCCTCGCTGGGTCGGTCGGTGCACGAGGCGGACCTGATGCTGCTCGCGTCGATCGACCCGCGGGACCTGTCGGAGAACCTGGTCCGGGTCGACCACCTCCGCGCCCTCGACCGCGTCGCGGCACGGGTCGCATCGATGCGGCATGCGGCGGTCGTCGCGATGGTCGGACCCAAGTCGAGCGAGGCCTACCTCCCCGAGGTGGCACTCGAGCACGAGATCTCCGTGGCCCGGCGCACCTCCCGGTACGCCGCGGGGAAGGCGATCGAGGCTGCCCGCGCCCTGGCCACGACGTTCCCCGGGGTTCGCGGCGGCGCTGCGCGCCGGGGAGATCAGCGACACGCACTGCTCGATCCTGGTGGAGAAGACCCGCGTCGTCGCCGACGAGACGGTCCTGGTCGAGATCGAGCGCCGGGTCCTGCCCAAGGCGCGGCGGTTGACCGCGGGTGAGTTCGCCGGCGAGGTCGCCACGACCATCGCCCGTCTCGACCGGGACGCGGCCGCGCGGCTGAAGAGGGCGCGGGCGGGTCGCCGGGTGTGGGCGCGGCAGCTCGAGGACGGGATGGGTTACCTCGGGCTGACCCATGACTGGTTGACGATCCAGGCGATCCACGACGCGGTCAGGAAGGACGGCCACTGCCTGCAGTTGGCCCGTGGCGGCACCGGCGCGGTCGCCGACGGCGAGGACGATACGACCGCGGACGCGTGCCGCGCCGACGCGCTCGCCGCCCGAGTCCTCGGCACCGTGGCTGACGACGGGACCGTCTCGTGGGATCGCGAGAACGTCGCGGTCACCGTCAACGTGGTGATGGACCTGGACACCCTGCGCGGTGAGTCCGACCAGATCGCGATCCTCGACGGCCAACCCGTCCCCGGACAGAGCGGCCGCGAGGTCGCCGCGTTCGCCACCTGGTGGCGGCGGCTGGTCACCGACCCGGTCGACGGCCACCTCCTCGACTACGGCCGCACCACCTACCTCCCCGACAAGCTCCGCCGCTACGTCCTCGCCCGCGACGGCGGCTGCCGCACCCCGCACTGCACCAACCGGGCCGAGTCCCGCATACAGCTCGACCACGCCCTCGAGTTCCCCGGACGGGCCGAGCGACGCCCACAACTGCGGCGTCCTCTGCACCACATGTCACAAGCTCAAGACCACCGGCCACGCCGACATCACCGACTCCACGTCCGACGGCTCCTGCACCTGGACCACCGCCTGGGGCCAGAACATCCACATCCCGCCCCGCTCGGTCCTGCCCATCGAGCCGGACCCACCACCGGTCGAACTGGAACCACCGACACCCGACGACCCGCCACCTCTCTGATCCGACGCAGTTCGTGCGGGCCCAGGCGTGCTCAGGCGACGCCGTGATCCCTGGCGTGGATCACGATCTGGATCCGGTCCCGTAGGTCGAGCTTCGTGAGCACGTGCGCCACGTGGGACTTCACGGTTCCCTCGCCGAGCACCAGCTCCTCGGCGATCTCGCGGTTGCTGAGCCCGCGGGCGACGAGCCGGTAGACGTCGCGCTCGCGACCGGTGAGCGCCTCGAGAACCGTGCCCGCGTCGTGGTGCGGACGGGCGCCGGCCGCGAACCGGGTGAGCACCTGCCCCATCGTCGATGCGGACAGCACCGGCTCACCGCGCGAGACGAGCCGGATCCCCTCGACGATGCGCTCGGGCGGGTCGGTCTTGAGCAGGAACCCGCAGGCGCCGGCTCGCATCGCGTCGTAGACGAACTCGTCTAGTCCGTAGGTCGTGAGCATGCAGATCCGTGCGCGCGACCCCGAGGCGACCACCGCGCGCGTGGCCTCGATGCCGTCCAGCCGGGGCATCCGCACATCCATGAGAACGACGTCGGGATCGAGCCGGCGCGCGGCAGCGACCGCCTCGATGCCGTCGGACGCCTCGCCCGCCACCTCGAGGTCGTCGTGCGCCGACAGGATGGTGGCGAGTCCTGCCCGCACCACGGCCTGGTCGTCGACGAGCAGCACCCGCACCGCGCCGACCGAGCCGACGCCGACGCCGACATCGACGACGCCCTCCCCCGCGACCCCCTCGCGCACCTGCTCCCCGCTCACGACGGGACCGGGATCGTCGCGCGGACGCTCCAGCCGCCGTCCGGGCGGGGACCGACGTCGAGCCGTCCGCCGTACACGGCCACCCGTTCCTCGACGCCGACGAGTCCGAGGCGCGATCCTGGTCCAGGCGGTCCGCCGGTGCCGTTGTCGGTCACCTCGACGAGCACGGCGTCCGAGTCGCACTGGACCCGGACGTCGCAGTCGGTGGCCCGGGAGTGCTTGATGGCGTTGGCGATCGCCTCCTGCACGATGCGGTAGACCGAGGTCTGCACCTGCGCGGGTGCGACGTCGTGCGACCCCTCCTCGGCGTAGCGGACGTCGAACCCCGGCGAGCTCGACTCCGCGACGAGCGCGGGGAGATCTGACAGCGTCGGCTGCGGGGTGGTGCCGCCGAGGTCGGACGCGCTCGGCTCGCGCACGACCGAGACGAGGGTGCGCAGCTGCGCGATGGCCTGCTCCGCCGTCGTGCGCGCGGCCACGATCGACTCGCGCGCGCGGTCGGGGTCGTGCGCCAGCGCGTGCTCGGCGGCACCCGTCTGGAGCACGACGACCCCGAGACCGTGGGCGAGGATGTCGTGCAGCTCGCGAGCGATTCTCGCCCGCTCGTCCGCGGCGGCCGCCTCGGCCGCTCCGGACGCCTGCTCCTCCGCGTTCAGGACCGCATCGTCCGCTGCGCGCCGCTCGAGCTCCGCGCGCAGGCGCGCACGCCGCACGACGAGTCCGACCGCCACGCCCGCACCCAGCACGACCCCGACGAAGACCAGCCCCGTCAGGATCGTCGCGAGGTCCTCGTCACCGGCACCGATCGCCGTGAACCCGATCGCGAACGCCACGCAGATCCCGACGACCGCTCGCAGGTGAGGGCTGTACGCCGCCGCAGAGTAGGCCGCGACCGCGCCGATGATCACGGTGATCCCGGCCTGGTAGTGACCCCACACGAGCGAGACCGACAGCAGTGCGCCCAGCGACAGGGCCGCGCTCAGCAACGGCAGCACGCGACGTACGACAAGGGCGAGACCGGCCACTGCCATGAGGACCGCGGGGCCGACGCCCGGGTGCGGGAAGTCCGGGTACTGCTCGCCGGCGGAGTCGTGCGCGGCGTCGAGCGCGGCCCAGACCGCGAGCGACACCGCGAGCGCGATGTCGAGAACCACCGACGCCGGCCGCATCCGACGCGCTCCCCCGCTGTCCGCCATCGCCGCAGAGTAGCCCCGGGCGAGGCCCGCCGCCTCTGCCTCTCGGGAGAGGTCGCCCCCGTCGACCGGCCCCCCGGATTCGCCTCCGCGGCCAGAGGCGCGGGCACCGCGCGCGTCCCTAGCGTCGAGGCGCACGCCCACCGCGCCGGCCGGGCGGCAGACGCCCGAGATGACGGGGAGGAACCGTGGACCGATTCGTTCGTTTCGGACTCTGGAGCGGAGTCGTGGGCGGGGTGCTCCTCGCTGCGGGAGCCGGACTGGCCTGGGCCGCAGCAGGGGACAAGCCGCTCTCGGCGCAGGCGGTCGGTGCGACGTTCGTCGTCGCGTCGGCGCTGCGCCTCGCCGGTGCCGGCGCGATGCTCCTGGGGATCACCGGCCTGGTCGCCGGCGCCACCCCGCGTGCCGGGCGGTTCCTCTACGTCGGCTACGTCCTGTGCATCGCGAACCTGCTGCTGCAGGCTGGCTGGATGTTCACCGACCTGTTCCTCTCCGACACGATGGCCCGCCGGGCGCCCGACGTCCTCGACGGCACAGCGGCGTCCATGGGTCGCCTAGACCCGGGCGCGATGCTCGCCTGGGTGATGAACCTCGCGTTCGTGGTCCTCGCGGTCGTGCTGCTGCGATCACGCGCCTACGCACGCACGACCGGCATCGCACTGATCGTCGCCGGTGCCCTCACCGTGCTCCCGCTCCCGATCGACGGCATGGGGTACGAGGTGCTCATCGGCCTCGCGTTCGCCGTCGCGTCCGTGGCGGCCGTCCGCTCGGCCCGCGGGGTCGACGTGTCCGAGGGTGTCGGCTCCGCGGCCCCACGGACGCCGGTGGCTCTGGACTGACGCAGCAAGGTCGGAGCGGACGGGCGGCGGCGACGGACGGGGGACGTCGCCGCCGCCCGCCCGTCACCAGGCGCTCAGCCCACGGCGGCGAGGTCGCGGGCGCGGCGGACCGCCTCGGTGCGCGACGACGCGCCGAGCTTGGCCAGGATCGACGACACGTGGTGGCCGACGGTCTTCTCCGACAGGTGCAGGCGCGCGGCGATCTCCGCATTGCGCAGTCCTTCGTCGAGCAGGTCGAGGACCTCGACCTCGCGGTCGGTGAGTCCGCCCACGTTGGCGCGGGTCGACGCACGCGCGCCGCGCGGAACCTTCGCCCCGATCGAGCGCAGCTTCTCGTCGCACCGAACCACCAGCACGGCCGCGCCGAGCCGGTCGAAGAGCGCACGCGCCTCGCGGATGTCGACCTCGAGGTCGCTGTCGAGCAGCGCCCAGGCCGCCTTGTACGGCGCCCCCACCCGCTCCCAGAACTCGTGGGCCTCCCGGTGCCGTCCGGCGATCGAGAGGGCTTCGGGATCGCGCAGGCCCTCGGGCGCCTCGTCGATCAGGCCCGCGCGCCACACGACCATCGCGATGTCGGGAATCACCTCGATGTCGGCGAGCCGCACAGCCTCCTCGTACCACGGGAGCACCTCGTCGCGGATCTCGTCGATGCGGCCCTCGAGCAGGTAGGCCTCGCCCCGCGCGGTGGCGAGAGGACCCTGGTAGCCGACGGTCTGCGTCTTCGCGATGTAGTCGCGCGCCTCGTCGAGGTAGGTCCACACGTCGTCGCGGTCACCGCGCCGCGCGCCGATGAGACCGATGACGGTCAGTGGTTCGACCCGGCTGGCACGCCCGGTGTTTCGGACGTAGAGCAGGTCGAAGGACTCCTCCATGGCTGCGTCCCACCGGCCGAGCTCGGTCTTCATGGTCACCTCGGTGGCGAGCACGCACATGAGGTGCCCGTGCAGGTCGTGCTCGGTCGTGTAGCGCTCGGCCTCCTCCATCCGGGCGAGCCCCTCGGCAAGGTCGAAATCCAACCAGCGCAAGGCCGCCACGGTCTGGAAGATCCGTCCGGCCATCTCCTCCTGCCCGTGGGCGATCGCGATCCCGAGGCCCTCGTCGACCTCGTCGACGCCCAGCTGGGTGCGACCGAGCAGGTAGTGCGCCACGCCGAGGTTCACGCTCGCCCGCGCGACCGTGTAGTTGTCGCCGGTCTCCTTCGCCATCGCCAGCCCGCGCTCCAGCCACGGGACGGACGCCTCGGTCTCCGACAGCCGCAGCACGTGCACGCCACGACGTGCCAGCACCCGCGCCAGCTGGGCGGACGGGACGGCCTCGTCGACGAGACCGAACGCCTCGTCGACGACGTCGGTCCCGCGGCTGTTGTCGCCGATCGTGTAGTACGACTCGTCGAGGCCCAGCAGCGCGTCGACCGCCTCGAGATCCCGACCGGCGGTGCGCAGCAGCTCGACCTGCGTCGTCCACGCCTCGATCGCGTGCTCGTGGTCGTCGGCAACCTGGCACTCCGCCGCGCGTCGACCGAGGAGCTCGATACGCGCATCGACGTCGAGCAGCTCGGCGTAGGGCATCGCCCGGCCGTACTGGTACGCCGCCTCCCGGTGCGAGCCGAGGCTCGCGGCCGAGTCGCCCGCGGCCACGGCGTACTCGAGGATCGCCTGGGGGTCCCCGGCCATCTGCGCGTGCTCGGCGAGCCGCGCAAACGGCTTGGGCGACATGGGGATCGAGCGGAGCCGGTCGAGCGCCTGCCAGTGCAGCGCACCGAGCCGGCCCGGGGTGATCCCCGAGAGCACGGACTGCCGGACGAGCTCGTGCCGGAAGGAGTACGTCGGGGCGTCGAAGCGCAGCATGCCCGCGCTCACGCACTCGTCGACCGACTCGGGCGTCACGTCGGGCATGCCGTGGATGAGCGACGGCTCGATGCGCGAGCCGACAACAGCCGCCGACTCCAGAGCGATGCGCGCCTGCGGCGACAGGCGGTGGGTCCGCGCGAGCACGGCGTCCTGCACCGTCGCAGGAAGATCCGCGCCGCCGGAGGCAATGACCTCGGTGACGAAGAAGGCGTTCCCGCCGGTCTCGAGGTAGAGCGCCTCGACGTCGATCCCGGCCCCGCCGACGAGCTCGGCCACGGCTTCGCGCGACAGCGCCGGCACGGGGATCCGGCGCACCACCGGGTGGGAGGCGACATCGCCGACCATCACGCGCAACGGGTGCGTCGGCGGCAGGTCGTCGTCGCGATAGGTCGCGATCACGAGCACATGGGTCTGCTCGAGCCGTCGCGCCAGGAACCGCAGCAGGTCCAGGGTGGACATGTCCGCCCAGTGCAGGTCCTCGATGAGCACGACCGTGGACTCCGCGGCGTCGAGCTGCGCGAGCACGAGCTCGAACAGGCCGTCGCGCTCGCCGGTGCGCAGCAGCTCCCCGACCGCCGGGTCGAGGTGCGGGGCGAGGTCGACGAGCGGGCCGAGCGGGCGGGGCGACGACAGCGGGTCGCACGCGCCGAGCAGCACGCGCGAGCGCGACGCAGCCTGGTCGGCGAGCGCGCGCACGAGCGCCGACTTGCCTGCGCCCGCCTCGCCGTGGACAAGGACGAGCCGACCGGAGCCGGACAGCGCGTCGTCGTGCAGACCCGTGAGGGTCTCGAGGAGGTGGGCCCTCTCGAGGAGTGCCACCTGGTCAGGATAGGCACGGCTGACCCGACGGGAAGGCAGGAACGTCGACACGCCCGCCGTCTCCAGCGCCGGGTCGTGCGCCAGGACGAGGCGCTCCAGCTCCTGCAGGGCCGGCCCGGGGTCGACGCCGAGCTCGTCGGCGAGCGTGGTCCTGGCCCGCTGGTAGGACGCGAGCGCGTCGGCCTGCCGACCGGCGCGGTACTGCGCCGCCATGAGCAGCGCCCAGAACGACTCGCGCAGCGGGTGCCAGCGCACGAGTGCCTCGAGCTCCGCGATGGGCGGCGCGCCACCCGCGCGGCCGAGGTCGGCGGAGATCCGCTGCTCCAGCGCGTCGAGCCGCAGCGCACCGAGCCGTTCGGCCTCGGCCTCCAGCGGCTCGCAGCCGGAGAACTCGGCGTACGGCGTGCCCCGCCACCACGACAGCGCCTCGGTGAGCACCTCGCCGGCCTGGTCGAGGTGCCCCGCGGCGAGCGCGGTGCTCCCCCGCGACACCGCGTTCTCGAACCGGGCCGCGTCGACGTCGTCCTCGGCGACGTCGAGGACGTAACCGGCTCTGCCGGTGCGGATCATCTCGGGCACCGGAAGGTCCCGACGCAGCCGCGCGACATGGGACTGCAGGGTCGTGGCCGCCGCTGCCGGGGCGTCGTCGCCCCACAGCACGTCGACGAGCCGCTCGGTGCTCACCTCGCGTCCCGGCGTCAGCGCGAGCAGGGCGAGCAGCCTCCGCGGCAGCGGACCGCGCACGTCGACCGGTCGACCGTCATGACTCACCTCGAGTGTGCCCAGGACCCAGATCTCCATGACCAGGACGGTAGGAGTCCCTGACGGCCCGCGTGAGGGGAGAAATCCCCAGATTCGGCGGTTTGCGGGCCGCTTGCAGCGGGCTGGGGAGTACTGCCATCGAGGTGTCAGAGGGATTCCAGCGACGAGGGGCAGCGTGCGGATCGCGCCACCGACCGGTGGACGCACCGCCCGGACCGACAGCCCGGTCCGTCGCCCGAGGAGCACTCCATGACCAGCACCACGATCCGTCCCACCGACACCCTCACTGTCAACGGCACGAGCGCCGGCACCGGCACGACGCCCACGGTGTCCGAGCCGTCGCCGCGGCTCACCGGTCGCAGGACCGCCGGCATCCTGCTCGGCATCGTCGCGGTCGCCGCGGTCTCCGGCGGCGTGGCCTACGCCGTCCACGCCGGCACGACCACCGAGGTCGCCACCACGGGAAGCGTCGCCTCGAGCTCGACCGACGCAACCGAGCTCCCGCACGGCTCACAGGCCCTTCTCGCGGCTCGGCCGGATCTCGTCGGGACCACTCCGGTCGGTGCCCGTCCGGTGATCGACGGCACTCCGGGCGCATCGTCGCGCGCCATCGCGATGCACTGGGGCGTCGTCGACGCCACGTCCGCACACATGCCGTCCGCGACCAAGCTCGCGCTGCTGATGCACCTGTCGGGCGGCTGAGCGACCTGGTCGTCAGGGCCCCCGAGCGCCCGCCTGCCCCGCAGGCCTCGCCACCGGACGCGGCTGCGCCGCGGCCCCCGACGGTGACGCGCCGACCCCTGTCAGAGGTACGCCGTAGCCTGGAGCCGTACCTGAGACCAGGACCCGCATGACCGACCTCGACCGACCCGCGTACGGCCCGCTCTACCTCGATGCCCTCGCCTGGGCGGCACAGCTGCACGAGGCAGGGCCGCAGGGCCGGCCCCGGTCAGCCCGTCACCATCCCCTACGTCGCCCACCTGCTCGAGGTGTCGTCGCTCGTGTGGCTCGGCGGCGGTGACGAGGCGCAGGCGATCGCCGGCCTGCTGCACGACGCGATCGAGGACGCCGGCCTCGATGCCGCGGTGATCGCCGCACGGTATGGCGACCGCGTCGCCGCCCTCGTGACGGCCTGCACCGACAGCTCGCCGAGCGGTGTGCGCGAGGCCACCTCGTGGCTCGAGCGCAAGATCGACTACCTCGTGGCGCTCTACCTCGACGATCACGCCGAGGCTCTGCTGGTGACCGCGGCCGACAAGGTCTCCAGCGCACGGGCGATCGTCGACGACCTGGTCGCGACCGACGGAGACGAGGTCGCCACGGAGTCCTTCTGGGCCCGCTTCACCGCCGCGCCCGGGGCGATCGCCTGGTGCTACGTCGAGGTGCTCACCGCCGTCGCGACGTGCCAGCCGGACAACGGCCTGCTCCCCCGGCTGGAACCGCTGGTGGCGCTCATCCTCGACGCCGCAGGTGGCATGAACCCGTTCGCGGTGGGCGACGACGAGCTCGACGAGGTCGTACTCGCGCGGGCCGAGCGCGGTCTCGAGGACCTCGCCCGCGCCAAGCGCGCCGTGCTCGCCGCGCGTTGAACCCCGCAGACCGCGGGGTGCTCGCGGCGGGGTGCCCGCCGAGCGGTGGGCGCGTCAGGCCTTGGTCGTGCGACCGCCGAAGAGTCGTTCCCTGAGCGACGGTGCCGGGGGGCACTGGCAGCGCTGGGACGTCGGGACGCCGCGCATCACCTGGTCCACGTGCTGGCCGCACCCGGCCCAGGTCGCGTTCCCGCACCTGTGGCACGTCACCTGTCGGCACATCGTGTCGTCCTCCTCGTTCGGCTGGTCGTCATGGCACCCATGATACCCCCCAGGGTATACCTAGCGGAGGGACACCTCGGTCCGCCGGTGCTGCCGATAGCCTTCGTGCCGGGGTCGCGTCAGCGACCCACCGCGACGAGGGGGCTGCGATGAGGACGCGACGTACCGCCACGGCAGCACTGCTGCTCCTGACCGCCGGCCTCCTGCTCACCGCCTGCGGCGGCTCGGGCAACGTCAGCCTCCCGACCGCGCGGCCGTCCCTGTC
>Ga0208851_1000505_pt1 | contig 16940 bp, 12 predicted proteins | sample NGESurshal092012_FD_184481 | JGI IMG/M metagenome (GOLD analysis project Ga0208851, IMG submission 184481) | Arctic peat soil microbial communities from Barrow, Alaska - NGEE Surface sample 415-2 shallow-092012 (SPAdes) | ecosystem: Environmental > Terrestrial > Soil > Wetlands > Peat ... | reverse complement strand
CCGGACGCGCCGCGTGCGGCCGTGGCACCCGGGCACCGACCGGCTCGTCCGAGGACTGGACCCCACCAACCTCCGGCGGGAACTAGTGCTCGACATCCTCGGCGGGGCCGGATCTCGAGGAGCATCAGGCGCCGCGTTCCGGTCCGCTCGGATCGCCTCCCTGGTGGCGGGGCTGGTTGCCCGGTCGTCGCTGACCGCCGTCCGTGCCAGGTTCGACGGCGACGCGGCCGGGTTACGTCGCGAGTCCCGTGCCCGTAACGCCGATTCGCTGCGCGCCACGCTGGGCGGGATGAAGGGCGGGGCGCTTAAGGCCGGTCAGCTGCTCTCGACGGTCGACTCGCTGTTCCCACCGGATCCCGACCGCACCTGGACCGAGGCCCTGACCACACTGCAGGAAACCAACCCACCCCTGGGCTGGGCCGAGGTGGAGCCGGTCCTGCGGCGAGGTCTCGGCGCCAGGTGGCGTGACTCGCTCGTCGAGATCGACACCGTCGCGGTGGCTGCGGCGTCGCTCGGCCAGGTGCACCGTGGGACCTGGCGGGACGGTCGGGCGGTGGCCGTGAAGGTGCAGTACCCCTTCGCCAAGGACGTCCTGCTCGCCGACCTGCGCGCCCTGTCGGTGTCGCTGCGCCTCGCCGGAGTCGTCCTGCCGGGTCTGCTCGCCGCACCGGTCGTGGACGAGCTGCGGCTGCGGGCTGGGGAGGAGCTCGACTACGGGCACGAGGCGCGGGCACAGCGCGCGGTCGCGGCAGCGTTCGCGGGGTCCAGCGAGTACGCCGTCCCCGACGTGGTCGCGGCCGCTGACGGGGTCCTGGTCAGCGAGTGGTTGCCGGGTCGTCCGCTCGTGACGGTGGCCGGCGACACTGAGGTCGAGCGGCGTCGGGTCGCCTCGCTGTATCAGGGCTTCGCGTTGCTGGCTCCCGCGCGTGCGGGCTGGTTGCACGCCGACCCGCACCCGGGGAACTTCCGGGTCACCCCGGACGGTCGGCTCGGCGTGGTCGACTTCGGTGCCGTCGTCGCGATGCCCGATGGCCTGCCCCCGGCGTTCGGTCGGCTGGTGCGCGCGTTCGCCGACGAGTCCGCCGCCGGTGACGCGCAGGCGGCTCTGGTCGCGGCCGGGTTGATCAGGCCAGGGCGGCGGGTCGACATCGAGAGCCTACGCGCGGTCATGTCGCCGTTCAGCGAGCCCGCCCGCCACGACGTGTTCGCGTTCTCGCCGTCGTGGTTGCGCTCGTGCTTCGCCCGCGACGAGGCGGCACGCGACCCCGACTACACCTCGGCAATGGGCCTCACCCTGCCGGCCGAGCACCTGATGACCCAACGAGTCTGGCTCGGGGTGATCGGGGTGCTCTGCCGCCTCGACGTCACCCTGCCGGTGCGCCCCGTCCTGAGCGAGCTGCTGCCCGGGTTCGACGTGCGCGGGTAGCTGGAGGCGGAGACGGGCCGGTACGTCGCCGCGCTCTGTCGGCGAATTGCCTGTGCTCAGACCGTGCGTGCCACCTGCGCGATCCGGTCGATGGTGCGCGCCACCGCGAGGGACGTGACCAGCGGCAGAACCCAGGCGGCGTCCCCGACCGCGCGCGCGGAGACCGCCTCGACCATGAGTCGGTAGGCATCGCACGGGCCAAACGCCTCGACCCGCTCGACCCCGTTCTCGACGACGCGCAGCGTCGAGCCTTCGCGCCACGATGTGAACGCCGGATGCGGCAGTTCGAGCTCGAAGCCGGGCGCGGAGACGGTCCAGCCCTGCGATTCCGGCCGCTCGAAGGACGTGGTGATCTCCGCCTTGCCGCGGGGGGAGATCAACGTCGCCGACGTGGTGAGGTCAACTCCGGTGGGGCCGGTGTGCTGCTCCGCGACCGACACGGTCGCGTCGTCACCCAGCGTCATCAACGCGGCCGCGATCGCATAGCAGCCGATGTCGAGGAGCGCACCGCCGCCACGGTGAGGATCGAGCCGGTAGTTGTCTGGAGGAACGCCCTGGAAGGTGAACCATGCTCGCGCATCGGTGGGGCCGTCGACCGAGTCCAGGAGTTCCTCTACTCGCCTGGTCCGCGGGTGCCACCTGTTCCACGATCCCTCGACGAGCATCGTTCCGGATCGAACGGCGGCTGCCGTCATCTCCACCACCTGCGCGGCATCGAGGCCCAGGGGCTTCTCGCACAGGACGTGCTTGCCGGCCTCGAGGGCGGTGAGCACCCACGGGAGGTGGTCGTCGTTGGGCAGCGAGAGGTAGACGACGTCGACGTCATCGGCCTCGCAGACCGCCGCGTAGGAGTCGACGGCCCGGACCGGCTCGAGCAGCGCGGCGCGGGTCGACTCGCGTGCCGCGACGACCTGCAGCACGGCGCCGGTTGCGTCGTGGACCGCCGGTGCGACCCCCCGCGACGCCACGAAACCGGCACCGAGGAACCCCCACCTGACCGGCACGTGCGATGTCATCGCGGAACGACCGGGCGGCCCGAATCCTCGGCCGAGAGTGTTGCTGCCTCCATGACCGCCAGGACTCGTCGCGACTGCTGCGCCGTCACGGTCATCGGCAGTCCGAGCCGCAAGCGGTCCGCGAGCTCGCGGTGGAACGCGTACGGCTCCGCAGACGGTGTCGCGAGTCGCGTGACGCTGCCGTCCGCGCCATACAGCTCGAGCATCGGGGGTGAGTCGGCCGGTGCGAGCACGTCCTCCACCAGGGTCCCGATGTCGTTGCGGGACACGATCTTCTCGGTGCGCCAGCGACCAACGAGCGCTCCCTGGGTGCCCAGGACGTACCAGCGCGGCTTGAGCGCCGCTGCCAGGTCGGAGTGGACGAACTCAGCCTCGGCGCCGTCGACGAACCGGATGGTCACGCGGGAGTGGTCGGCGTTGGTCACGTCGAACCAGCGCCGCTTGTGCGTCGCGGCGGTGACGTGCTCGATCTCAGCGGGCACGATGTCGAGGATCTGGTCGAGCACGTGCGACCCCCAGTCGTAGAACGCGCCTCCCGACACCCCCTCGTCGGAGTGCCACAGGTTGCATGGGTGGCCGTACCCGCCGACGAAAGTCTCGATGTGGAACACGTCGCCGAGAGCCCCCGATGTGACCGCACGGCGCACCGCGAGGTGATCGGGGTCGAACCGTCGATTCTGGTAGACGACGGCGAGCCTCCCGGCGTTCTCAGCCTCGGCCAGGACGGCGTCGGCCTCCTCGGTGCGGATCGCGAACGGCTTCTCCACGACGACGTGCTTGCCCGAGCGGATGGCGCGGCGGGCCCAGGACGCGTGCGTGCTCGGTGGGGTCGACACGACGACGAGGTCGACGTCGTCACGCGCCAGGAGCGCGTCGGCGTCTGCGGTGGTGGCGATGCCGGGTGCCGCAGCCTCGGCGGCCTCACGCCTGGCCGCGGCCGTGTCGCACACCGCCATCAGAGACAGTCCCTCGACGGAGCGCACCGCGCGGCTGTGCTCGTGTCCGATGGCGCCATAGCCCAGCAGCCCCACTCGCACGGTCGGCGGAACCCGTTCACCAGCGGCGCGGTGCACCAGCTGGAGCAGCGCCCGCGTCGTGACCCAGTCGCCGACCGACTCGGCGTGCGTTCCGAGCGTCCACACGCCCGTACTCGTCTGACTCCGCCACGTCATCACGGCGTGCTCGGCGAGTCCCACCTGCGCCGAGCGCAGGACCTCGACGTCCTCGGCCACCTTGTCGATGAGCGTCACCCGGTCGGTGACGTGGTCGTGTCGCCCCAGGTGGTCGCCTCCCGCGTGCTCGTGACCGGACAGCGACAGACCCCCGTCGCGTGGACCTCGCATCCGGATGTCATGGACCGCGGTCATGCCTGCGACATAGAGTCCCGCCGCCTCGGCCAGAGCCCGCTCTGGATCGCCGGCGCCCAAGGTCGGGCCTGCGAGCACCACCCGAACCACCGGGTCGGTCACAACCCGAGCCGGACCCGGAGCCAAGGCCCGGTCGGCCCAGACCAGGACGACGTCGGCATCGCCCACCGCTGCCTCGCCGTACCCGAGCTCTGAAAGTCGGGCCCGCAAGCCGTTGACGCCCGCGAAGAGGTCACGATCGTCGAGCTCGACAATCCAGCCCAGGGTCGTCATCCGTTGACACTAGAGCAGACGCCCGGAACGAGCGAGCGACAGCCGTGGCTGAGGCTCCGCCAGCCTCGCTTCGCATCGCACCGGCGGACTCACGGCCGCTTCATCGCCGGGTTCAGCGAACGGGTGTCGCGGACGCGGTCCGCGGCCGCGGGACGCTGGGGCTGTACGCGAAGTGCCTGACTCGGTTGTCGGCTTCGGTCGGATCCCGCCTCTCGGCCGCACGACCGGGTGCGAGACACCACGCGGCCGCGCCGGGTGTGGTGGGTGCTGTGGTGCTCCCAGGCCCTGGTCGTGGTCGGGGACCTGACCTACGCCTACCAGCAGTACCACCTCGGTGTGACCCCGTTCCCGGGGTGGGCGGACCCGTTCTACCTCGCCGCCTACCTCCCGGAACTTCTGGCCATGGCCCTGCTGATCCAGGGGCGGCACCCGACGACGAGCACCGCGCAGGTCCTCGACTCGTTGATCATCGCCCTGCCGGTGATCGCCGCGACCGTGGTGTTCGTCGTCGTCCCGATGCTGACCGACGCGACCTGGGACCCGGCCACCCTGCTCGCGGTCGCCTACCCCATCCTGGACGTGATCGTGCTGACCGCGCTGATCCGCCTGGCCGTCGGTGGCGGATACCGCAACCGGTCCCTCGGGCTGCTCACCACGTCGGTGTCGATCAGCCTGATCGCCGACCTGCTCTACAACGGGCTCGCCACCCAAGGCCTGATCGAGGAACTGCCCGGATGGTTGCAGGCGTTCTTCACCCTCGGCGTCATCCTGATGGCGGCCGCAGCCCTGTCCACCGACGCCGCGACCGTGCGACGCCCGGACACCGACCGCGCCGGGCACCCCATGTCACGCGGGCGCCTGATCGGGTTCGGCCTCGGATCAGTATCCCTCCCCGTCCTCATCGCGCTCGGCATCGGCGCCGACAGCACCACCAGCGTCCGGGTCCTGGCCACGTTCGCCGTCGTGGTGAACACGCTCATCCTCTGGCGCGCCCTCATCCTGCTCCAGGTCGTCGCCGCCCAACGCCAGCAACTGGCCGCCCACGCCCGCACCGATGCGCTGACCGGGCTGCCGAACCGGCGCTCCTGGGACTTCGAGCTCGACCCTGCACAGCGCAGGCATCGTTGTCCGGGAGGGGCCGTCAGGCTCGTTGGGCGACTACAGCGGCAGGGCTCCTTCGTCCTTCATGGCCGCCGGCAGGCCCGCGATGGAGTCCACCCGATCCTGGAGGTGGCTGCGGTCGTCGTTGCGCCTGGCGACCCGGTAGTCCCGCGACACTCGACGCAAAGTGAACTCGACGTGCGTCGTTCCCGGAGCGATGGCGGCCAGGGTGTAGCGACCGATCGTCCGCGTCGTGTCGCGCACGGCGGTGAACTCCAGCAGATGAGGTGGCTCGCACCTGCTGATCTCGTAGGTCTCGTCGACCGCGCGCCCCCTACGGTCCACGACCTTCTGGAAGTAGGCGGCCCCGACGCCCAGGTCAGTTCCGGTTCCGACGATACGGGCGGCCAGAGAGACGTCCGACCTCCAGGTCGGGTTGTTCCGACCCTCCGCCAGGAAGTGGAAGACGTCGTTGATCGGGCGGTCGACGGTGACCGAGGAACGCGCGAACCTCACGGGACCTCCGTCAGTAGCCGGAGCCTGTTGACGTTGGGAGGCTAGTCGCCGCGGCCCCGCGAAGCGGCACGGGAGCCGTGTGCCATACCCGGTGCCCGGGCTCGTCGTGGTTCCCTTTGTCAGCAGGTGCCGCTGCCGATGCCGGAGCAGGTCGCGGCGAACGTCGAGCTGACCTTGCCGCCGAGCAGGAATATCACGACGACGATGAGCGCTGCGATCGCAGCAAGGAGGAGGCCGTACTCCACGGCCGAAGCTCCCTCGTCACGCCGAAGCCCGGTACGAATCCTGAGGAACATGAACCCTCCCGACAACGCCTCCCCCACGGAGACGACCGAAGGATAGGAAGCATCACCCACGCGGCACAGGCGAATCCGGTTCTTCGCCAACCCGCGGACACCGGAAGTCACGCAGTGCTCACGCCACATCGCGTTGCGTCACACGGCGGTCGGCACAGGGCTCGAAGACGAACCGTGCGCCCCCGGCCGTTACCTTCCTGCCGGAGGGTGGCGGGATTCGGGAGGAGTCCACACCTCGACGGATCCGGCCAGACCCCATGGCCACGCAACCGACACACTGCGCGCGTTCCGCCCTAACGGCACGGTCCGTCGTGTAATGCTGCGCTGCCGGGAGGAAGGGGGGCCCATGACGACGGCGTCACTGCCGACACTCGCGCGACCGCAGGGTCGGATCCCGGAGCGGACGGTGCTGCTCGTCGCCTCGTTCGGCGCTTTCCTGGCGTTCCTCGACGCGACGATCGTCAACGTCGCCTTCCCCAGCATCCAGCACTCGTTCCCGGACTCCTCGATCTCGTCGCTGTCCTGGATCCTCAACGCCTACAGCATCGTGTTCGCGGCGTTCCTCGTCGTGTCCGGCCGCCTCGCCGACCTGCTCGGTCGTCGCTGGGCGTTCACCTCCGGCGTCCTGGTCTTCACCGCCGCCTCGGCGATCTGCGCCGCATCCGGCTCGGTCGGCTTCCTCGTGGCCGCACGCATCGTCCAGGCGCTCGGGGCCGCGATCCTGGTACCGGCGTCCCTCGCCCTCGTCGTGCAGGCGTTCCCCGTCGCCCGCCGGTCGCACGCCGTCGGGCTCTGGGGCGCCTCTGCGGCGTTGGCCTCCGGCCTCGGGCCGCCCATCGGCGGCGCGCTGGTCGAGGCCGGCGGCTGGCGCTGGGCGTTCCTCGTCAACATCCCGTTCGGCCTCGCGGCGCTGTGGGCCGGGCGCCACCTGCTCGTCGAGAGCCGCGCGCCAGGACGTCGGCGTACGCCGGACCTGCGCGGTGCGACCCTCTCGGCGCTCATGCTCGGGCTGCTCACCCTCGGCCTGGTCAAGGGCGAGGACTGGGGCTGGACGAGCCCGGCGGTGATCGGCTGCTTCGTGGGAGCGGCGCTGCTGCTGGTCGGGTTCGTGCTCAGCTCACGGGCTTCGCGGACGCCGCTGCTCGACCCGGCGCTGCTGCGGATCCGCTCGTTCGCGGTCGGCAACGTCGCCACCATCGTGGCGGGTGCCGGCTTCTACGCCTACCTGCTCTGCAACATCCTCTGGCTGCAGTACGTCTGGGGCTACTCGGTCCTCGTCTCCGGTCTCGCGGTCGTGCCGGGCGCCCTCGTGGCCGCGGTGCTCGCCGCGGTGCTCGGCCCCGTCGCCGAGAAGTACGGCTACCGCCTCGTGATCGTGCCGGGTGCGGTCATCTGGGCGCTCGCCTACGTCTGGTACGTGGCGAAGGTGCCGGTCGCGCCCGACTTCCTCACGGGCTGGCTGCCCGGACAGGTGCTCAGCGGCATCGGCGTCGGCATGACCCTTCCGGTGCTCGGGAGCGCGGCGCTCGCGGCCGTCCCCGGCGGGCGCTTCGCGACAGCGTCGGCGGTGAACTCGAGCGCGCGCCAGATCGGCGCGGTGCTCGGCATCGCCATCCTCGTCATCATCGTCGGGAACCCGACGTCCACGTCGCCGGCAGCCGTGGTCGACAGCCTGCGCCACGGCTGGGTGTTCTCCTCGATCACGTTCGCCCTCACCGCCGTCGTCGCGCTGTTCCTAGGGAGGGTGTCGTCATCCGCCTCGACCGAGGACGACGCCGAGGAGAGCTCCCCCGCGATCGTGACGCTGCCCGCCGCGCGCGCCACCGTCGCCGCTGGTGCCAGCGCGCTCGCCTCGGCGCCGCTGCTGTCGCGACTGCCCGACGACGCGCGCGCGCGGCTCGAAGCGGGTGCGGAGCCGGTCGAGCTGGCCGCCGGCGACTTCCTGTTCGGTGAGGGTGACGCAGCCGACGACCTCTACGTCGTGAAGGCGGGTCGCCTCGACGTCCTCGTCGCCGGCTCCGTCGTGCGCCAGCTGGGCGCGGGCGCAGTCATCGGCGAGCTCGCCCTGCTCACGGGCAGCACCCGGTCGGCCGGCATCCGGGCCCGTCGCGACAGCCGGCTGCTGCGCGTCTCGCGCGCGGCCTTCGAGTCCACCGTCGGGCGGGACCCCGCCGCGCTCACAGCGCTCGCGGCCGTGCTCGCCGAGCAGCTGCAGAGCGGCGGGTCCGCGGCCGCGTCGTCGGCGGCCGTGCCGCAGCCCCGCCTCGTCGCGGTCGTGGCCCTGGACCGGAGCGCTCCTGCTGCCGAGGTGGCCGACGTGCTCGCGGCGGAGCTGGGGCGCACGCTGCGCGTCGGCACCCCCGGTCAGGTCGGTCCCGACGGCCTCGAGCGCGCCGAAAGCGACCACGACCGGGTGCTCCTCGTGGCCGAGGATCCCGAGGACGACGCCGAGTGGTGGGCGATGTGCGTCCGGCAGGCCGACCACCTCGTCCTCGTGGCCCACGCCGACCAGCCGGTTCCCGACGGTGCGCCGCTCGGCCGCACCGAGGCGGACCTCGTGCTCGTCGGCACCCCGCGGGCGTCGTCGGACCGGGTGCGCGCGTGGGAGACGGCGATCGGCCCGTGGAAGATCACCGTGAGCGACGGGCTCGCGCTCGGCACCGATCTGCGCGCGCTCGCCGCCCGTATCGCGGGTCGTTCGGTCGGCGTCGTGATGGCCGGTGGCGGCGCGCGCGCGTTCGCGCACATCGGCGTCCTCAAGGAGCTCACCGAGGCCGGCGTCGTCGTCGACCGGGTCGCGGGAGCGAGCGTCGGCTCGATCGTCGCCGCGCTGTGGGCCTCGGGGCGCACGCCGCAGGAGGTCGAGGACGTCGTCTACGCCGAGATGGTCCGTGGCCGCCCGTTCAGCGACTACACGCTGCCCGTCGCGTCCGTCGCGAAGGGCAAGCGGGTCGAGAAGGCGCTGCGCCGTCACTTCGGCGACCTCACGGTCGAGGAGCTGCCGCGACGGCTGGTCTGCATGAGCACCGACCTGCAGTCCCGTGCGCCGCACCCGCTGCGTCGCGGACCGGTGGTCGACGCCGTCCTCGCGTCGGTGGCGCTCCCCGTGCTCTTCCCGCCGCGTCGCGACGGGCAGCGGCTGCTCGCCGACGGAGGCATCCTCGACAACCTGCCCGTCGGCCTGCTGACCGACCGCGACGAGGGCCCGGTCCTTGCCGTGAACATCGGCATGGGCAGCGGTGGCGGCCCGCGACCGGGCGCCGGGCCGGGCGCGGCGGCCGCACCGACGCGGCCGGTGCGCGTCCCTGCCCTTGGCGAGACCCTGATGCGCACGATCTTCATCGGCAGCGGCGGCGCGACGGAGACCGCCCGGGCTGCGGGAGCCGTGGTCGTCACGCCGTCGACGATGGGCGTCGGCCTCCTCGAGTTCCACCAGCTCGATCGCATGGTGGAGTCCGGCCGAGCTGCAGCCCGCGCGGTCCTCGACGGCACCGGCGACCACTTCCACTGACCGCGCCGCAGGCACCGGTGAGACGGTCTGCGGTGTCGCGACCGGCCTGACCATAGGTCGGTCGGCGTCGATCTCCTGACAGACTGCCGACGTGCGCGAGCATCGGCACGAGGCACGTCCGAGCACCCTCGTCGTGACCCTGGCACCGCTGGTGGCCGTGGCCGCTGCCGTCGTCGTGACCCGGTGGGCGCTCCAGTCGGGGAGCCTCATCGACACCGTGGTCTTCCGCACCGCGGCGCATGCCGTGCTGCGAGGTCAGTCGCCGTACTTCCTCCGCACCGAGGTGCCGTTCGTCTACCCGCCGGCCGGGATCTTCGCGGCGCTTCTGGCAGTCGCGGGTCCGAACGTCCATGTCGCGGCGACGCTCTGGGCCGTCGTGTCGCTGGCTGCGCTGGCGCGCACGACGTGGATCCTGGTCGGCCTGGCCTGGCCGGCCCTGGACCGCCGCGGGGCGGGTCAGCGCACCTGCTGGCTGTTCGCCGTCGCGTGCGTGCTGGAGCCGACACGCATCGCGCTCTCGTTCGGCCAGGTCGGGCTCCTCCTGCTCTGGTTGACCGTCGAAGGGCTGCGTGGCCAGCCGGCGGCTGCCGGACGCACCTGGCTGGTCGGTGTCGCCGCAGCGATGAAGCTGACGCCCACGGTGGTGCTCGTGGGGCTCGCCGCCGCGGGCCGGTGGCGCAGTGCGATGTGGGGCGTGGCCGGCTTCGTCGCGGCGTGTGCCGCAGCGGCCGCCGTCGCACCCGTCGCGGCGCGCGACTACGTCGGCGGCGCCTGGCGACTGGCCCACGACGTCAACTCCACGCCCGACGTGCTCAACCACTCGCTCAACGGCGTCTCCACGGTGGTGGGCCTGCCCTCATGGATGGGTCTGACCCTCGCAACGCTCGGGCTGGTCGCGGGCATCACCGTCACCGCCCTGCTCTGGCGCCGGCACGACGAGCTGGGGGGCCTCTCCACCGTTCTCGTCACGGGTCTGCTCGTGTCCCCCGTGTCGTGGGTGCACCACTGGGTGGCGGCCTTCCCGGCCCTGGTGCTCCTGCTGCGCGGGATCAGCACGCGCCGAGGCGGCGCCAGGGTGCTGCTCGCGACTGCCCTCGTCGGGATGGTGGCCGGGACCGACGCCCTCGCCCTGCACGGCGGCGGGCTCCTCGACCCGGGCGGGATCTGGTCCACTGCGCTGCAGGAGTGGTACGTCGTCTGGGGGCTCGCCCTCGTCTGCTGGGCGGGGTCACCCGTCGTCAGGAACCGGTCGGCGCCTGCTCCGGCGACCGTCGTCGTGCCCCGCGCGACGGCTCACCGTCACGAGCCCGCGCCCTGACAGCGACGCGGTTACGGCCGGGTGACGTGGATCTCGGCACCCTGGGCCGCCACCGTGACGAACTCGGGCGGGTACATGCCGGCGATCTCGTCGAGCGCGTCGTCCTTGCGGGCGGGACCGTGGTGGAACAGCACGAGGTGCCGCACACCGCACTCGCGCGCCAGCCGGACCGAGTCCTCCACGGTCGAGTGGCCGTAGTTGTCGGCCGTCGGGCGCTCGCGGTCGAGGAACTGCGCGTCATGGAGCAGGACATCAACGTCGAGGATGAGGTCGCGCACGGCGTCGTCGATGCCGTGGGACACGACGTGGTCGGGGATGTAGGCCATCGACCCGGTCTCGTCGCTGATCCGGTAGCCGAACGTGCGACCCCCCTTGTGCTGCACGTCTGTGGCGCGAACCCGGAAGCCCTCGATCGTGTGGTAGCCCGAGTCGATGGCGGTGAAGCTCCACTCGCCCTCGAGGCCCTCCGGGGTGATCGGGAAGTTCGGCGGTGCCATCGACGCCGCGAGCAGGTCACGTCCGGTCCGCGCGTTCTGCGCGGGGACGTAGAGGTCGACCTTGGCGTCCTTGCGGTCGCCGGCGGCGAAGAACGGGAGACCCTGGACGTGGTCCCAGTGCAGATGGCTCACCAGGATCGAGCCGTGGAAGGGTTCGCCGGCGAGCCGCGGGGTGAGCTCGCGCAGACCGGTCCCGGCGTCGAGCACGAGCGTCGGCTGCGTCTCGCCGTCCGGGACGACGCCCACGCAGGAGGTGTGCCCGCCGTAGCGGACGAAGTCGGGACCGGGGGCGGGGGTCGAGCCACGGACCCCGAACAGGATGAGGCGCACCGGCGCAGCGTAGGAGGGATCCGGGCAGGGGTGGGGGAACTCGACCCATTCGGGGCTGTCGGATCCCGACAGTTCGCACCGTCGTAACGTTGCGCCGTGACGACGCTCTGGACCGGTCGATGCTCGAGCCGTGGCCTGGCCGTGCTCGGGGTCGGCCTCGCGCTCGTGATGGTGGCCGTCGGCGTCGGCACAGTGATCGCGCTGCACGGCTCCGACGCGCCGTCCGGCGTCGGCTGGGTCGGCTGGGTCGTCGCCGTCGTCGGTCTCGTGGTGGGCGTCCTGACCTGGCTGCTGTCCTCGCTCGAGGTGCGCGTCACCGCGGACACCCTGACCGTCGCGAACGGCCCCTTCGGTCGGCCTCGACGTGTGATCGACCTCGTCGATGTCGCCGACGCGAGCGCGATCATGGTCGAGCCCCGGGAGTGGGGCGGCTGGGGCTACCGCTGGATCCCGTCGGCGCGAGCGACCGCGGCGGTGATCCGCAAGGGACCGGGCATCGCCTTGGAGTTCAAGGACGGACGCCGCTACGTCGTCACCGTCGAGGACGCCGTCACCGGCGCGAAGATCACGAGCGCCGCCCTGATCGGCGCCGGCCGCGAGTAGCGGTCGCGTCCACCAGTCCGTGCGCGCGGCCTGCAGAGCGCTCGAACTCGCAGCACCGGATGCCCCGCCCGGTCAGAGCGAGGCGGCGACGAGCTCGGCGATCTGCACGGCGTTGAGCGCTGCGCCCTTGCGCAGGTTGTCGTTGCTCACGAAGAGCGCGAGGCCCTTGCCGTCGGCGACGCCCGGGTCCTGCCTGACCCGACCGACGTACGACGGGTCCTGGCCGGCGGCCTGCAGCGGCGTCGGGACGTCGGTGACCTCGACGCCGGGCGCCGCGGCGAGCAGCTCGAGGGCGCGCTCCACCGACAGGGCCGAGTCGAACTCGGCGTTGATCGACAGCGAGTGGCCGGTGAAGACCGGGACGCGCACGCACGTGCCGCTCACGAGAAGCTCGGGGATGCCGAGGATCTTGCGGCTCTCGTTGCGCAGCTTCTGCTCCTCGTCGGTCTCGTTCGAGCCGTCGTCGACGATCGCGCCGGCCAACGGGATCACGTCGAAGGCGATCGGACGGACGTACTTCTTCGGCTCGGGCAGGATCACCGCGCTGCCGTCGTGGACGAGCGCCGCCGCGTCCTGCTCGACCGCGGCGCGCACCTGGGTGTCGAGCTCCTCGACACCAGCGAGGCCGCTGCCCGAGACCGCCTGGTAGGTGCTCACGACCAGTCGACGCAGGCCGGCCTCGTCGTGCAGCGGCCGCAGCACCGGCATCGCCGCCATGGTGGTGCAGTTGGGGTTCGCGATGATCCCCTTGCGGACGTCGGCGAGGGCCTGCGGGTTGACCTCGCTCACGATGAGCGGGACGTCGGGGTCCATCCGCCAGGCCGAGGAGTTGTCGATCACCACGGCACCGGCCGCGGCGTACTTCGGGGCGAGGGCCTTGGACGTCGCGCCGCCGGCGGAGAACAGCGCGATGTCGATGCCGGCGAGATCAGCGGTGGCGGCGTCCTCGACCACGATCTCGGTCCCGCGCCAGGGCAGCGTCGTACCGGCCGACCGGGCGGAGGCGAGGAAGCGCACGCGCTCGAGCGGGAAGTCGCGCTCCTCGAGCAGGCGGCGCATGACCGCACCGACCTGACCGGTGGCGCCCACGACGGCGACGACGGGCCTGCGACTCATGTCTTCACTCCTCACGACGACCGCGGTCGCCCATTCTCCCGAGTACCTGGCGCAAGTGCTGCCGAGTTAATGATCGCAACGACAGGTGGCCCAGGTACTCGGCAGGCGGGTCAGCGGCCGGTGCCGCCGTAGATGACTGCCTCGCCGTCGGCGTCGAGGCCGAAGGCCGTGTGCACCGCCTGCACGGCCGTCGCCGCGCTCTCCGTACGGGTGACGACGGAGATGCGGATCTCCGACGTCGAGATCATCTCGACGTTGACGCCGGCGTCGGACAGCGCGGAGAAGAACGTGGCGGAGACGCCGGGGTGCGAGCGCATTCCGGCACCGACCAGCGAGATCTTCGCGATGCCGTCGTCGTAGCGCAGGTCCTCGAACTCGATCTCGTGCTTGACCTTCTCCAGCGCGGCGAGAGCCTTCTGTCCGTCGGCCTGCGGGCAGGTGAAGGTGACGTCGGTGCGGCCGGTGGCCGCGGCGGAGACGTTCTGCACGATCATGTCGAGGTTGATCTCGGCGTCGGCGAGCGCCCGGAAGATCTGCGCGGCCATGCCCGGCTTGTCGGGGACGCCGACCACGGTGATCTTGGCGTCGCCGAGGTCGTGCGCGACTCCGGCGATGATCGGCTGCTCCACGTCGTCCCCTTCAGGTGCTGATGAGTCGCTGACCACGAGCGTGCCGGTCTTGTCGGAGAACGACGAGCGCACGTGGATCGGCAGGTCGAAACGGCGGGCGTACTCGACGCAGCGCAGGTGCAGGACCTTCGCCCCGTTGGCCGCGAGCTCGAGCATCTCCTCGTAGGTGATGCGCGGGACCTGACGCGCCCGGGGTGCGATGCGCGGGTCGGCCGAGAAGATGCCGTCGACGTCGGTGTAGATCTCGCAGACGTCGGCGCCGAGCGCGGCGGCGAGCGCGACGGCGGTGGTGTCCGAGCCGCCGCGACCGAGCGTGGTGATGTCCTTGGTGTCCTGAGCGACGCCCTGGAAGCCGGCCACGATCGGGATGGCACCGTCGTCGAGAGCGGCCTGGATGCGGCCCGGCGTGACGTCGATGATCTTCGCCTTGCCGTGCACGGAGTCGGTGATGAGCCCGGCCTGCGACCCGGTGTAGGAGCGGGCCTCGACGCCGAGGTCGTGGATGGCCATCGCGAGCACCGCCATCGAGATGCGCTCGCCCGCGGTGAGCAGCATGTCGAGCTCGCGTGCGGCGGGGTTGGGGCTGACCTGCTCGGCGAGGTCGATGAGGTCGTCGGTGGTGTCGCCCATCGCGGACACGATGACCACGACGTCGTCGCCGTTGCGCTTGGTCTCGACGATGCGCCGCGCGACCCGCTTGACGCTGTCGGCGTCGCTCACCGAGGAGCCGCCGTACTTCTGGACCACGAGTCCCACGGTGGGGGTCCACCTCACTGGTGCGCTGCTGACAGGGAGCGGCCAGTCTACCGGCGCAAGAAACGCACGGGTCCGACGTCCGAATGGTGGGATGTGCGTCCCAGTCGCTGGTACGCCGCCGATTCGGTCGGTGCCGGCTCGAGGTCGTGGCAGCAGACCGGTCAGGTGTCGCTGGCCGCGGCCGCGGCGTCGAGGGGCACCTCGAGACGGACGTGCGCGACGAGGGACTGCAGTGCGCGCAGTGCGGCCGACGCGCCCTGGCCCCACGTGGACAGGTAGCTGAACTGCCACCACCACAACGCCTCGAGCAGGCGGCCGTCGCGGTGGTGGGCGAGGCCGTGCAGCAGGTCCGAGCAGATGTCGGCGAGGTCGTCGGACAGCCGCGCCGGGACGACCTCCGGGCCGGAGTAGGGATCGAAGACCTCGACGTACTCGTCGGCCGGCCCGAGCAGCTCGCGCAGGGCGTCGCGCAGCCGGTCGACCTCGGGCTCCGCTCCCGCGTCGGGCTCGAACCGCTCGCTGGGGACGACGTCGACGATGGCGCCGAGCGGGGCGCCCGAGGCCAGCAGCCCGGACAGCTCGAGCAGCAGGATCGAGATGGACTCGTCCGGGATCTCCTCGGCGGCCACCGCCTCGACGACGGCGATGAACTGGGTCGCCGCGGCTGCCATGTCGTCGGCGATCTCGGCGAGGTCGGAGGGGGCGAGCTCGCCCTCGGTCGCGTCATTGTCGCTGTCGGTCATGGGAGCAGCGTGTCAGACGTCGAGGCGACGACGGCCCTCGAACGCGCGACCGAGAGTCACCTCGTCGGCGTACTCGAGGTCGCCGCCGACCGGCAGCCCGCTGGCCAGCCGTGTGACGTGCAGACCCATCGGCTTGATGAGGCGGGCGAGGTAGGTGGCCGTGGCCTCGCCCTCGAGGTTGGGGTCGGTGGCGATGATGAGCTCGGTGATGGTGCCGTCGGCCAGGCGCGTCATGAGCTCCTTGACCCGCAGGTCGTCCGGGCCGATGCCCTCGATCGGGCTGATCGCCCCGCCGAGGACGTGGTATCGGCCGCGGAACTCACGGGTCCGCTCGACGGCCTGGACGTCCTTGGACTCCTCGACGACGCACAGCACGGTCGGGTCGCGACGCGGGTCGCGGCAGATCCGGCACTCGGTGTCCTCGGCGACGTTGCCGCAGGTGCTGCAGAAGCGCACCTTCTCCTTGACCTCGAGCAGCACCTGTGCCAGCCGCCGGACGTCGACCGGGTCGGCCTGCAACAGGTGGAAAGCGATGCGCTGCGCGCTCTTCGGCCCGACGCCGGGCAGCCGGCCGAGCTCGTCGATGAGGTCCTGGACCACGCCCTCGTACACGGGGAATCCTGCTCGTCTCAGCCGTTGTCGTACTCGGTCATGACCGTGCCGCCGAGCTCGCGCTGCACGAGGGCGAGGCCCGAGAGGTCACCCTCGGCGTCGGGGTCGTCAGCGCTGACGACGTCCTCGTCGGGCTCGACGTGGCTGGCTCGCTCCTCGGCGACCACGGCCATGCCGCGCTCGCGCGGGGACGGTCCCTCCGGCCCGGTCGGCTCGACGACGGGGGCCGCAGCGGCCGCCTGGGCAGCGACCGCGGCGGCCGACGCCGCCTTGTCCGGGTCGAGCACGAGATCGAGGTCGAGGTCGAGGTGGAGCACGTCGAGCACCGCGAGCCGGAGCAGCTCCATGTGCCCGGTGTTGCCGCGCAGGATGCCGAGGCGGACCTTGTCCGGGTGCGCGAGCACCAGGGTGGTCTCGCTGCGGCTGAGCGGCACGGCGCCGTCGGCCAGGGTGTGGGCGACCCGGCTCGAGGACTTGAGCGCCTCGAGCACCGCCGGCCACATGCTGACCACGGGTCCGAGATCGACGGCGGATCCGGCCGGACGGACCGTGCCGGGCGCAGCGGGCCGCTGCTCGCCCGTCGCGCGCTCGGGTCTGCCGGGCGTGGTCGCCGCCTCCGGCACCGCCGGCGCTGGCTCAGCCGACCCGGACCCGGCACCCGGAGCAGCCGTGGTCGGGGCGACGCTCGACAGGCGCGGCGGGGCGGGCGGCCCACCCGGGGCCGCTGCGGTCACGGGCCGAACCGGGGCCGGCGCCGGAGGGACGACCGGAGCGGGCTCGGTCGCCGGCTCCGGTTCCGCGACGGACGTGGTGGCCTCGGGTGCGGCGGG
>Ga0208851_1000504_pt1 | contig 16957 bp, 20 predicted proteins | sample NGESurshal092012_FD_184481 | JGI IMG/M metagenome (GOLD analysis project Ga0208851, IMG submission 184481) | Arctic peat soil microbial communities from Barrow, Alaska - NGEE Surface sample 415-2 shallow-092012 (SPAdes) | ecosystem: Environmental > Terrestrial > Soil > Wetlands > Peat ... | reverse complement strand
GTAGTGCATCCGCGAGGTGCCCGCCAGCGCCGGCATCACGGCGCGGAAGAACGACACGAAGCGGCCCAGGAACACGGCCGGTCCGCCGCGGCGACGCAGCAGGTCCTGCGCCCGGTCCAGCCGGTGCTGGTGCCGCTGCAGCCGCTCCACCGCGAGCAGCCGCGGTCCCAGGTGCCGGCCGACCTCGAACCCCACGCTGTCCCCGACGATCGCCGCGAGGACGACGGTGACGATCATCGCGGCAAGCTCCACGTGGCCGGTGTAGGCCAGGAAGCCGCCGACCACCGCCGCGGTCTCGCCGGGGACGACGAACCCGACGAACAGCGCGTCCTCGGCGAACACGAAGGCGGCCACGATCAGGTACGCCGGCCACCCCTGCAGGTGGCTGAGGAATCTGGTGATCGTGCTCACTGGGCGAGCCTGCCATACCGGTCCGCACCCACCGCATGGGGAGGCGGCCGGTAGCGTCAACCACTGTGGAAGCGCTCCAGTTGGTCTTCACCGGCGGCTGGGCCAGCGGGCTCAACGCCTCCCTGGTCGTGCTCCTCACCGGGCTGCTCGGCCGGTACGGCGGGATCGACGGCGTCCCCCCGACGCTGCAGTCGACCCCGGTCCTGGTCGTCGCCGGTGATGTTCGCCGTCGAGTTCGTGGTCGACAAGATCCCCTACCTGGACAGCATCTGGGACGGCGTCTCCACGGTGGTCCGGCCGGCCGTCGGCGCGTGGCTGGGCGCGCTGCTCGCGGGTCAGGCCGGGGACATGAGCCAGGTCTGGGCGGCCGTGCTCGGCGGCGGCACCGCGCTGGCCAGCCACAGCCTCAAGTCGGGGTTCCGGCTGGCCGTGAACACCTCCCCCGAGCCAGTCACCAACGTGGCCACCAGCACCGCCGAGGACAGCCTGGTCGCCGTCGTGGTCCTGCTGGCCACCCGACACCCCTGGATCGCGGCCGGCGTGGCCGCCACGGTGCTCGTCGCGGGCACGGTGACCGCGGTGGTGCTGTGGCGGCGGCTGGTCCGCGCCGTGAGCTCGCTGCGGGCCCGGCTCAGCCGGCGGGAGGAGCCGCCCGCCAGCTGTCAGGCACCGTCAGTGCAGGATGTTGACCGCCCGCGCGAAGACCAGCCCCACGGTGACCAGCGCAACCGCTGACTGGACCAGCATGAGCGCCTTGGCCCAGCGGGACAGCGGCATGGTGTCGGTCGGGCTGAACGCCGTCGCGTTGGTAAACGACACGTACACGTAGTCGAAGTACCGCGGCTCCCAGTCCATGGCCGCCACGCCCGGCGAGGCCATCTGCGGGAACAGGAAGTCCGGGTAGCTGTCGGACATCATGGCGCGGGACAGCGGTCCCCCCCGGTCCAGCTCCCAGTAGATCAGCGCGAACGCGATGACGTTGGTGACCCAGACCAGCAGCCCGGTGGACAGCAGCTGCTGTGCGCTCAGCGCCTTGCCGCCCACCAGGGTGGCCACCAGCAGCCCGGTCGAGGTCAGGTTCGCCGCGGCCACCGTCCCGGCCAGGGTGAGCGCCAGTGGGCGCAGCCGGGCGGTCACCGCGTGGCCGAGCACCCGCTGGCCGCCAACCAGGGCCACCAGCAGCAGCGCCTCGAGCGCCGGAAGCATCCAGTGCGGCCCGAAGGTCAGCGTGTCCGGCAACGCGAGCTGCAGCACGATCGCCACCACGACTGACAGCGCAGCGGCCCCCCGCTGCTCGACCTCGGTGATCCGCAGCCAGGCCGGGGCGCTGCCGCTGGGCACGAGCAGCGCGATCCACTGCCGGGTGTGCGCCGGCAGCTCGACGCTCGCTGCGGCGTCCGGCTCCCCGTCGTCCGACACGCTGGCCTCCTGTTCGCTCGGTCCGCTTAGTCTCCCCGACCGGGATCACTCGGCGCGCCGGGCTGGCGGTCCACCGGGGATGTCGGGGCGAGGACCGCGACGGCTCCGCGGCGGGGACCGCTCCACGGCGCTGGGACCGCGTCGATCAGCCGGGCCAGCCGGTACACGCTGGCCTCGTAGTTGACCCGCCAGCCGCGAAAGTGCGGCCAGGCCGCGTCGGGGGTGCGCTCCATCGGGTAGCCGGCGGCCTCCAGCCGGCGCACGCCGTCCAGGAACTGCTCGTAGGTCAGCTCGATCGGGTCGTCCGGCGCCGGATCCGGATCGAACCGGATCCCGGTGGTGCTGGCCAGGTGGCGGACGCACACGAAGCCCATGCGCAGGGCCAGCCGCGGCTCCCCCTGCGGCTTCGACGGGTTGAAGGCCAGGTGCAGGGCGGCAGAGTCCATGACCGACAGCAGCCCGATCAGCCAGTTGCGGGTCGACTCCTGCGAACGGAAGGAGATCAGGACGGGGTAGTTGGAGTGGCTCTCCGAGACGTCGGCCGCCCAGCGCTCCCAGTCGCGGTACATGTCGTTGAGGTTGGCCAGCGAGGCGATCGACGCGTGCCGGGCCAGGATCTCCGGCCCCCAGTTGGGCTCGCCGGCGCGGGAGTCGAGCATGGTGACCTCGGCCTCGCGCCGGTTGTACGCGGCGTACAGCGAGGGCAGGTAGCCGATCTGCAGGCCGATGACGATCGGCCCCACCATGGCCGCGACGAAGTCGACCGCCGTGAGCCGGCTGCGGTCAGTCGAGGCGAAGCCCAGGGTGAACAGGCTGGAGCCTGCCTCCCGCAGCGACGCGCCCAGCCCCAGGCCGCTCACCGCGTAGACGAGCAGCCCGAAGCCGGCCAGGAACAAGAGCAGCCAGATGCTCAGCTGGATGATGATCGTCACGGGCGCCGTCCAGGCCAGGATCCGGTCACGGGTGACGTACCCGCGGCTGTCGGCGGCCAGCTGGAACGGCAAGGCCACGAACCGGGCCACCAGCACCGACAGCTTGGAGCGGAGCCGACGCGGGACCACCAGGGTGCGCAGCACGCTGGACGTCGTGCCCAGGATGGTGGCGAGCCCGGCCAGCGCGGCGGCCCAGCGCACGACGGTCATGCGGGCATCCTGCCTTGATCGTGGCCGGTTTCGAGCCACTCGCCCCTTGTGACCGCGCCCGTGCCGCTGCGGAATGGAAAGTGGTGAGTTGTGAGAGGAGGCAGATGATGGCGAGTCTGGTGAAGCGCAGCCGGCCGACGCTGACCGAGCTGCTGTGGTCCGGGTGGCCGTTCGAGAACCTGGGCCTGGACTTCTCATCCGAGGGCCACCTGCCCATGCGGATGGAGGAGTTCGTCGAGGGCGAGACACTCGTCCTACGGGCCGAGCTGCCCGGTATCGACCCCGACCAGGACGTCGAGATCACCGTCGACAACGGCGTGCTCACGATCGCCGCGGAGCGCCGCGAGGAGAAGGTCGAGGGCGAGGAGGGCACCAACGGCTACCGGTCCGAGTTCCGCTACGGGTCGTACCGCCGCAGCATGACCCTGCCCGCCGGCGCGACCGAGGACGACGTCAAGGCGACCTACACCGACGGCATCCTGGAGGTCCGGGTGCCGATCGGCACCGGGGAGCCCACCCCCCGCAAGGTGGAGATCACCCGCACCTGACGTCCACTGGTCAGGGTGAGGACGACCTATAGCCCGTCCTCACCCTGACAAGTGCAAGGGCTCAGCCCGTGACCGCCGCGGCGATCGCGGCGGCGTAGGCACGGGCGCCGTCCTTGGTGAGGTGGACGCCGTCCGAGACGAACCAGTCCCGGTGCCCCGCCGACAGGGCGTTCCAGTCGACCAGTACCACGTTCGGGAAGTGCGGCACCACCAGGGCGAAGCTGCGGTCGCTGTAGGCGCGCCAGCTGCGGTCGGCGGCGGTGTTCATCAGGACCACCCGGGTCCGGTCCTTGAGGTCGGTCAGCAGCGCCGAGAGGTCCTTGGTGGTGACCAGCCCGTTCGTGCCGGCGTGCACGACGACGACGGCGGCCAGCCGACCGGCCTTCTTGAGGGTCCGCACCTCGTCGAACACCTCGCGCGGTTGGCGGCTGATGTGAGCGTCGATGACCACGGCGCGGAACTGGGCCAGCATTGCGGGTGCGGCGCCCAGCAGCACGGAGTCCCCCACCGCGGTGACCGGCTGCACGACGACCGGCACGGCTGCCGGGGGTGCCATCAGGGCGGGCACCGCCGGACCGGCTGCGGCCGTCGCGGTGCCGGTCGGCGTCGGAGGGGGATCGGCGGTGCCGTTCGGGCCGCCCGTCGGGCCGTCCGTCGGCAGCTCCGTCGGCAACGTGGAGCCGATCCGCTCCAGCTCCCGGGCCAGGGCACTGCTGTCCGCCGACGGCGCGTGCACCAGGCCGTTCACGGTGGCCGCCAGCAGCACGGCAGCGGTGGTCGCTCCCAGCGCCGCCCCGATCCCCCGCCGCCGGGCCTGGGCCGCCGGGCGCTGTGTCCACGACCGCCAGGCCCGCGCCAGCGCACCGTTCCGGATCGGCATCTCGACGTAGCGGTAGGACAGCTCGGCGATGCCCACGACGAGCCCGATCCTCGCCGCCAGCAGCCAGCCGCCGTCCCACGGAAGGTCGAGGCCGGGGCGGGTGACCAGGAACACCGGCCAGTGCCACAGGTAGATCCCGTACGAGCGCTCCCCCACCCAGCGCAGCGGCGCCCAGGCGAACAGCCGGGACAGCTGCGTCTCGGGCTGGCTGATCGCCGCCACCAGGGCCGCGGTGCCCACCGACAGGACCAGGAACCCACCCCGGTACAGCGCGGTCGAGTATTCCTCGACGGCGAGGAACGCCGCCACCACCCCGCTCAGGCCGACCAGCCCGGCGACCTCCAGCGCGATCCGGCCACGCTCGGTCAGCCGCACGCCGTCCGGCTGCCAGGTCTGCCACACGCAGGCCAGCGCGGCACCGGCGAGCAGCCCCATGGCGTGCGTGTCGGTGCCGAAGTAGACCCGGCTCGGGTCGTTGGGGACCGGGTACCCGCCGCGTACCGACAGCCAGGCCATGAGCAGCGTCGAGGCCAGCGCTCCGACCCCGGCCACGATGAACACGCCGCGCACCCGCCGCCAGCGGTAGGCCAGCAGAACGACCGCCGGCCAGAGCAGGTAGAACTGCTCCTCCACCGACAGCGACCACAGGTGCTGCAGCATCGGGGGGCGGCCCAGGCCCTCGAAGTACGACGACTCCTTGACGACGAACCACCAGTTGGCGACATAGCCGACGGCAGCCAGCAGGTCGGTGCGCACCGTGCTCGCGGCGTCCCGCACCACGAACGCGGCCGCCAGCGCCACCACGAGCAGCAGCACGAACAAGGCGGGAAACAGCCGCCTGGCCCGGCCCAGGTAGAACGCACCGAACCCGATCCGGCCCCGGCGACCCAGCTCGCGCAGGAGCAGCGCGGTGATCAGGAACCCGCTGAGCACGAAGAACACGTCCACGCCCAGGAAACCGCCGGGCACGAACGACACGTCCGCGTGGTACAGCAGGACGGCGACCACCGCGAGGGCCCGCAGGCCGTCCAGTGCCGGCATCCGGCGCAGCCCGCGTGTCACCGTCCCGGGCTCGGGGACCCTGTCCCGGGCCGGGGCGGCGGTGGCGATGACGGGCTCCTGGTGCGTGCGAGGCCCAGCGGGCGATGCGGTATTTGTCCGATTCTACTGTGCCTCATCCGCCGGCCCGAGCCACCAGCGCAACGCCATGGCTCGGCGCGGCGCGCCAGGCCTCGGAGTCGCACCCGGCTGCTCCGGCGGGTCGAGGTACCCGCAGCAGCACGGTCCCGCCTGCGTCGAACAGGGCGTAGCTGAACGACGGCCGGGTGGTCCAGGTTCGACGTCGCCGGCCCGGGTCGGTCGCGGGTGCCGGCCAGCCGGTTCCCAGCCGGGGCCGAGCGGCGGACGACGCTAGGGTCGCGATCCATGGCGATCACTCCCGACAGCAAGGACTGGACCTGGGTGCTCGACCGGCCCTGCCCCGAGTGTGGCGTCGACGTCGGCGCCGTCCCCCGGGAGCGGCTGGTCGACGCGCTGCGGCAGACCGCCGAGGCGTGGCCGGTCCTGCTGGCCGACCCCGAGCTGGCCCGCCGGAGGCCGTCCCCGGACGTCTGGTCCGGGCTGGAGTACGCCTGCCACGTGCGCGACGTGTACCGGCTGTTCGACCACCGGCTGGACCGGATGCTGGCCGAGGACGACCCGCTGTTCGCCAACTGGGACCAGGACGCCACCGCCGTCCGGGACGGCTACGCCGCCCAGGACCCGGCCACCGTCAACGGGGAGCTGACCGCCGCTGCCACGGCGCTGGCAGCCCGGCTGGCCCAGGTGACCCACTACCAGTGGCAGCGGACCGGTCGCCGAAGCGACGGCGCGTTCTTCACCGTCGAGTCGTTCGCCCGCTACCTGCTGCACGACCCGGCCCACCACGTGCACGACGTGACGGTCGGGTACCGCCGGCTGGCCCTATGACCTTGGACCCTCGCCGCTGAGGCGTCCGGGCTGGCAGACTGGCCGTACTCGTTTCGGGCCCCCGGGTGCGAAGGGACGGCGAGCCTGGAGTGACGGTCCGCGGGTGGGTGCAGGGTGCCGGCGACGCACTGGGCGTGAGCCTGGCCGTGCTCGTCGCGTGAGCCTGGCCGTGCTCGTCGGTCGGCACGGCAGCTGGGCCTGGCAGGCCCTGCGGGTGGTCGTGGTGGGGCTGATCACCCTCGGCGTCGTCCTGCTGGTCCGCCGGGCCGGGGACGCCATCGTCGGAGCGGTCGCCCTCCTCTTGGGCGTGCTCGGCACGGTGGTCGGGGTCGGGATCGGGGCGGTGCACCTGGCCGAGGCCGGGCTGGTGCTCAGCTCGGCGGCCGGGCTCGCGGCACTGGCTAGCGGGCTGGTGCTCCTGGTGCTTGGCGGCTGGCCGCACTGCCGGCCGCCCTGCTGCTGTTCTAGTTCGTGCTCGTTCCGGTGACGCCGGCGGTCGCCGGGACCAACCCGGCCCCGACCGAGGTGGGCGACCGGACCCCCCCCTATCTCGCCCTGCCGTTCGCCGAGGCCGCGTTCACGACCGCCGACGGGGTGCCGCTCTCTGGCTGGTACATCCCCGCCACGAACGGCGCCGCCGTCGCCGTGCTGCACGGGTCGGGCTCCACCCGCTCCGGCGTCCTCGACCAGGCCGCCGTGCTCGCCCGGCACGGCTAGGGCGTGCTGCTCTAGGACGACCGAGGGCACGGGCGCAGCGGCGGGGCGGGCATGGACTTCGGCTGGTGGGGCGACCTCGACGTCGCCGCGGCCGTCTCCTATCTGGAGTCCAGGCCGGACGTCGAGCCCGGCCGGATCGGCGTCCTGGGGCTGTCCATGGGCGGCGAGCAGGCGATCAACGCCGCCGCGACCGACACCCGGATCCGCGCCGTCGTCGCGGAGGGGGTGCAGCCGAAGCTGCCCGCCGACACCCCGCAGCGGCCACCCGGGCTGAAGGTGGGGTACCGAGCGGGCCGTCGATGTGATCAGCTTCGCGACCGCCCGGCTGCTCACCCGGGCGCCGACCCCACTGCCCCAGCGGGAAGCCGTCGCCGCTGTGGCCCCCGGCCGCTGCTGCTGATCGCGGGTGAGGGAGAGATCCCGGCGGCCCCGGCGCTGCAGGCGGTGGCACCGTCGACCGTGAGCCTGTGGGAGCTGCCGGGCACCCCGCACACCGCGGGCCTGGCCCAGCACCGGGACGAGTGGACCGCGCGGGTCACCGCGTTCTTCGACGGCAACTTGTCACGGTGAGGACGACGTAGACGCCGTCCTCACCCTGACAGGTTGGACGGCGGCGAGAACCTGGGCGGTCCGACGGCGCAGCTGGGCGGCCTGGGCCACGGTGATCTGGATGCACACCCAGTCCCAGTGGCAGGCCACCAGGTCCCCGGGCGCCAGCTCTGCGGCCAGCGAGCGGCCCGCCTCGGCCACCGTGACCTCCTCCACCGCGGGCGCACCGAGCAGCAGCCGCCCGTTGCGCCACTCCAACGGCCGGGACCGGACGACCGCGCGGTCACCGACGACCGCGTCCACCCGGGCCCACCGGATCCGGCACCGGTCGAGCACCCGCAGCGGCTCGTCGACGACACCGCCGCGCAGCAGCCCGACCCAGGGGAACACCCCGAACACGTGGAACGCGTGGTGCGGCACCCCGCCGCCGGACACCGGGTCCAGCACGTGGTCCACCGCACGCCCCACCCGCGGCCGGAACCGGTCCTCGAGCGAGCCGCGGAAGGCCGGGCCGCGGACCCGGTCCAGCAGCCCGTTGCCGATCCAGTACGCCTCCACCACGCGCGGGTCGAGCGGGTCGCCGAGACCGTTCTCGTGCGCGATCAGCTCGAGGTACGGCCAGGCGCCCTCGAACCCACGGGCCAGCCGGCGCATGCCCTGGCCACCGTCCGCGGACGCCGTCCGCTCGAGCAGCTCGCCGGAGCCGTCCGGACCGCAGTAGCCCAGCGCGTTCGGTGGGTAGGCGAAGCGTGCGAACAGCAGCGGGCCGGACTCCATGGCCGCTCAGGCCCCGCCCGCGTCGACCGCGACGCCGGCGGCCGGGCGCAGCCGGACGGCGGCCAGCGCGCCGCCGGCCAGCACGAGCAGCAACCCGACCGGCTGCAACGTCGTCCCGTTGACCAGCGCCGCGAGGACGGCGGTGATGACGGCGGCCAGCACCAGGACGGCGGTCACGTCGACGGCCTGCGCCCGGGCCAGCGCGGCCAGCCACAGCCCGACGTAGGTGGCCAGCACGGCTCCGGTGAGCAGCACCCAGCCCCACTGGGCGGCGTCCAGGGCGACCAGGGCGCCGAACCGGCCGGTCACCCCGACCCAGGCCAGCAGCACGAGCGAGCCCAGGCCCATCCGGGTCACGCCGACGGTCCACGAGGACATTCCGCCGAGCAGCCACTTGGCCAGCACCGTCTCCAGAGCCCAGAGCATGGTCGCCGCGAGGATCATCGCCTCGCCGGGGCCGAACGACTCGGTGACGCCGCCCACGAGCACGGTCTGCCCGACCAGCAGCAGCCCGATCGCGACCCCGTGTGCCCAGGTCAGCCGCTCCTTCAGCAGCGGCACGGCGAGCAGGGCCACCCACAGCACGAGCGTCTTGTGCAGGAACGCGGCGTGCACCGACGACGCACGCAGCAGCCCCTCGAAGAACAGCACGAACGGCACGCTGCCGCCGATGCCCATGGCGACCAGCCCGGCCAGCTGCGCACGGGTCAGCGGCGTCCGCGGCGCCCGCCGCGCCGACGGCTCACGGCGGCCGACCGACACGGCGAAGACCGCGCCCAGCAGCAGCGCCGCCACCAGGTTCTTGGCGGTGGTGTAGACCGTGGCATCGCCCACGGCCTTGACCCCGTAGGTGTTGATGAACACCGCCACCCCGCTGACCACGGCGGCGACCAGCGCCAGGACGACCCCGGCTCGACGCGTCATCTGTGTCCCTCTCCTCGTTCGCCGTTCCGCAGCGCGAGCGTGTCGCGCACCTCCTGCTCGCCGAGCCGTTCGAGAGCGATCCCGGCGTAGACCAGCAGCCACTCCCCCACCACGGGCGGCTCGGCCAGCGCGACCGCGGCGACCCGGTGCGACCGGCCGGCGTCGTCGACGACGACCGTCCCGTCGCCGGGCACCTCGACGACGCGGCAGGGCCGGCCCAGGCACATCAGCGCACCTCGTCCCCGGCCGCGCCGTGGGCATCGCGACCGTCGGCGCCGAAGCCGTGGACGGCGGCCCGCACGGACTCCACGGCCGAGTCGACCCGGCCGCGCACGTCCGCCGACAGCCCGTGCCCGGTGCCGAAGTCGCAGCCGGCCACCCCAACGACCACCAGGTTCTGGGGCAGCCGACGCAGCGCCCGGGACAGCTCGACCGCCGACGCCACGCTGAACGCGTGGGTGCCGCCGCAGGTCGCCCAGCCCGGCAGTGGGCCCTGGTCGACCCGCAGCGTGACCACCCGGGGGCCGTCGCCGGGTTCCACCCGGACGGCGTCGACGACGACCACGTCCGACTCGCCGTCCCACGCGTCGATCAGCCGGCCCGGGTCGACCAGGGGGAGCACGCGGACGCCGGGCAGGCCGAGCGCGGCCACCCGGGCCGCCACCACCGGCCCGACGCCGTCGTCACCACGGTCCGGGTTGCCGACGCCGATGACGAGGGTCATGTCCGGTCCACGTGCAGGTCGAGGAAGTGGGTCGCACACGAGATGCACGGGTCGTAGTTGCGGATGGCCTGCTCGCACTGGCGGGTCAGCTCGTCGTCGGGCAGGTCGAGCCGGTCCTGCACGAAGCCGCGCAGGTCCGCCTCGATGCTCGGCTGGTTCTGCGACGTCGGCGGGATGATGACGGCGTCCTCGATGGTGCCGTCCTCAGCCAGCCGGTAGCGGTGGATGAGCAGCCCGCGCGGCGCCTCGGTGCCGCCGTATCCGACCCCTGCCCGCGGCTCGACCGGCACCGCCGGGACCGGCGCGCCCCGCCAGCTGTCCACGACCCGCAGCGCGACCTGGCAGGCCTCCACCAGCTCCACGGCGCGCACCACGATGGACCGGAACGGGTTGCGGCAGGTGTCGCCGAGCCCGGCCGCCGCTGCGGCCTCCTTGGCCACGTCGGTGAGCACGTCGTGGTTGAGCGAGTACCGGGCCAGCGGGCCGACGACGTACGGGCCGGAGCCGCGCAGCCAGGCGTGCAGCGCGTTCGAGTGCTCCACGTGCTGCTCGGCCACGTGCTCGTCGAAGCGCTCGACCGGGAACGCGAGCCCGGTGCTCGTGATGAGCGAGCCGGACTCCAGTGGGTAGCCGTCCTCGCGGCGCAGCGACAGGTAGGTGTACGGCTGCTCGAAGTCCGGCGTCTCGAACCCGGCCACCGCCTGGACGGTCGCGATCGAGTCGGCCAGCGCCTGCTCGAGGACGGGGCGGAAGTCGCGCAGCTCGGCCGGCGTGGGCAGCCGGTAGAAGCCCCCGATCCGCACGTTCACTGGGTGGATCGCCCGGCCGCCGATCAGCTCGAGCAGCTGGTTGCCGGCCTTCTTCAGCCGCAGCCCCTGCTCGACCAGCTCGCGGTAGTCGCGCGCCATCTCCACGGCACCCGGGTAGCCCAGGAAGTCGGGGGCGTGCAGCAGGTACACGTGCAGGGCGTGGCTCTCGATCCACTCGCCGCAGTACAGCAGCCGGCGCAGCTGGCGGATCTCCTCGGGGACGACGACCCCGCAGGCCTGCTCGATCGCGTTGCAGGCGGACATCTGGTACGCCACCGGGCAGATCCCGCAGATGCGCGCGGTGATGTCCGGGGGCTCGGTGTACGCCCGGCCACGCAGGAACGCCTCGAAGAACCGCGGCGGCTCGAAGATCTGCAGCTGGACGTCGGTCACCGTACCGCCGTGCACCTGCACGTGCATGGCGCCCTCGCCCTCGACCCGGGCCAGCGTGTCGACGGACAGCACCCGCCCGTCGCCGGTCAGCCGGTGCGTCATGACTCGACCTCCCGCTGCTCGTGCCGGGTGCTCTCGTCCTTGAAGGCCTCGGCCCCGGCGTTGAAGGTGCGGAAGAACCGGACGACGTCCCGCTGGGGCATGCCCAGGTCGACCAGCCGGTCGGCGAGCGAGGCCGTGTTGGCCGAGCGCACCGGGCCGAAGCAGCCGAAGCAGCCCCGGTTGTAGGCCGGGCACAGCGCTCCGCACCCGCCGTGGGTGACCGGGCCGAGGCAGGGCGTGCCGTGGGCCACCGCCACGCAGACGGTGCCGCGGCGCTTGCACTCGGTGCACACGCTGTCGGTGACCAGCCGGGCCGGCCGGTCCTGCAGGAAGGCGGCCAGCAGCTCGAGCAGCTGGCCCTTGTCGACCGGGCAGCCGCGCAGCTCGGCGTCCACCGGGACGTGGTCAGCGATCGGGGTGGACCGCTCCAAGGTGGAGATGTAGGACGGGTGCGCGTAGACGATCGAGCGGTACTGCTCGACGTCGGCGAAGTTGCGCAGCGCCTGGATGCCGCCGCTGGTGGCGCAGGCCCCGATGGTGATGAGCGTCCTGGAGACCTTGCGGATCTCCTGGATCCGCTCGGCGTCCCCGGCCGTGGTGATCGAGCCCTCGACGAGCGACAGGTCGTACGGCCCGGCGACCACCGCCCGGGTGGCCTCGGGGAAGTAGGCGATGTGCACGGCGTCGGCGATGGCGAGCAGCTCGTCCTCGCAGTCCAGCACCGACAGCTGGCAGCCGTCGCAGGAGGCGAACTTCCAGACCGCCAGGGTGGGTCGGTGGTCGGTGGGGCCGGCGTAGCCGGAGTAGCCGGTGTCGGCGGTGGTCGTCACGTCACACCTCCCGCAGGTCGAGCAGCGGGGCCAGCCGGTCGTAGCCGAACACCGGCCCGTCGGCGCAGACGAACAGCTCACGCAGCTGGCAGTGCCCGCACAGCCCGATGCCGCAGACCATGCTGCGCTCCATGGACAGCCGAATCCGATCGGCTGCGACCCCGCGGTCGGTGAGCGCCAGGGCGACGAACCGCATCATGACCTCGGGCCCGCAGACCAGCGCCAGCGTGCGCTTAGGGTCGAAGCCGGCGCGGGGCACCAGCTTGGTGACCAGGCCGACCCGGCCGTGCCAGGACGGCGGCCCGTAGTCGACGATCACCTCGACGTCGACCCCGCGCTGCTGCCACTGCTCGAGCTCGCGCCCGTACAGCACCTCGTCCGGGGTACGGGTGCCGTAGAGCAGCACCACCCGACCGTAGGCGTCGCGGTCGGCGAGCACCTCCAGCACCGCCGGCCGCAGCGGGGCCAGCCCGATCCCGCCGGCCACGAACACGACGTCGCCACCCTTGCCGTCGCCGGCCCGCCAGCCGGTGCCGAACGGGCCCCGGACGCCGAGCATGCTGCCCTCGCGGGCCTGGACCAAGGTGTGGGTGACCCCGCCGACGTCGCGCACGGTGTGCTCCAGCGGCCCGCTCACCGGGCCGCTGATCGAGATGGGCACCTCGCCGACCCCGAACGCGGCGAGCATGGTGAACTGGCCGGGCTGGTGTCCCAGCCGCCGTCCACCGACCGGCTCGAGGGTCAAGGTGACCGTGTCGCGGGTGTCCTGGCGGTTGCCGACCACCCGGAACGGCCGCGGCACCATCGCGTCCGGCGCCGGACCGGCCGGCGGCTGGACGGCGGTGTCAGTGGGCACGGTCACGGGGGGACCCGTACATGTCGAGCATCCGGACCCGGGCGGCCTGCATGCGCTCGTACATCACCGAGGACACCCGCTGCATGAGCGCGTAGCCGAGCCGGGGGTCGTCCTCGCACTTGCCGCGCAGGCAGGTGCCGTCGAACGCGACCGCGCTCGTCTCCACCACCGCGCGACCGTCGAACACGTAGCGGTACGGGGGCACCAGCCAGGAGAAGCCGATGACCTCGCCGTCCGCCACAGTGTCGATGACGACGGTGCCGCGCTCGGCGCTGTGCACCTCGATGGCGACCGATCCGTGCCGCACGATGAAGAACCGCTCGGCGGACCCGCCCTGCTTGAACAGGAACTCGCCGGGGTGGAAGTGCACGTTGGTCGCGCACCCGGCGACCAGCCGCAGCTCCGGTTCCTCCAGCCCGGTGAAGAACGGGTGGTTGGGCAGCAGCTGCTCGATGGTGCGCATGGTCAGACCTCCCGTGGCTGCGCGGCTGACCGCAGGACCGCGGCCTCCGCCGTGATGTCGATGGCTGCCGGGCACCAGGTGATGCAGCGGCCGCAGCCCACGCACCCGGACGAGCCGAACTGGTCCTGCCAGGCGCCCAGCTTGTGGGTCATCCACTGCCGGTACCGGGCGCTCGGCGTCTCGCGCACGCTGCCACCGTGGATGTAAGAGAAGCCCCCGGTGAAGCAGGAGTCCCAGACCCGCCACCGCTCGGCCTTGTCGCCGGACAGGTCTGCGACGTCGCGCACGCTCGTGCAGAAGCAGGTCGGGCAGACCAGCGTGCAGTTGGTGCAGGACAGGCAACGGCTCGCGACCTCGTCCCATTGCCGGGACTCGGCCTGCTCGTACAGCAGATCGCGCAGGCCGTCGGTGTCCAGCTGGCGGCCCATCCGGTCGGTGGCGTCGGCCACAACGGCTGCGGCCGCGCTGCGGTCGTCGTCGGTGGCCACCCGCACCGGGACACCGGCGGACAGGACGGCGGCACCGCGCTCGCTGACCACCTCGACGAGGAAGCGGTGGTCGGTGTCGACGTCCAGCTCGGTGAGCACGAGGTCGGCGCCCTCGCCGGGGTGCGGACCGGTGCCCATCGACGCACAGAAGCAGGTGCCGGACGGCTCGGCGCAGGCCACCGCGACGACCAGCAGGTCGGTGCGGGCCGCTAGGTAGTGCGCGTCGGCGGCCGGCCGGTCGGCCGAGCCGAGCACCCGGTCGTGGACGGCGATCGCCCGCAGGTCGCAACCGCGGACCCCGAGCAGGGCCAACCGCGGGGGCGTCGTGTCAGCGGGTTCGATGGTGAAGCCGTCCGCCGTGCGCTGCCCGCCCCACAGCAGCTGCCGGGCCGGGAACAGCCAGGGCTTGAATGACTGGGCGCCGCTGGCGTAGCCGAACAGGGCGCCGTCGCCGCGCTCGCGCAGCCGGTAGTGGCCGGCGTCCTGCTCGTCGCCGACCCCGCGCGGCAGCGCCTCGATGGTCTCGATCGCGGTGTAGGTGATGGCGCCGTCGCGGACGCTGGGGCCGACCACGGTTCGGCCGTCGGCAAGCAGGACGTCGATCAGGGCCTGCAAGCCGCTCAGGTCGAGAACGACCTCGTCTCCGGCTCGTGCGCTCGCTGTGGGCATGTCCGCCTCGGCCTCCTGCGCTCCATCCTCGGTGGGGCTGCCGGGCGCAGGGAGGGCCAATGGTCCCAGCGGCAACGAGACGCCGGTCACCCGGCAGCCGTCGCGGCTCCGCTCAGCGCAGGCGCCGGAACATCACGTGCAGGCCGACCAGGCCGTGCCGCGGGTGGTCGAAGGCCTCGGGGACGGTGCCCAGGACCTCGAAGCCGAGCTGCTGCCACAGCCGCACTGCGGCGGTGTTGGACTCGACCACCGCGTTGAACTGCATGCTGTGGTAGCCCGCCTCCCGGGCCCAGCCGAGCGCGTACTCGGCCAGCGCGCGGCCGACCCCCCTGCCCTGGAGCACGGGGTCGACCATGAAGCTCGCGGTGGCCACGTGGGCGCCGCGGCCGGGCCGGTTCGGGCCCATCTTGGCCGAGCCGAGCACCGTGTCGCCGTCCACCGCAACGACCGTGCGTCCCGGTGCCGGCTGCATCCATAGCGCCCGGCCGGCGTCGGGTGACAGGCCCTCGGGGTAGGCGTAGGTCTCGCCGGCCGCCACGATCGCCGCGAAGAACGGCCAGATCCGCGGCCAGTCCTCGTCGGTCGCTGCTCTGATGATCACCCGGGGAGTATGACCCGGACCGGTCGGGCGTGCCACGGTGGGCTCCGTGAGCGACTACCGAGCGGTCAACCGGGCGAGCTGGGACGAGCGCGCGCCCGCCCACGCGGCGTCCCCCGACTACGCCTTTGCGCGCTTCGTCGAGGACCCGATGTTCCTCAGCGACGTGGTGCGCTTCGACGTGCCGCGTCTCGGGGACCTCAGCGGCCTGCGCGGGGTGCATCTGCAGTGCCACATCGGCACCGACACCGTGTCACTGTCCCGGCTGGGCGCGCGGATGACCGGGCTCGACTTCTCCGCAGCCTCGCTGGCCCAGGCTCGCCGACTCGCCCAGGACTGCGGTGCGGACGTCGACTTCGTGGAGTCCGACGTGTACGCGGCGACCGAGGCGCTGGAGCCGGCGGCCTTCGACCTGGTGTTCACCGGGATCGGCGCACTGTGCTGGCTGCCCGACGTGCGGCGGTGGGCTGACGTCGTGGCCGGGCTGCTGCGGCCCGGCGGACGGCTGTTCCTGCGTGAGGGCCACCCGATGCTCTGGGCCCTGGACGACGCCCGCCCGGACGGCCTGCTCGTCGTCGACTACCCCTACTTCGAGCGGCCCGAGCCGCTGGTCCTCGACGAGCCGGGCACCTACGTCGAGACCGACACGACCTTCGAGCACAACGAGACCCACGAGTGGAACCACGGGCTCGGTGAGACCGTCACCGCGCTGCTGGAGGCCGGCCTGCAGCTGACCATGCTGGTCGAGCACGACAGCGTGCCCTGGGACGCGCTGCCCGGCCGGATGCAGCGCGGCGACGACGGCGAGTACCGGCTGCTGGACCGCCCGTGGCGGCTGCCGCTCAGCTACACCCTGCAGGCCACCCGCCTCCCCTGACCTTCCTGCATGACGGGGGGGGTCGAGGGCGGCCAGCAGGGTCTCCGGGACCAGAGCCGGACAGCGGCCCGCGCTAGCGCAGGCAGCAGGCGAAGTCGACCTCGGCGAGCACCCTCGACCTGCTCCTCCACGGTCGGCGCGTCCTGCCGGTCGAAGAACAGGAACTCGGTGCGGAGCAGCCCGAAACGGAAACGAAAGGTGGAGGTCTACCCCGGCCGGTGCGTAGCGTCAGCCCATGAGCCACCCCTCCTGGCCGCTGTTCGACTTGACCCTGACGACGCGCGACCTGCTCCTGCGCCCGATGACCGAGGCCGACCAGGCGACCGTGGCCCGGCTGCTGCCGGATGACGTCGAACTGGACCCCGCGGCCACCACCTACCCGGGGCGGGACGAGCGCGCCACCCGCGGCGTCGTCGTCCACCAGGCGTACTGGCGCGGTTACGGGACCTGGCGGACCGAGGCGTGGCGGCTGAACTTCGCCGTGCTCCGCGACGGCGAGCTGATCGGCGCGCAGGAGCTGGAGGGCAACGACTTCCTCGCGCTGCGCACCGTGGACACGTCATCGTTCCTGGTGACTTGGGCTCGCGGGCAGGGCCTCGGGCGGCAGATGCGCTCGGCCGTGCTGGCGCTGGCGTTCGGGCCGCTCGGAGCCCGAGCGGCGATCACCGAGGCGTGGCACGACAACCACGCCTCGCTCGGCGTCTCCCGCGCCCTGGGGTACCAGCCCAACGGCGAGGCGCTGCACCGCCGTGGAGACGACGTCGACGTCATGGTCCACTTGCGGCTGACCCGAGAGTCGTGGCTGGCGCGCAG
>Ga0208851_1000503_pt1 | contig 16974 bp, 13 predicted proteins | sample NGESurshal092012_FD_184481 | JGI IMG/M metagenome (GOLD analysis project Ga0208851, IMG submission 184481) | Arctic peat soil microbial communities from Barrow, Alaska - NGEE Surface sample 415-2 shallow-092012 (SPAdes) | ecosystem: Environmental > Terrestrial > Soil > Wetlands > Peat ... | reverse complement strand
AAAGACGGGGAAGAGCGACGTCCGGGCCGCGTTCGTGCATCGCGAGCTTAGATCACGGCCCTCCGACGCCGAGATGTGCGGGATCCCAAGGCTATAGCCTCTCGACGCCGCACCCCCCTCGCCCCTGGGCGTCCGTCCGCTCCGGTTTCGTGAACGCGGGCGCCAACTGAAGGTTTCGCCGCTGCCGTCCACGAGCGCCGGGAGTCGCCAGGCCTCGGGGGATTTCCCCTCGGTCCAAGCCCCGGCAGTTCCACCGGGTCACCCCGTCAGGACGCCCGGCGAGAGCTACGCCGCTGTGCTGAACGGCGCGGGCCGAAGCGCTCCTCGGCCGGGCGTGCCGCCCCGTCGGACTCGGCCTCGAGCCGCGCGCGGGCGAGCCCGAGCCAGCTCGGATCCTGCTCGATCCCGAGAAATCGACGGCCGAGACGGAGCGCGGCGACGCCGGTGGTGGCGCTGCCGGAGAACGGATCGAGCACCAGGCCGCCCTCGGGGGCGCTGGCCTCGATGAGGCGCAGCAGCAGCGCGACCGGCTTCTGCGTCGGGTGCTTGCCCAGCGCCTTCTCGTCCTGGCGCGGGCTGGTCAGCGTCCAGATCCGGCCCTGCCCTTCCGCGTCGAGCTCCTCGTCACCGGGACGAGGCAACGCCCAGACGTCGCGCATCTGCTTGCCGCCGTTCGCCGCCTTCATCCGTGGGTAGTCGAAGACGTGCTGGAGTCGCCCGGGCTGGCGCGGAGCCGCCCACACCAGGATCTCCGAGCTGTGCGTGAAGTACCGGCACGACAGGTTCGGGCTCGCGTTCGGCTTGTACCAGGTCACCGTGTTCAGGAGGCGCCAGCCCAGCGTCTGGAGCGCGAAGCCCGCCGAGAAGATCACGTGCTGGGTGCCGGAGATCCAGATCGACCCGGAGGGCTTCAGCACCCGCCCGCACGCCTCGATCCACGCGCGGGTGAAGCGGTGGTCCTCCTCGATGCCACGCGAGGTGTCCCAGGGGCCCTTCGCCACCGGGGCGCGCCGGCCCGACTGGCAGGTGAACCCACCGTTGCTCAGGAAGTACGGCGGATCGGCGAAGACCAGGTCGACGCTCGCCTCGGGCAACGCCGCGAGCCGCTCGATGCAGTCACCCGCGTGCAGTGCCCACGAGGGGCCCGAGGCCCACGCTGGGACCTCGGGGAACGGCGAGCTCGACGGGACACGGGGTGCGCGGGCGGCGTTTGCCATGCCCGGGCCACGCTACAGGAGCGATCGATCCCGGCCAGTTCCGATCGACTGCTACAGGTCTGAGCCGGGGAACTCTCGCTCAGGCGGCGCGCGCCACCGAGAAGTCCGGGTAGACCTGCACGCCATCCGCGGACCTTGGACGGCCCTCCTCGCGCGCCAGCGCCCGGTCGAGCGCGAGGAGCGCGATCTCCAGCTGGTCGTCGGTGGGCTCCACCGTCGTGATCTTCTGCAGCCACAGCCCCGGGCTCACCATCGCCCGCAGCACCGGCGGGCAATCGGCACGGGCGGACCGCTTCTGCAGCTCGTAGGCGATGCCCGCGACCGGGAACGCCAGGAAGATCTTGAACCCGATCACGACCAGCGTCTGTAGAGCGCTCACGCTGGAGACAGTCGGGACGAATGGGAGGACGAGCACGTGCAGCAGCACTGCCACGCCGACGACCACGAACAGGAAACTCGTCCCGCAGCGAGGATGCTGGGTGGTGAATCCGCGCGCGTTCTCCACCGTGAGCGGCAGCCTCGACTCATACGTCCAGATCGCCTTGTGCTCTGCCCCGTGGTACTGGAACAGCCGCCGGGCATCCTTCGTCCGCGCCACGAGCGCGAGCCAGCCCACGAGGATGCCGATCCGGAAAACGCCGTCCACGACGTGGAAGAGGATCCCCTTGAGGCCCGCATCACGGCCGAGGAGCTTCAAGAACCCCACCGTCAGAAGGTGCGGCGCGGCGATGAACAGCCCCACCATGAAGAGAAACGACACGCCGAGCATCAGCCCGCGCGCCAGCTCTCCGGTGCCGTGCGCCGTCGGCGGCACGGCAGGGGGTGTCCCAGGGCGGGCCGCCTCGTGCGTCTCCGCTTGCTCGGCGCTGAAGGCCAGCGCGGTGAAGCCGTTCCACACCGACTCCACCAGGACCACCGCGCCCCGAAAGAACGGCCGTCGCAGGAACGTCGCCCGCGGCCAGAGCGTCTCCCAGGCCTCCTCGCGGACCGCGATGCGCCCGTCGGGACGGCGAACGGCGACGACCAGGCTCGCCGGCGAGCGCATCATCACGCCCTCCAGCACCGCCTGGCCGCCGATGTACGGACGCTCGCTCACGCGAGGGCTCGCCTCAGGCCTTGGCCTTGGAGGGCTTCTTGCTGCTCGGAACGGCCGGGGCGGGCACGCCGGCCTTGGCCTCGTACTTCTTCCGGAATCGCTCGACCCGTCCCTCGGTGTCCACCAGCTTGTACTTGCCGGTGAAGAAGGGATGGCAGTTCGAGCAGATCTCGACGTGGAACGAGCCGCGCGTGCTGCGGGTCTCGATGACGTTGCCGCACGCACAGGTGATGCGCGACGGCGGGTAGACCGGGTGAAGGTCGGGCTTCATGGTGCGAACACTCCAGTGTGTCTGACCGCCTTGCCCCAGCAGACGTCGTGTCCCCGGAGGACTGGCGGGCGAAGCAGGGTCCAATAACAGCGACCGGGCTCCGTCTCAAGCGCGGCGCCTGACCGCCTACTTCTTCCCCTTCGCGGGAGGCGCCTTCTTCAGCGCCGCCAGCCCCTTCTGCGCGAGCCTGGCCTCGCTCGATTTCGGGTAGTCGGTCACGACCTGCTCGTACGCCAGCCGGGCGGCTTCCGGGTTCTTCAGCCGGGCAAAGCAGTCACCGCTGCGCACATAGGCCAGCGGCACCGACCTGGACTTGCCGAAGTTCTTGATGAGCTGCCCGTACTCCGGCAGCGCCTCCGGGCAGTTGTCCTGCCCGTAGTAGGACTCGGCCAGAGCGAAGTGGGCGTCCCCGGCCAGGTCGTCCTTCGGCCACTTTCGCACGAAGTCCAGGTAGAGGGACCGGGCCGCGGCCAGGTCTCCGGCCTTGGCCTTGCTCTGGGCCAGGGCGAAGAACTCCTTCTTGTCCGCGGGCCGGGGCACGTCCGCCGGCTGGACCGGACCCTTCGCCGCAGCCGCCCGGTCCTGCAGCGCGTCCACGGAGTGGGTGTAGGCCTCCACCTGCCCGCGGAGCTGCGCCAGATCCTCGATGACCTTCTGCAGCTGCACGCTGGTGTCGGCGCCGCTTCGCCGCGACGCCTCGTCGAGCGAGTCCAGCGCCTTGCTGACCTGCGCGATCTTCTGGTCGATGCGGGACTGCTGCTCGTCCAGCTTCGCCTGCTGCGCCTTCTGCTCGGCGCGCACGTCCTGATCGAGCTTGTCGACCCGGGTCTCGAGGGTCTTGCCGGCCTCGGAGGAGTAGAAGCACCCCGCCAGGGCCAGGAGCCCCAGCGGGAGCACGGCGCGCACTGCTCTCATCTAGCGAGCGAAGTCCACCCGGCGATCCTGGGCCCACTGCGCTTCGGTGGTTCTCGGACCGGGGCCGGCAGGACGGTTGGCACCGAAGCCGACGGTGTCGAGCTTCTTGGGGGACACGCCCAGGGCCACCAGGTACTTCTTCACGCTGGCAGCGCGGCGCTGCGAGAGGTGGAGGTTGTACTCCTCGGTGCCGCGCGGATCCGCGTTGCCCTCGAGGGTGATCTTCGTGAAGTTACCCTTCTTGATGCAGTCCGCGAGGGTGTTCAGCTGACCCCGCGCGACGGTGTCGAGCGAGCTCAGGTCGAAGCCGAAGAGGATCGGCGTCCAGCTGCAGGCGTCCGCCGGGGCGGCCACGGCCTTGGCGCACATGCCGGACTGGCAGGTCTCACCCGTGCCGCAGTCCTCGTTGGTGGAGCAGGTGTTCGGGATGCACTGGTTGTTCTTGCACCGGGCGCCAGGGCCGCAGTCACCGTCGGCGGTGCAGGCCTTGGGGGCGCACTTGCCGGAGGCGCAGGTCGACCCTGCGGGGCAGTTCTGGTCCGTCGTGCACTCCGGCTTGGGCGTGCACTTGTTGGCCTGGCAGACGAACCCGGCCTTGCAGTTGGAGTCGTTGGCGCACTCCTGGCATTGCCCGGCGACGCAGACCTCGTTGTGCGACTTGCACTGCTCGTCCGAATCGCACTTCGGATAGGTCGGAGGACATCCGGTGAGAACCGCGACACCCAGGCCCAGCGCCAGCACTGCCAAACGACGGGACATGCGCAACCCTCCACGGGTGACCGCCGGCTCGCGCGGTTCGTTCCCTGGCTCACGCTGTACCGTCATGATGTGATGGCAGTCAAAACAAAACTGGCGGGGTCGCGGCCACGGGGACACGTCTTTGCGGCTCCGCGGCCACAGCACGGAGAGCAGTGATGGCGCAGAGCGTGCTCCTCGTCGACGACGAGAAGAACATCCTCCTCACCCTCAGCCAGGCCCTCCAGCTGGCGGGATACCACACCGAGCTCGCCAGCACCGGCCAGCTCGGCCTGGAGGTCGCGCTGGCCCGCCCGGTTGACGCCGTCGTCATGGACGTGCGCCTCCCGGACCTCGACGGCCTCACCGTCCTGGAGCGGCTCCTCGAGGCCAGGCCCGGGCTTCCGGTCCTCATGATGTCGGGGCACGGCACCATCGAGACCGCGGTACGGGCCACCCAGCTCGGAGCCCGGGACTTCCTCGAGAAGCCCATCGGCCGCGACCGGCTCCTGCTCGCCCTCCGCAACGCGCTCGAGCACCGGGCCGCCGTCGAGGAGCTGGAGTCGCTCCGGGCCGAGGCGGGCAGGTACGAGATGGTGGGACACGGGCCGGCGATGCAGCGGCTCTACCACCTGGTCCAGCGGACGGCCCCGAGCGAGGGCCGCGTCCTCATCAGCGGCGAGAACGGCACGGGCAAGGAGCTGGTCGCCCGGGCGCTGCACGGCAACAGCCGGCGCGCCTCGGGGCCGTTCGTCCGGGTCAACTGCGCCGCGGTCCCCCACGAGCTCATCGAGAGCGAGCTGTTCGGCCACGAGAAGGGCGCGTTCACCGGCGCCCAGGCCATGCGTCGCGGCAAGTTCGAGCTCGCCTCGGGCGGCACCCTGTTCCTCGACGAGGTGGGGGACATGCCGCCCACCATGCAGGCCAAGCTCCTCCGGGTCCTGCAGGAATCCGAGCTCGAGCGGGTGGGCGGCACCGAGACGCTGAAGGTCGACGTGCGCGTGCTCGCCGCCACCAACCGGGACCTCGAGTCCGAGGTTGCCGAGGGCCGCTTCCGCGAGGACCTCTACTACCGGCTGGCCGTGGTGCACATCCGCACCCCACCCCTCCGCGAGCACCGGGAGGACCTGCCGGACCTCATCGCCGCGTTTCTCGAGGAAGCTTGCCGCCGCAACGGCCGGCGCGCGCTCCGGCTGGCGCCCGAGGCCGTCGCGGTGCTCTCCGCCCACGACTACCCGGGCAATGTCCGCGAGCTGAAGAACCTCGTCGAGCGGCTGGCCATCCTCTGCGAGGGCCCCGAGGTCTCGGGCGACGAGGCACGCGAGCTGCTGCCGCGCCCACGGCCGGGCCGCGCGCCGGGCATCACGCCCCTGCAGAGCCCCGAGCAGAAGACCGAGGCCGCCCTGCGCCCGGTGGGCGAGAAGCCCTTCCGTGACCTCGTGGACGACGCAGAGCGGGAGATCATCCTGCGTACCCTGGCGTTCACCCGGGACAACGCCACCGAGGCGGCCAGGCTGCTCGACCTGGAGCGCGGCCACTTCTACAAGAAGATGAAGGCGCTCGGCATCCGCAGGCCGCGCGCTCAGACCGCGGACGAGGCCGAGGCAGAACTCCCGGTGGGCGACGGCCCCACGAGCACCTGAGGCCGGCGGTTCAGCGCGCGCCCGGGGAGCCCCGCGCACTCGTGGACGGCTGCGGTGCCGAGGGGCGTGCAGCCGCCGAGCGCGCGGCCGCCGCGCTGGCCCCGCCCGCCGTCCGGAGCGCTCCGATGCCGTAGTACCCGCCCCCACGCGCACCGTAGGCGAGCTGGTAGTACGTGGCGAGCGCCGGGTCCGGCACCTGCGGATTGCGGAACTCGGCCGAGTTGTCGGTGACGCGCTCGAACCGGACCGGCCCGCCCACGTTCATCAGGAGTCCCAGGGCACCCGCCACCTGGACGTCGGACCACTTCGCCATGGTCGCGGGGAGGGACACCGACACGGCCTCGATCTGCTGCCCGCAGCCGCGGAAGCCCGAGTAGACCTTCCCGTTCCAGCGCACGTCGTAGCCACAGACGCCCACCCGGCCGTTGATGCGCTCGGTCGACAGATCGAAGCTGCTGACCGCGCCGCCGAAGATGCCGGAGACCTTCAATCCGGCCGGCGTGTGGTTCACCACCACCTCGAACGGTGCGCCCCGGTAGACCCCTGCGCCCCGGTCCCCGTGGAAGCCCACGATCACCGGAAACCCCAGCGCGCGGCCGTTGATCTCGGTGTCGGTCCGGCCCAGAGCAAAATCCGGCTGGATGCCGATCATCTCGGTGTCGGTCACCCTCACGCCCCAGTTGCGGCCCGTCCCGCCGATCTCGAACGTGTCGACCGTGCTCGCGCTGGCGATGCCCCAGTTGGGCGCGGGCTCCGTGACTTCCGGCGTATGGGCACAGGCGACGGCAAGCAGGGCGACGGCGACGGACGAGGCGCGAGACAGCATGGAGCAGCTCCCTCTGGAGGTCGGCATCGAGCATACGCGGCTCGCGGTCGAATATTCAGTCGAAGCCGTCCTGATGTGCCGGGGGCTCCCCGGGCAGCCCGAAGCGGGCCCAGACAGGAGCGTGGTCCGAGGGTTGCGTCCCCTTCCGGGCCTCCCGGTCCACCCCGGCCGCGCGGAGGAGCGCCGCGAGGGGCGCCGTGGCGTAGACGTGGTCCAGCCGGAGGCCCCGGTTCTTCTGGAAGCCGAGCATCCGGTAGTCCCACCAGCTGTAGCGGCCGGGCTCGGGGTGCAGCCGGCGGAAGGTGTCCTCCAGCCCGAACTCCACCGCGTGGCGAAGCGCCGCCCGCTCCGGCAGCGAGAAGAGCGTCTGCCCTTCCCAAAGCGTTGGATCCCAGACGTCACGCTCCTCGGGCGCGACGTTGAAGTCGCCGCACACCACGAGCAGCTCGTCCTTCCTGTGCCGCAGGTCCAGCCAGCGGCGGAACCGCCCGTACCAGGCGAGCTTCTGGTGGTAGGCGGGCGAGTCCACGGCCTGCCCGTTCGGCGCGTACACCGAGGTGACGCGGACGCCGGCAATGGTCGCGCTCACCACCCGGGCCTGGGCGTCATCCTCCCCGTCCAGAAACCCCCGCTCGATCCGCTGGGGCTCCGTGCGGCTGAGGATGGCCACGCCGTTGTACGTCTTCTGCCCGAAGAGCACCGGGTGGTAGCCGAGCGCGCGGACCGGCTCCAACGGGAACTGCGCGTCGGTGCACTTGAGCTCCTGAAGGCAGACCACGTCGGGCCGACGGGCCTCGAGCCACCCGAGGAGCCGTTCGGTCCGGGCGCGCACCGAGTTGATGTTCCAGCTGGCGACCAGCACGGGCCAGGGGACCCTCGCACACCACGCCCCGGGCGGGGCAAGGGGACACGACAGACTGCGGCCACCTGACCACGGGAGCGGCCCCTGCCCGGGGCCGGCCGGATGGCACGCGGGGCGCACTGGGCACCCTCGAGGGACCACGGTGGTCCTGAACGAGGAGTCCGTCGATGCCGAATCGCCTGCTTGCCGTCCCGCTCGCCGCCGCGCTGGTGGCGGGCTGCCAGAAGAGCCCCGCACCCACCCCGTCCGCACCGCTCCCGGAGCCGCGCCAGGCCGTCGCCGCGGCCGGCCCGGTCCAGGCCGTGACTCCGCCGCCCAGGCCCCCGGCCGCCCCGGTGGACACGCTGGCCCTGCCCCGCTCCGGCCCGCCCGGCGTGGATCACCTCGCGCGGGCCGAGACGCTGCGCGGTGACGGCGACATGGCCGGCGCGCTGGTCGAGGCACGCCGGGCGCTGTCCGACAGTGCCGAGGACGTGGACGCGCTCGCGCTCATCGCCCGGCTGGCCCGCGCCTCCGGGCAGGTGACGCTCGCCGCCGAGGCCTACGAGCGGCTCGGACGGATGGACCCCGAGGACAGCGTCTCGCTGGTGCAGGCGGCGCGGATGCGGCTCGCCGGGGGCAACGTCGAGGCCGCCGAGGCGCTGGCCCGCTCCGCCGTGCTCCGCGACGACGGCAACGTCGAGGCCTGGCAGGCGCTCGGGCGTGCCCAGCTGAGCTCCGGGAACCTCGCCGGCGCCATCCACAGCCTCGAGCAGGCCCGGACGCTGGAGCCCGCGCACGGATGGGTGCTGAACAATCTCGGCTTCGCGTACCTCCGGGCCAGCCGGAGCCCGGAGGCGCTGGAGGTGCTCGAGCGCGCCGCCGAGCTGCTTCCCGAGGCCGCCGTGGTGCACAACAACCTCGGTGTGGCCCGGGAGCGCACCGGTGACGTCGAGGGTGCCCGCGCCGCGTACGCTCGCTCGGCCCTCCTCGCCCCGAAGTACGTCAAGGCCCGGGTGAACGGCGAGCGCACCGCGATGCTCCGCGCCGGCCCCGACGGCGGCGTGGATGCCACGCACGCGCCGGAGGAGGGCGACGGCGAGGAGTGAGCCCGCGACGCCGGCGCAGCCCCGCGGGCTCGACGTTCCGGAGGAAGCGCTCTCCGGACGTCGGCCCCGGGGTGTTCCGGTGTTACGCTCCCCTCTCCCGCTTCCGCCAGATGCCCCGCCGCGCTCCTCGACCCTCGCTCCTCCGCCGGCTGCTGCTCCTCCTCGCGGTCCTGGCGCTCGCCGCGGTGGGCGCGGTGGCGGGCGTGTTCCTCTGGTTCAGCCGCGGGCTGCCCTCGGTCGAGGCGCTGCGCGACTACCGGCCGCCGCAGGTCACGAAGGTCACCTGCGCCGACGGCAAGGTCTGCGCCGAGTACTTCCTCGAGCGCCGCACGCTGGTGGACGCCGCGGCGCTCCCCGCCCACGTGCGCGAGGCGTTCCTCGCGGCCGAGGATGCCGACTTCTACCGCCACGAGGGGCTCGACTACCTCGGCATGGCGCGCGCGGGCATCAAGGCGCTGCTCCCCGGAGGACATCTCACCGGCGCGTCCACCATCACGCAGCAGGCCTGCCGGAATCTCTTGTTGTCCCAGGAGCGAAAGCTCAGCCGGAAGATCCGCGAGTGGATCCTCACGCCGCGCATGGAGCGGGCGCTCACCAAGGATCAGATCCTCAACCTCTACCTGAACCAGATCTACTTCGGGCACAACCGTTACGGGATCGAGGAGGCGGCGCTCTACTATTTCGGCAAGCACGCCGCGGCGCTCGGCGTGGCGGAGGCGGCGATGCTCGCCGGCGTGGTGCAGCAGCCCGAGCGCATCAACCCGGTCACCAGCATGACCCGGGCGAAGGCGCGGCAGGGGTACGTCCTGGGCCAGATGGTGAAGCACGGGCTGCTTCCGGCGAAGGACGCCGAGGCGGCCGCAAAGGTGGCGGTGGTGCTCGGCCCGCGCCCGGCCCCACCGGTGGGCCCGTACTACGTCGAGGAGATCCGCCGGATGCTCGTCTCCCGCTACGGGGACACCGTCGTCCTCACCAGCGGCATGCGGGTGGACATCGCCATGGACCCGAAGCTCCAGGCGCTCGCCGACGGGGCGCTTCGCGAAGGGCTGGAGACGCTCGACCGGCGGATGGGCTACCAGGGCGCGCTGGGCGAGCTCGACCCCAGACGATTCGCCCAGCTCCGGACGCTGGTGGAGCGGCGGCTGGCGGACACCGGGCGGCGCAGCCAGGAGGGCACCCTCGTCGCCGACCTCACCCGCCTCGCCCAGCCCCGGCAGGCACCCGGCGACGAGGACGAGGGGGCCGAGGAGCGCCCCGAGACCAGCGCCGAGGGGGAGGCCGCGCCGTCCTCCGAGGAGGTGCTGGTCCGGGCCGTGCCGCTCGTGCCTCTGAAGGAGGGTGTGCGCCTCGGCGGCTACGTCACGCAGGTGGATGACGGCAAGAAGACCGCCACGGTGGACCTCGTCGGCCGCGCGGGCGCTCTGTCCTTCTCCTCCGTCGCCTGGGCGCGACCCAGGGCCGTGGGCAAGTGGAGCCAGCCTCCGACGAAGCTGTCCGATGTCCTGCGGCCCGGACAGCTCGTCCGCGTGCGCGTGGTCTCGGTGCCGACCGGAGCAAAGCCGATCGAGGTGACGCTGGACCAGGTGCCCGAGGTGCAGGGCGCGCTGACGGTCATCGACCCCGCGACCCGCCGGGTGCTGGCGCTCACCGGCGGCTACGATTTCGGCCGCTCCTCCTTCAACCGCGCCACCCAGGCGCACCGCCAGCCCGGCTCGGCCTTCAAGCCGTTCATCTACGCCGCGGCGCTGCAGAGCCAGCGCTTCACTCCCATCTCGGTGCTCAACGACGCCCCCGAGGCAGTGCGCGACCCGTGGACGGGCAAGGTGTGGAAACCCCACAACTACGAGAAGAGCGGGTTCGAGGGGCCGGTCACCCTGCGACAGGCGTTGACGAAGTCGAAGAACACCGTCTCCATCCGCCTCATCGAGGCCATCACCCCCCAGGTGGCGATCGACTTCGCCCGGCGGGCGGGTATCCGCTCCGAGCTGCCGGACAACCTGACCCTGGCGCTGGGCACCGGAGAGGTGACCCAGCTGGAGCTGGCCAACGCCTACACCACCTTCGCCGCGCTCGGCAGATACGCCGACCCCATCCTGCTCGTCCGGGTGACCGACGCGCACGGGACGGTGCTGGAGGAGCACCAGGCTGCGCCGGAGGAGACCATCCCCCCGGCCGTCGCCTACCTCGCCACCTCGCTGATGCGGAGCGTGGTCGAGGAGGGCACGGCCATCGCCGTGCGCGAGCTGGGCCGGCCGGCGGCGGGGAAGACCGGCACGGCCAACGAGTACCGGGACGCCTGGTTCAGCGGCTACACGCCGGACCTGGTGGCCACGGCGTGGGTCGGGTTCGACGACCATTCGAGTCTCGGGAGCGGCGAGACCGGAGGCAAGGCGGCGCTGCCCATCTGGCTCGCCTTCATGCGCGCAGCGCTCGACGGCAAGCCGACGCGCGACTTCGACATGCCCGCCGGGGTGCAGACCGTCCGCGTGGACCCGAACTCGGGCCTCCTCGCGGGAGCGCACGTCCCGGGGCGCGCCGAGACCTTCCTCGAGGGCACCGCGCCCACCTCCGAGGCGCCACCCCCCGGGGAGGCCAGCCCGGACCGCTTCCTGATGGAGGAGCCCGGCCGGGGTCGGCTGTGAGCCCCGGGTTCGCGCTGCTGGGCGCGCTGCTCGCCGCGGCACCGCCCACCTCCTCTGCCATCGACAGCGTCGCCGACCAGCTCCGCGCCGAGGCGATGTCCGCCCATCCCGAGCCGCCGCTCGCCGTGGCCGTGCAGAGTGCTTCTCCGGCGCTCGCCGAGGCCCTCGGTGCCCTGCTCGCCGCGCGGCTGGCCGAGTCTGGCGTGCCTGCGCTCGTGCTCGCGCCCGGGGACGACGCCCCGGCCCGGGCGCGGGTCGCCGGCGCGAGGAGCCTGCTCGGCGTGAGGGTCCAGGTCGGTGAGGCGCTGACCGCCGCGGGCGCGCTGCGCTCGGTGTGGCGAAACTTCTGGGCAGGCCGGACCCCGCTCGCGTCCGGGCCGGTCCGGGTGCTCACCGCGTGGGCCCCGGTCGACCCCGGAGCGTTGCTCCTCGCCGCGAGCGGGACGGGAACGGAGAGCCTCAGGCTCGACGATGCGCCGCTCATCCGCTTCCCGCTCCGGACCGCCGCGCTCGCCAGCGGCGATCTGGACGGGGACGGGCTCCCAGAGCTGGCAGTCCTGGTGGGCTCCGAGGTGGTGGTGCTGTCCGCCGCGGGCGCCCCCGTGGCGCGGCATGCGCTCGGCGACCTTCCACCCGCCGCCGCACCGGCGCGCGAGCCGTTCGGCACGCTGTGCATCACCGAGGGGCGGCTGCTCGTGGCCTGGGCACGGGCGGAGGCGCCGGTGGTGCTGCAGCTCCAGGCGGGCCAGCTCGTCCGTGGTCCGGGCACGGGCGGACCCACCGTGGGCTGTGGCCCGACGGCCGAGCCCGCTGCCTTCGTGCCAGGAGCGGCCCGCCTGACGCTCACGCGCGGGCCCGAGCGCGAGGTGCTCTGGGGTGGCGACGTGAGGACGGGGCACCGGCTCCTGCTCCTCCCGGACGGCACGGCACGATGGAGCGCCCAGGGGAACGAGGCGCGCGCGCTGCGGGACGTGGGGGCCGGCGCCGCGCTCGTGCCCTGGCGCGGCGAGGTGCGGGTCGCGGCGAGCAGCGCCGCCCCGGCGCCGGCCGAGGACAGGCTCCGGCTCGTCGGGGCGGGCGGCATCGAGCCCTCGGTCACCGTGCCCGGCCGCATCCTCCAGGTCAGTGCCGCTCCGGGACCCGGTGGAGTCTCCGCGCTCGTGCTCGGTGTGTGGACGGCGGACGGGGGCTCCGAGCTGCGGGTGGTGCGAGGAGGCCCGTGAACGACGGGCGCGCGGCGTCCGGCACCCCGTGGCGCGCGGTCGCCCCGTGGCTGGGCCTCGTCTTCGGCATCGCCGCGGGGCCGGCCGGGGCCGCGGCCCGGGCGCGCGACGGAGGAACGCTGCGGCTGGCGCTGCTCCCGGAGGTTCGTGCCGACCGCGCGGGGGAGACCCCCGAGGGTGCCGTGGTGCACGGGCTCCTCGCATCACCCTTGTGCAGGGTCGAGGCGAGCGGGCGCCTGACCCCGCTGCTCGCGACCTTCCAGCGCACCGCCGAGGGGTTGAGCCTCGTGCCGAGGCCCGGAGCGCGCTTCGGCGCAGGCGCGCCGCTCGGAACCCCCGAGCTGGCGAGAGCCCTTGCCCGCGCGATGGAGCTGAGCCCCGTCGCCCGAGCAGCGCTGGCGCCGGTGCGGGACGCAGCCGCGACGCTCGCCCAGCTGGGGCGCACGCAGGGAGCGGTGCTCACGCTTCCTCTGGCATATCCCTGGCCGGACCTGGAGGTCGCGCTCTGTCACCCGGCGCTCACGCCCTGGCGCGGCGACGGCCAGGGGGGCGGCATCGGTCTCTATGTGGGGGACGGCCCCGAGCGCGGGAAGGCCTCACCCGACTTCCCCGAGGGCCGGCCGCATCCGGACGCGCTGGTGCTGTCGACCCTCTCGCGCCGCGCGGCCCAGCGTGCGCTGGAGGGCCGGGGAGCCCAGGCGCTCCTCGGCGAGGGCGGAGATCCGTCGGCCCAGGCACTCTTCGCCACGTATCTCGTCGCCCGGTCGGGGTCACAGCCGCTGCTCGGGCTGCTGGACTCCCGGCTCGACCGGGCGGCCCTGGTGCGGAGCTTCGTCGGCGGCCCGGCGGCGCCGTTGCCAGGGCTCTTGCCCCCCGCGCTCGGCGGCCCAGACGGCGCGGGCCCGCGCACCGCACCGGCGCGCGGGTCGGGGACCGCGCTGCTGCTGTACGTGGCAGACCGGCGCGCCCAGCGCGCCGTGGCCGAGCGGCTGCAGATTCTCCTGGCGGACGCAGGCGTGCAGCTGACGCTCTCGGCCCGGACGGCGGAGGCGCTCGAGCGTGACTGGGGGGCTGGCCAGGGAGACCTCGCGCTGCGCTCCGTGCTCTTGCCGCCCCTGCCGGCGCCGGCCCTGGCGGTGGTGCTGGAGCTGACCGGAGACACGGCCGCCCAGCGCCGGGAGCTGGCGGCGCTCGGCGCGGTCCCGGACGCAGCGGAGCGAGCCACCCGGGCGCGCGAGAGGGCCCTCCAGCTCGCCGGGACGCTGCCGGTCCTCCCGCTCCACGTGGAGGGCCTGCGCGCGCGGCTGGACCCGTCGCTCATCGATGTGCGGCGCGACGCCCTGGGGCTCCTCGTCCTCGACGACGCGTGGTGGCCCTAGGTGTCAGGCCTCCGGCTCCGCACGCTGCTCCTGCTCGCCTTCGCCCTCGTCGCGCTGCTGCCGCTCGTGGTGACGGTGCCGTTCGCCTCGCGCCGCATCGAGCAGACCTTCGCCCGCGAGCTCTCGGCACGGGCGGATGCGGCGGCCGCGCTGGCGAGGGCCGAGCTGGACCGCCTCGCGGCCGAGGTGGACCAGGCGGTCACCGCCTGCGCCCAGGACCCGCTCGCCGAGTCGGTCGCGCTGCAGCTCGAGACCGGGGTGCCACCTGCGGCCGACGCGATGCGCGGTGTCGCCGAGGGACGGCAGCTCTCGGTCCTGACCCTGCACGATGCGTCGGGGGTGAGCCGCTCGAGCGCGTTCCTCCCGGCCCGGGTGGGGGACGTGGAGCCCGGGCTCGCCGCCGTGCAGGTCGGAGCGGCACCGGTGGTGGTGCCGGTCGAGGTGCAGCGACCCGAGGGCGTGCAGCTCCGCCCGGCGCTCGTCGCGGCGCGCGCGGTCGAGGCAGCCCATGGCGCGGTGACGCTGGTGGGCGGCCAGGTGCTCGACGGCGCCTGGGCGGACCGGCTGGCCCGGCTCACCGGAGCGCTGGTGGAGATCCAGGGGCCCAGCCTCGTCCCCGAAAGCGCGGGCCTGGCCGAGGGACGCACCGTGCGCCGCGTCCTCCCGCTCGGGGCGGCGGAGCTGAGCCTCGCGGTGGGGAGCGCCGCCGTCGACGAGACACGGGCGACGCTGCTGCGCGCGTTGCTCGCCGCCGGCGCGCTCGGGCTCGGGCTGGCGCTGGGAGCGGGCTTCCTCTTCGCCCGCGGCATCACCCGCCCCGTGGAGGCGCTGACCGACGGAGTGCGGTCGGTCGCGGGCGGAGCGCTCGACACCCAGGTCCGCGCAGCCGGGAGCGGCGAGGTGCGGGTCCTGGTGGATGCCTTCAACCGCATGACCGAGGACCTCGGTCACGCAACGCGCGCGCTCCGGGCGGCGGAGCAGGCCGCCGCATGGGAGGGCGTGGCGAGGAGCCTGGCCCACGAGCTGCGCAACCCGCTCACCCCGCTGCAGATGTCGCTCGAGACGCTGCTCGCGGCGCGGAAGGCGCGCGACCCACGCTTCGAGGTGCTCTTCGTCGAGAGCGCCCCGGCGATGCTCGAGGAGGTGGAGCGGCTCCGGCGCACCATCGACGTCTTCGCTCGCTTCGCCCGGATGCCCGCGGCGCGGCTCGAGCCGCTGGAGCTCACGGCCTGGACGGAGCAGACGCTCGGAATCGCCGGGGCGCGACCGAACGTCTCCCTCCGCTGGGAGCCCGGACCGCCACTGGAGGTCCACGCCGACCGGGATCAGCTGGCCCAGCTGCTCCACAACCTGCTGAAGAACGCCGAGGAGGCGATGGTGGCGGGCGGACAGGTGACGGTGCGGACGCGCGCCGAGGGCGACCGGGCAGTGCTGGAGGTGGAGGACACCGGGCCAGGCATCGCCGCCGAGGACCGCGCGCGGGTGCTCGAGCCGGGCGTCACGAGCAAGGCGACCGGCTCGGGGCTCGGGCTGGCCCTGGGCGCGCGCATCGCCCAGGGGCACGGCGGCTCGCTGGAGGTGGATGCCGGAGCGACGGGCGGCGCGCTGCTCCGGCTGCGCATCCCGCGCGCCGGCTAGGCCCTCGCCGGATGCTGGCGAGGCGGCCCAGCGCGAGGCGCGGGCCGCGAATCTCCGTCAGCTGGAACGATACGACTCAGTCCCGGACGGGCGTGGCCTTGAGGGCGGCGCGCCCGTCCTTCACGTAGACTTGGAAGCGCACCGTCCGGCAGCCGTACTTCACCACCAGCTGGTCGCGGTTCTTCCGGAGCTTCCCGGCGAACTTCTCGAAGGTGAGCCCGTCGCCCCCTTCCCCGCAGCGCTCGCGCACGGCGAGGAACTCGTGGAAGACGTCCTGGAAGTGGACCTCGTCGGGCGCCACGGCCCGGGGGAGCGGCTGAGGCCGGGGCCCCGAGACACGGCTCGAGGCCAGGAGGAGATCCGGCGAGACGTCCGCGACGCGCGTGGCCTCGGGGATGGCATTGGCCGCCGGGCCGAGCGCAGCGGCGGGCGGCAGGTTGAAGTCCGGGAGGTTCGGGACGGGGTACGCGGTGGTGGGCTGGTGGTCGTAGTCGAGCGGCTCGGGGGCCGGAGGCGGCTTCGGGGGGAGCGGACGCGGCGGTGTGGCGGGCGAGGGCGACAGCCGCTGGGACGGAGGGCGAATGGGCGCCGGTGTCGGGTCCGGCGGCGGGGGCATCGCGTCGAGCAGCGCCGCGAGGTCGTCCCTCGCCGGCTCGCGGGGGGCCCGCGCGGGGGGCAGCCCGTCCGGGCGCGGATCCACGGCGGTGGCCTCGGGCGGCGGAGGGGGCGGCGTGGGCTCGAGCTCGATGGCGGCGCGGGCCCGCGCGGGGGAGGCGGCGCGCGGCTCGGCGACCTCGGTCCTGGCCTCAGGAGCGCGGAACACTGGCGGCTGCGAGCTCCCGAGCCCGAAGAGCCCTCGCCGCTTGCGGGTGCCTGGCTCGGTGTCCTCCTGGGGGTGGGGGCGCAGCGCCGGCGCGTCCTGACCCATCCACAGCCAGAGGGCGGCCAGCCCGGCGACGAGGAAGAGCATCGCGCCGAAGCTGAACCGCTGGGTGTCGGCGAGCGCGGACATCGCCGGCTCGGTGCTCACCAGCGCCAGCGCCTCCAGCGAGTAGCCGGGGACGCTGCGGCGGAGCGCGACCCGGAGCGCCGGCTCGGGGCCGGTGGTGAAGAGCGGCAGCCGGAGGAAGCCCAACGAGCCGGCCGATCCGCGGGCGACGACGGCGCTCTTGCCGACCGGCGCCTCTCGCAGAGCCTCGGGGAGCCGTGCCTTCTCGGGGCCGCCGCTGGAGACGAGCTTCCCCGACTGCACCAGGCCGAGCGCCGCGAGGCCGGTCTCGAGCGCAACCTGATCGGCGGTTCCCTCCGGCAGCAGCGGCCCGCCCACCACGAGCATGCCCTGGGCGCGCGCCTCCTTGTCGGAGCCGAGCAGCGGGAAGGAGAAGAAGAGGTAGGGGGTGCCGAACGCCTCCCGTGCCTGCCCGTCGCTCCCGGCACCG
>Ga0208851_1000502_pt1 | contig 16976 bp, 15 predicted proteins | sample NGESurshal092012_FD_184481 | JGI IMG/M metagenome (GOLD analysis project Ga0208851, IMG submission 184481) | Arctic peat soil microbial communities from Barrow, Alaska - NGEE Surface sample 415-2 shallow-092012 (SPAdes) | ecosystem: Environmental > Terrestrial > Soil > Wetlands > Peat ... | reverse complement strand
GGGAGCTGCGCCGGGCTCTCCGGGGCGCTCGTGTGAGCGGCCACGTACTCCTCCTCGGCGGCGATGAGCTTCATCACCGCGTTGATCAGCGCCAGGTGCGTGAACGCCTGCGGGAAGTTCCCCAGGTGGCGGCCGGTCGTGGCGTCGATCTCCTCCGCGTACAGCGCCAGCGGCGAGGCGTACGCCAGCAGCTTCTCGCAGAGCTTGCGCGCGCGCCCGAGCTCGCCGATCTCCACGAGCGCGGAGACGAGCCAGAACGAGCAGATCGCGAACGTGCCCTCCTCGCCGCTGAGGCCGTCGTCGGTCTCGTGCACGAGGTAGCGCAGCACCAGGCCGTCGACGGTCAGCTCGTCGGCGATGCCGAAGACCGTGTTGCGCACGCGCTCGTCGTCGGCCGGCAGGAAGCGGAACAGCGTCAGCAGCAGCAGCGAGGCATCCAGCCCGTCGCTGCCGTAGCGCTGGACGAAGCGGCCGCGCTCGGGATCGACGCCGTTGGCGCAGACGTCGGCGTGGATCTCGTCGGCGACCCGCTGCCAGCGCTCGGCGCGCTCGGTGTCGTTGCGCAGGAGCGCGAGCTTCACGCCGCGGTCGCAGGCCACCCAGCAGAAGACCTTCGAGGAGGTGAAGTGCTGCGGCTCGCCGCGGACCTCCCAGATGCTGCGGTCCGGCTCGCGCCAGCGCTCGATCGCCATCTCGACCTGCTTGCAGAGGATCGGCCAGGCGGACTCCGGCAGCTGGTCGCGGTTCTTCGTGTGGATGTAGAACGAGTCCAGCAGCGCGCCCCAGACGTCGTGCTGGTCCTGGTTGTAGGCCCCGTTGCCGATCCGCACCGGCTTGGCGTGCTCGTAGCCCTCGAGGTGGTCGAGCGTGCTCTCGGGCAGCTCGTGCTCGCCGCCGATGCCGTACATGATCTGCAGGTCGCGGTCCCCGGAGGCGACGTCCTCGATGAAGTAGTAGTAGTCGCCGGCCTCCTGGGCGAAGCCGAGCGAGTACAGGCCCCAGAGCATGAACGTCGAGTCGCGGATCCAGGAGTAGCGGTAGTCCCAGTTGCGCTCGCCGCCGGGGGTCTCCGGCAGCGAGGTCGTCGCCGCCGCGCACATCGCGCCCGTGGGGGCGTAGGTGAGCCCCTTGAGCGTCAGCGCGCTGCGCTCGAGGTACTGGCGCCACGGATGGTCGGGGAACGTCCCGTGCGAGAGCCAGTCGTGCCAGAAGTCGGCCGTGAAGTCCATCCGCCGGTAGGCGTCGTCGTAGCTCGTCGGCGCCTCGTGCTCGGTCCAGGTCAGCGCGACGAACGCCGAGTCGCCCTCGCGCAGCGTCGTGCGCGCCCGTGCGCGGCCGCCCTCGAAGCCCAGGCGCAGGTCCGTGCTCAGGCGCAACTCGATGCCCTCGCCCTCGGCGCGCGCGATGCCGTGGCTGTAGCCCTCGTCGGCGTAGGCCCAGGTGACCGGGCGCCGGCCGTAGTCCAGGCGCGGCTCGCATTCGACGTGCATCTCGACCTGGCCGTTGATGCAGCGCATCATCCGCAGCAGGACGTGGTCGGCATCCGTGTCGGTGGGCGAGCGGCGGTGGGTCTGCGAGCGCTCCTTGTCGTGGTGCCACGGGCCGATCAGCAGGACGTCGTGGCAGACGACCCAGCCGGTGGAGGTGCCCCAGGTCGTCTCCAGGATCATCGTGCCCGGCAGGTAGCGCCGGCCGGTGGGGACGCGCTGGCCGGCGGGGGAGACGCGGAAGCCGCCGGCGTCGCGGTCGAGCATCGCGCCGAAGATCGACGGCCCGTCCATCCGCGGGACGCACATCCACTCGACGCGGCCGCTCGGCGCGATCAGCGCGCTGACCTCGCAGTCCGAGAGGAACGCGTAATCGGCGATCGGCGGATACGGGCTGCCCGCGATCGTCCCGTTGAGGCTCGCCGGCTGCGGCGCCGTGCGCGGAGACTGGGTCATCGCGCGGGGAGGCTAGCGACCTGGTCCTGCCCGGGAGCGAGGCCCTCGATCACCTCGCGCAGCTGGTCGGGCCCGCACATCGGCGTGGCGATCAGCGTCGTGATGCCGCCCGCCTCGAACTCGCGCAGGCGCGCGCGCTGCTCCTCGTAGGACCCGAAGATGAAGATCTGGCGCACGAGCTCCTCGGGCACGAGCTCCAGCGCGCGCCCGCGGTCGCCCTCCTGCCACGCGGCGACCATCGGGTCGAGCTGCTCGCTCCAGCCCAGCCAGCGGAAGAACTCCGTGTAGACGGGCACGGTGGCGTAGGCGGAGAACAGGAACTTCGCGGTCGCAAGGCCCTGCTCGGCGGGCTGGGGGATGCAGAAGAAGCGGCAGACGAGCTCCGTGCTTCCGGCGGCCTTCCCGGCGGCGGCCTCGCCCTCCCGGACACCCTGGACGACGCGCGGCAGCCCGTTCAGCGGGAGGAAGTTCGTGAACGCCCCGTCGCCGATCTCGGCGGCCAGGCGCAGCATCCTGCCGCGCAGGGCCGCGATGACGATCGGCACCGGTGCCGCCGGAGGGCTCTCGAGCTTGAAGCCGCCGCGCCCGCGACCGCCCGCCAGCACGGGGCGCAGCTCCTCGACGGTCTCGCGCACCTTCGAGAGCGGCTTCTCGAACGGGATGCCGTTCCAGCGCTCGACGATGACGTTCGACGAGGAGCCCAGGCCGAGCACGAAGCGCCCGCGCGAGGCGTCGGCCAGCGCCGCGCAGTGCTGGGCGAGCACTGCAGGCCCGCGGGTGTACGGGTTGACGATGCCGGTCGCCAGGCGCACCCGCTCGGTGTGGGCGGCGGCGAGCACGAGCGGCGTGAAGCCGTCGGGGCCGGCGGTGTCGCCGGTCCACAGGTCGTCGTAGCCGAGCTCCTCGGCCAGCCGGAAGAACGGCGCGTGATCGGCCAGCGGCAGGCCGTTGAACGGGAGGGTCAGACCCCAGCGTGTCTCAGGCATCGGATTGCACCAGCCATTCGGAGATCGCGAAGCGCTCGTGCCCGAGCCACTCGACCCGGGTGAGCGCCTCGTTGACGACGGTCAGCCGCCCGTCGCGGCGCTGACGCAGCGGCGCGACGCTCAGCGCCGCGCCGCGCAGCACCGCCTCGCGGCCCAGCGCGTCGCGGGCGTGGGTGACGAAGTCGCGCTGGGTGCCCTCGGTGCGGCCCGCGACGACCGGCGCGAGCTCGCCGTGCTGCATCAGGCAGCCGCCGACCGTCTCGCCGCCGCCGGGCAGGCCGACGTTGTTCACCAGCAGGAAGTTCCCGGGGTCCACGAGCATCCCCATCCAGCGCCAGTAGGGGACGCCCTGCCAGTCGCGCACGCCCCACGAGTGATCGCGGACGCCCGCGCCGCCGATCGTGAAGTGCTCGGCGCCGACGCTGAGCCTGCCGGCCACGGAGCCCGGCTGCTCGTAGTGGCGCAGCGCGACGCCGTCCGCGAGCCCGGAGCGGAAGGCGAACGGCTCCGTCCATGCCGTGAACGCGAGCTCGCCGGCGACCGTGACGACCTGGTGGGCGTCCGGGTGCTCGCCGAGGTCCTCGGCGCGAGCGAACAGGCGCGCCGGCCCGTCGACCGTGAGCGTCCAGCGCTCGAATGGCGTCTCGCAGGCGTAGGCGACCGGCCCGGCCGCGATCGGCGCCTCGGTGAGCGGCTGTGGGGCGGCGGCGCTGGCGAATGCCAGCAGGAAGCGCGGGGGATGGCCCGGCATCCGCGGCGGCAGCCAGACGCCGAGCGCCGCCTCGATGCGGTCTTCGTTCGGGCGCGCGCCGATGCGGGTGTAGAACGCCAGGCCGCTCGCCACGTCGCCGCCGCCGAAGTACAGCGAGTCCGACCACTGCTCCTCCGCGCCCGGCGCGTGGAAGCGCTCGTCGGCGGCGAGCAGGTCGGTGGCGGCCATCGGCCCAACCTTATCCACCGGCTGGGACCCGTGGGATGATGGCGACGGTGACCGAGTTCGAGGGCATCGCCGACGCCGACGCCCGCCTCGGGAGGCCGTTCCCACTGCCGTCGGCGCCGCTGCCGCTGGGGCGCTGGGTCGACGTCGCGCCGTGCGGGGCGGGCGCGGAGGTGGCCTGGAACCTCGACGACACGCGCGCCGGGACGCCGGCGCGCCTGGCGCTCTACGCGGGCGCCGCGCCGCCGCCGCCGCGGGCGCTTCCCGGTGCCGTGCAGGCCGCCGACACCGACGTCGCCGGGGCGCCCGCGCAGCTGCGCAGCGCGCCGCTCGAGGAGGCCGAGCCGTCGCTGCGCCCCGTGCGCGAGCTGGCCTGGCAGGCCGGCGGCCTGCACCTGCGGCTCACGGCGCAGGGGCCGTGGACCGTCGCCGATCTGCGGGAAATCGCTGCTTCGATCCCGCTCTGAAGGCATTAGGGTCCGCCGCCATGGCTCACACGACACCTGACCGAAATCTCGCGCTCGAGCTCGTCCGCGTCACCGAGGCAGCGGCGCTCTCCGCCGCCCGCCTGGTCGGCCGCGGCGACAAGGAGGCCGCCGACCAGGCCGCCGTCGACGGCATGCGCCACGTCCTGCAGACCGTCTCCATGGACGGCATCGTCGTCATCGGCGAGGGCGAGAAGGACGAGGCGCCGATGCTCTACAACGGCGAGCAGGTCGGCGACGGCTCCGCCCCGGCGGTCGACATCGCCGTCGACCCGCTCGAGGGCACGACGCTCTGCGCGAAGGGCATGCCGAGCGCGCTGGCGGTGATCGCGATCTCCCCGCGCGGGACGATGTTCGACCCGGGGCCGTGCGTCTACATGGAGAAGCTCGCCGGCGGCTCGGACATCGCCGACGTGCTCGACCTCGACAAGCCGATCGGCGAGGTCTGCGGCCTGATCGCCGAGCGTCGCAACGTCGACATCGGCGACGTCACGGTCGTCGTCCTCGACCGCCCGCGCCATCAGGACGGCATCGTCGCGATCCGCGACGCCGGCGCGCGCGTGCGGCTGATCAGCGACGGCGACGTCAGCGCGGCGCTGCTGGCCGCCAGCACGCGCTCGCCCGTCGACCTGCTGTGGGGCGTCGGCGGGACGCCGGAGGGCGTGATCTCGGCGGCGGCGATCAAGGCGTTCGGCGGCGGCCTGATCGGGCGCCTGTGGCCGCGCGACGACAGCGAGCGTCAGGCGGCGCTCGATGCGGGTTACGACCTCGAGCGCCAGCTGACGCAGGACGACCTCGTCCGCGGTGACGACTGCTTCTTCTCCGCGACGGGCGTGACCGACGGCGACGTGCTCCAGGGCGTGCGCTACGAGGGTCGCGGCATCGCCTCGACGGAGTCGATCGTGATGCGCTCGCGCTCGGGGACGGTCCGCCGCATCAGCGCCCGCCACAACCGCGAGAAGCTGCGCGCCATGATCGGCGAGCGCTACGGCTGAGGCCGCGACTGGTACTAGCTGCCGGTCGCCGAGGGCACGCGGCCCGCATCGCGCTCGCGCGAGCGCTCGCTGGGCGTCGGGCCGCTGGGGTCCGGGACCTCGCTGACCTCCGCTAGGCGGCCGACCTTCGACGGCGCGAGGTCGAGCTTGGCGACCGAGCGCAGGAACCCGTAGGTGACGAGGACGTGGATGCGCGACTGCGTGACCGCGTAGGCCCACTGCGTGAACGTCGAGGCGATGCGCGGGTAGTAGTTGGCGACCTCGACCTCGACGTGCAGGCGCACGCGTGCGGGGTCGCTCGTCGGTGTGCGCTCGACGTCGATCTCCAGGTAGCCGTCGGCGTCGACCCCCGGCGGGGCGACGAGGACGCCGCGCGCGATCCGCCAGCGCACCACGCCGCGGCCGGCGTCCATCTCGTACTCCGGCCGGCGGAAGGCGAGCAGCACGAACGGGCGGCGCAGCAGCACGACGAAGCGCTCGTCCTCGGTGTACTCGACGCGCACGACGCCGAGCGTGCAGCGGCTCAGGAAGCGCCAGTAGGTGCGCGCGAGGCGCTCGAGGTGCATCGGGGACCAGATCGCCGCCAGCGCCGCGACCGGCATCTCGACGTCCGCGGACTGGACGGAGCGCACGGCGCCCGAGCGGTCGACGCTCGTGTCGTCGTGCAGCGCGCTGATGACGGCGGGCCCGATCGTCGTCGGGCGCCCGAGCACGCGCTTGGCGAGCCGCGAGGCGATCGCGTAGACGGCGGCCGCGAGGGCCGCGGCGCTGAGCACGGTGGGCAGACGGGTCATGCGGGGCTGGATGGTACGAGCCCGTCATGCTGCAGCGCGTCGCGCACGGCATCGTCGAAGCCCAGCGGCGCGTCGTTGATCCCCGCGGGCGGGGGCTCGCGCACGAGCAGCTCCTCGCTGAGCCCGTCGACGAGCGGCCGCGCGAGCGCGGGCTCGACCGAGGTCACGAACCGCACCCAGTAGGACGACAGGCGCGGCGAGAGCAGCGGGACCGGCACGATCAGCGGCTCGCGGCGCCCGTCGGCGCGTGCGAAGCGCTGCATCATCTCGCGGTAGGTCACGACGTCGGCGCCGCCGAGCTGGACCTCCGCGGGCGGGTCCGGGTAGGTGGCCAGCCGCGCCAGCGCGGCCGTCACGTCGCGCGCCGCGATCGGCTGGGTGCGCGTGTCGATCCACTTGGGCCCGACCATCGCCGGGAGCCGCTGGACGAGCTGGCGCAGCATCAGGAACGACGCGCTGTCGGCGCCGATGACCATCGCCGCCCGTGCGTGGATGAACTCCGGCGCCGCCCCGGCGAGGATGCCGGCGACCTCCTCGCGGCTGCGCAGGTGGTCGGAGCCCTCGCCCGGAGCCTCGAGGCCGCCGAGGTAGATCAGGCGCCGCACGCCGGCCCGGCGTGCGGCGGCGGCGACGTTCGCCGCGGCCGTGCGGTCGTTCGCGGCGAAGTCGCCCTGGGCGCCGCGGCCCATCGAGTGGATCAGGTAGTAGGCGACGTCGATGCCCGCCAGCGCCGCGTCGAGGCCGTCGCCGCCGAGCGCGTCGCCCCGGACGACCTCGACGCCGGCCGGCAGCTGCGCGCGCGCCGGGTCGCGGACCATGCAGCGCACGTTCGCGCCGCGCTCGAGCAGCGCGCCGAGCAGGCGGCCGCCGACCGCGCCGGTGGCGCCGGTGAGCAGGATCCTGGGCTTGGAGAGGGGAGCGTCCACGTGACGAATACGGGCGGCGTCACCGCACCGATGACCCCGAGCGGGCCGACCGCCCGTACTGGCACTGTGGAGGAGCGACGGAGGGAGCTTCAACGTCCTGTTGAACCCTCCCGTGGATGCTGACGATGAACGCACTGGCGATCAAGGACGTGGCGGAGCAGACCGGCATCGCCGCCGGGACGATCCGCATGTGGGAGCAGCGGTTCGGCTTCCCCTGCCCGGACCGCACCCCAAGCGGCTACCGGCGCTACGCCCCCGAGGACGTCGAGGCCCTGCGCCGCGTCCAGGCCTACCGCCACCGCGGCCTGTCGGTGCCGGCCGCGATCGAGCGCGCCCGCGAGCGCGGCGGCGAGCAGGACCGTCCGTCGATCTACGCGGCGGTCGCCTCGACGTTCCGGGACCTGCGCCCGCAGGTCCTGCGCAAGTCGACGCTGATCGCGCTGAGCCGCGCCATCGAGCACGAGACCATCGCCCAGGCCGCCGCGCCGGTGCTGGTCGGCGCCTTCCAGCGCGAGGAGTTCTACCGCGCCGTCGAGCCCCGCTACCGGCGCATGGCGCAGCTCGCCGACGCGGCCGTCGTGTTCGCCGACTTCCCCTCGGTGCGGCGCCCGCCGGGCGGCCCCGTCGAACTGCCGATCGACCCGGCCGACGCGCTGGGCAACGAATGGGCCGTGATCGTGGACGCACCGGGGTACGCGGCATGCCTGCTCGCGTGGGAGCAGCCGAGCGTCACCGAGCCGGGCGATGAGCGCGACCTGCAGCGCCGGTTCGAGGCGATCTGGACGCTCGACCCGCTCGCCACGCGGCGCGCGGCGCAGGTCGGCGCGCGGCTCGCAGCGCGTGCCGACCCGCAGGCCGGCGAGCGCCTCGAGGCGCTGCTCGCCGAGCGGCCGCTGGCGCTCGAGGAGCCGGCGCCCGCGCTGACGGCGCTCACGAACCGGATCGTCGCCTACCTCGAGGACTAGCAGTTCACGCGGCCGTACGTTGGGGGCCGCTGGGGCTGGGCACGACGACTCAGGACACTAGATCTCGAGCAGCTCGACCTCGGTTCCGGCGGGCAGCTCGCCCTCGCCGCGGGGCACCACGGCGAGGCCGTCGGCGAGTGCCATCGAGCTGAGCACGTGGGAGCCCTGCGGCCCCGTCGCATACGCGAGGCCGTCCGCGATCCGCACGCGCGCGCACTCGTCGCGCCGCGGGTCGCGAGGCAGCGGCTCGCCGAGCCGCACATGCCCCGGGACGGCCGCGTCGACGACGCCCTCGATGGCCGCGATCGCCGGCCGCGCGAACAGGAGAAAGGTCACCATCGCCGACACCGGGTTGCCGGGCAGTCCGAAGACGAGCGTGTCGCCCGTGACGCCGAACCATGTCGGCTTGCCGGGCCGCAGCGCGACGCGCCAGAAGCGCTCCTGCACGCCGAGTGCCTCGAGCGCGGGCTTGACGTGGTCGTGCGGGCCGACCGAGACGCCGCCCGACAGGATCACGACGTCGGCCGCCGCGATCGCCTGCGCGATCGCCGCGCGCGTCGCCGCGGGGTCGTCGGGCACCTGCTGCGCGAGCGCGACCGCGCAGCCCTCGCGCTCGGCGAGGGCTGCGAGCGTCACGAGGTTGGAGTTGTGGATCTGCCCGGGCTCCAGCGCCGCCCCGGGCGGGCGCAGCTCGTCGCCGGTCGCCAGCACGGCGAGCCGCGGCTGCGGCGCGCACTGCAGCGCCGCGAGGCCGGCGTGGACGGCGACGCCGAGGTCGGCCGGGCCCAGCCGGCGCCCGCGCTGCAGCACGATCTCGCCGGCGCGCAGGTCCTCGCCGGGCGCGCGCACGTTGCGGCCCGGGTCGACGGCGTCGCGCAGGACGATCTGCGCTCCGTCCTCCTCGACGAGCTCCTGCTGGAGCACCGCGTCGGCGCCGGCGGGGAGCGCGGCGCCGGTCGAGATCCGGACGGCCTCCCCGTCGCCGACCTCGCCGCCGAACGGCGCCCCGGCGCGCGACTCGCCGACCAGGCGCAGCCGGCGCCCGGCCGCGCCGGAGCGGATCGCGAAGCCGTCCATCGCACTGCCGGCGAAGCGCGGGACGTCCGCGGCCGCCGTGACGTCCTGGGCCAGCACGCGGCCGAGCGCGGCCTCGAACGCGAGGGCCACCGGCGTGCGCGGACGCGCCTCGGCGAGGATCAGGGCGCGGGCGCCGTCGATGCTGAGCAGGGGATCGGACATCGCTGCGGGGGAGCATGACGCACCAGCAGCGGCCGCAGAAACCTCACCCAGATTGCGGGAAAGGCACCCCGCGACCGTCCGCCGGCGCTGATATTCACCCCCAATGCTCGCGGGCTCGCTTCCCGCCCGCCCTGCGCGGCCCGTCGCCGACGCACCGCTGGCCGCGCTCGCCGATGGCGAGGGGCTCGCGAAGGGCTGGCTCCTGACCCTGATCGCCGACGCGCCGCTGGCGGTCGCCGCCGCGCTGCCCACGGGCGCGCTGGCGACCGAGGGCCCGGCGCTGTGCTCGGCCGTCGTCGCGGCGCTCGCCTCCGAGGTCGAGCTCGACCGGCTGCGCCCCGGTGGCGACCGCGCCGCGCTCGCCGCGGCCGCCGGCGAGCTCGCCGGCGCCGGCGACCCGGCCGCCGCGCTGCAGGCCGTGGGCGCGCTGCGCGCCGCACTGTGGGGTGCGGTCATCGACGGCCTGACGCGTCCCGAGCCCGAGCTCGTGGCGGCGCTGGCGGCGCGCCTGGGCCTCGTCTGCGATGTGGTCGCCGCGGCGGCGCTCGGCCGCCCCGGCCGCCCGGCCGCGGACGTGGCGGGCGCCGAGCCCGCGCCCCCGCCGCCCGTACGCCCAGTGCCGCCCACCGCGCCGGCGCCCGTCGAGGACCCGGGTCTGCGGCTCGCGCCGGAGCCCGGGTCGCCCATCGAGCCCGCGGTGCCCGTGCGCCCGCCGGCGCTCACGCCGCGCGTCCCCGTGGTGCCGGCCGACGTCTTTCCATCGGCCACGGCGGCGCCCGAGGATCGCTCCGAGCCGTGGGCGACCGCGGTCATCCGGCGCCTGGGCCGCCTGGTCGCCGACGGCGGCCCGTGCGCGGTTCTCGTCGTCGACGTCGACGAGGCCGGCCGGCTGCTCGCCGGGGACGTGCGCGGCGACGCCGCGGCCGCGCTGGAGCGCGCCGAGCGCGCGCTGCGCGACGAGCTGCGCCCGGGCGACGCCGCCGTGCGCGAGCACGACGGGCGCGTCTGGATCATCGCGGCGAACACGGGTCTCGAGGGCGCGCGTGCGCTCGGGCGTCGTCTCGCCGCGGCGGTCGGCGGCGCCGCGACGCTGCAGGGCGCGCCGCTCGCGGCGTCGATCGGCATCGGCGTCTGCCCCGACGACGGGACCGACCCCGCCGGCCTCGTGGCCCACGCGGACGAGGGCGTGTTCGCCGCCCGCGCCGCGGGCGTCCCGCTGGCCTGAGGCTCAGCGCGAGAGCGTGACGCCGCCGCCGGTGGAGATCACCGGAGCGGGGGCGAGGGGCGTCTTCGGGGTGCGCTCGCCCTGGGGCAGCACGCCGACGCGCGCGCGACCGACGGACACCATGCCGAGTGCGCGGGCCGTCGCCAGCGTCAGGTCATAGCTGACGCCGTGGGCGTAGGGACCGCGATCGACGACCGGGACGCTGATCGTCCGCCCGCCGTAGGTGACGTCGACGAGCGAGCCGCAGGGGAGCGACCTGTGCGCCACGCCGAGCGTCGTCCTGCGCAGCTTGACGCCACAGGCCCCGCTGCTGCCGGACAGGTCGTACCAGGTGGCCGTGGCGGGGCGGTAGACGGTGGCGGTCGCCAGCGGCACCGTCACGGCCTGGGCCGCGAGGACCTCGGCGGCCGGTTCGGCACGGGCGGTGAAACGGCCGGCCTGCAACGCGGTCCACGTGGCGGCGAACGAGCCGTCGTCGGCGGCGCGGGCGGTCGTCACGCGCTGCCAGGCGCCGGTCGGGTCGAGGACCTCGATGCTGATCAGGCGCCCGCCGGCGGCGGGGCCGAGCGTCCCGCCGAACTGCACGGGCTGCCCGATGAGCGCGGGCGCGGCGGTGAGCATGGCGTCGCCGATCGCGACGCCGCCCGGGTCCTGGGCCTGGGCAGGGGCGGCCAGCGCGCCGCAGAGGGCGACGGCCGGGATCACGGACAGGAGCTGTCGAAGGCTGATGATCTGCTGGTCCTCGTTCGACGGCCTACGGGGTGAGCTGACGGGCTCGCGCCGAACGACGGCGCTACAGGCCGGAACAGGCCCGATTCGCCCCGGCGAGCACCGTGCTCGCAGTGGGTCCCCCGCCCTCCGCGTGCGAGGCGCGCAGAGGTTCGGCAGTGGTCATAACCTACACGAACGGTCCGGACGGTGACGGCGGCAGAGGCCGCGCGGGCCCCGGCGCGCCGACCTCAGGGGCGCGGAATGCGCTTCAGCACGCTGCGCACGAGGCCGGCGAGCGCGGCGCCCGGGTCGGCGCTTCCGTGCCTGCCCTCGGTGCGCGGCGTGGCGTACCCGGCCGGTGGGATCGCGCGCTTGGCCGGGCGGGGGCGCACGGCGGCATTCGTGGCCGTCCGCGCCTTCGCGGGAGCCTTGGCGGCCGGCTTGCGCGCCGGCTTGGCGGCCTTCGCCCTCGCCTTCGGCTTGGTCGTCGTCTGCGCGGGTTTCGCCGCCGCGGGGGCGGCCTTCGCAGCCGCCGACTTCGGCGTCGCCGCGGGCTTGGAGCCCGCCTTGGCACGCTTGGCACGCGCGGCCTCGCGGCGCGCCGTGGGACGCTGCCGGCGGCTGCGGGGGAGGCTGGAGAGCACCTCGCGCTGGTCGTCGGAACCGTCAGGGCCGGAGGCGGACATGCGGCCATTCTGCCACCCCCGGGGTGGTGCCTGCGCGCGCGTGTGCCGAAGCATGAAACCGACGGCCGCTTTCGGCGTAGACATCGCCAGGACGTCCGATCGCGTCTTCATTGACGGTGTGTTTCGGACGGCAGTACCCTGGAGGGGTCAGCTTGGCGGTACGGTCGCCTCGACCACGACCGCGCCCGGCACGGCGCTCTTCATTCTTCAGCAGCAGGCCGGGCGCAGGCCCGAGAAGACGGAACGGACCTCAATGTCAGTCACGGAACTCCAGGAACTCGAAGAGATCAAGGCGCTGCTCGCGCGCGGGCACCAGACGGGCGTCCTGTCGCACAGCGACATCGCCACTGCGACCTCCGAGCTCGATCTCGACGACGCCGACCGCGAGGAGCTCACCACCTGGATCGAGACCCAGGAGATCGAGCTCATCGACGACGACCCGTCGGCGCCGGCCGCCCAGGTCGAGCGCGCGCCGGACAAGCGCTCGCGCCGCAAGGCCAAGACGACGCTCGACCTGCGTCCGGACATGACGACGGACTCGCTGCAGCTGTTCCTCAAGGACATCGGCAAGGTCCGCCTGCTGACCGCCCAGGAGGAGGTCGAGCTCGCCAAGCGCATCGAGCGCGGCGACCTCGACGCCAAGCAGAAGATGGTCGAGTCGAACCTGCGCCTCGTCGTCTCGATCGCCAAGAACTACCGCAACCAGGGCCTCCCGTTCCTGGACCTCATCCAGGAGGGCACGCTCGGCCTCGTCCGCGCCGCGGAGAAGTTCGACTACCGCAAGGGCTTCAAGTTCTCGACGTACGCGACCTGGTGGATCCGCCAGGCGATCGCGCGCGCGCTGGCCGACAAGGCCCGCACCATCCGCATCCCCGTCCACGTCGTCGAGAAGCTCAACAAGATCGGCCGCGCCGAGCGCAAGCTCGTCACGGAGCTGGGTCGCGAGCCCACCGCGGAGGAGATCGCCGCGGTGACCGGCATCGACCCCGAGGAGGTCGACTCGATCAAGCGCTCCGCGCAGGCCCCGGTCTCGCTCGAGAAGCCGGTCGGCGACGAGGAGGAGTCGGAGTTCGGCCAGTTCATCGCCGACGAGCGCGCCGAGTCGCCCTACGAGCGCGCCGCGGAGATCCTCACCAAGGAGGCGCTGCGCGAGGCGCTGGAGAACCTCTCCTACCGCGAGCGCCGCGTGCTCGAGCTGCGCTACGGGCTCGGCGGCGAGCACCCCCGCACGCTCGACGAGGTCGGCAAGACGTTCAACGTCACACGCGAGCGGATCCGCCAGATCGAGAACCAGTCGCTGAAGAAGCTGCAGTCGCTCGCCGAGGCGCAGAAGCTGCGCGACGTCGCGTAGCGCGCGACGTCGCGACACTCGTCCATCCGTCCAGGCCCGATTCAGCCCGGCGCGGCGCGGCGCCGATTCCCACAGCGTGTCCTTCGATCTTCACGCTGCCCTCACCTACCTCGTCGAGGCCGGTGGCTCGGACCTGCACATCAAGGCCGAGTCCCAGCCGCTGGCCCGCATCGACGGCGCGCTGCGCCCGCTCGAGGGCAGCGACGTCCTGACTCCCGACGACACCGAGGCCGTCGTCCACCTGATGCTCCACGACGCGGTCAAGCTCCGCGAGTTCGCCGAGGAGCACGAGGTCGACTACTCCTACGCGATCGAGGGCCTGGCCCGCTTCCGCGTCAACGCCTTCCGCCAGCGCGGCTACGCCTCCGTCGTCATCCGCGCGATCCCGATCTCGATCCGCTCGATCGACGACCTCGCGCTGCCGCCGGTCGTGCGCGAGATCTCCGAGGAGGAGCGCGGCATCGTCCTGCTCACCGGGACGACCGGGTCGGGCAAGTCGACGACGCTCGCGGCGATGATCGACCACATCAACTCGACCCGCGCGCGCCACGTCGTGACGATCGAGGACCCGATCGAGTTCCTGCACGCCGACAAGCGCTCGCTCATCAACCAGCGCGAGGTCGGCCAGGACACCGCCTCCTTCAAGCGCGCCCTGCGCCGCGTCCTGCGCCAGGACCCGGACGTGATCCTGATCGGCGAGATGCGCGACGAGGAGACCGTGCACACGGCCCTGTCCGCCGCCGAGACCGGCCACCTCGTCTTCTCGACGGTCCACACGGTCGACGCCGCGGAGACCGTCAACCGCCTGATCGACTTCTTCCCGCCGCACATGCACCAGCAGGTGCGCGCGATGCTCGCCGGCACGCTCAAGGGCGTCATCTCCCAGCGCCTCGTGCCGTCGGCCAACGGCGGCCGCGTCGCCGCCTGCGAGGTCCTGCGGATGACCGGCCGCGTGCGCGACATGATCATGGACCAGACGCAGACGGGCCGGATTCCGGAGGTCATCGCGGAGGGCGGCTACTACGGGATGCAGACCTTCGACCAGGCGCTGTTCGGGCACCTCAAGGAGGGCCGCATCACGATGGAGCAGGCGATCGAGGCGGCCAGCCACCCGCACGACTTCAAGCTGCTCGTCGCCGCGGACGGCAAGCGCGGCACGACGATGGACGACCTCGCGGACGCCGAGTCGCGCCGCTCGGACCCCGCCAGCTCGCTCGCCGCTTGACGGCGGTTCGCCTGAGCGGCAGGGTGCCGTCCAGCGTCCGGCACGTCATCCAGATCGAGGGGAAGCGCGGCTCGTGAGCATCCAGACGAATCTGCAGCAGTACGTCGAGACCGAGTCGGCTGACGCGTTCAGCCTGCAGAACTCGAAGCTGCTGAAGGTCGAGCTCCACGACGGCGAGATCCAGGCGAAGAAGGGCTCGATGGTCGCCTACCAGGGCGACGTGAGCTTCGAGCACGCCGGCTCGGGCGGCATGGGCCGCATGCTGAAGAAGGCGATGAGCGGCGAGGGGACGACGCTGATGAAGATCGGCGGCACGGGGGAGATCTTCCTCGCCGACTCCGCCCAGGAGATCCATCTGCTGAAGCTCGACAACGACTCCGTCACCGTCAACGGGCCGAACCTGCTCGCGTTCGACGCGGACATCGACTGGGACATCAACCGGATCTCCGGGGGCACCGCCTCGGCGATGTCGGGCGGCCTCTTCAACATGACGCTCAAGGGCAGCGGCTGGGTCGCGCTGCTCACCGACGGTCCGCCGATCCTGCTCGACGTGGCCTCGGCGCCGACCTTCGCCGACGCGCAGGCGGCGGTGACGTGGAGCTCAGGCGTCAGCGCCAACCTGAAGACCGATTTCAAGGCCAAGAACCTGATCGGCAAGTCGTCCGGGGAGACGCTGCAGATGGCGTTCAGCGGCCAGGGCTGGGTGCTCGTGCAGCCCTCGGAGGGGCGGCCCGTGCCGACGAGCGGCGGCGGCAGCGGCGGCCTGATCGGCAACGTGCTCGGGGGGTGACGTCCCCCCTGAAAGGGTTTCGATGTGCGAGAGCACATCGAAGATCGATCGGCGACGCCGATCATCATCCGTCACTTCACTTGGTAAAGTAAGGGCGTGCCAGTCGATCCGAGCTGCCCCGTCTGCCGCACCGCGGACATCGTCTGCGCCAAGTGGACGCTGCTCATCATCCGCGACCTCGCGGAGGGGCGTTCGCGCTTCTGCGAGCTCGAGCGCTCGCTCAGCGGGATCAGCCCGCGCACGCTGTCGCTGCGCCTGCGCGACCTCGAGCAGGCCGGCATCGTCGAGCGTCAGACGTACGCCGAGGTCCCCCCGCGCGTCGAGTACGCCCTGACGGACAAGGGCCTGGCGCTGCTGCCGATCGTCGACGACATGCGCGTCTTCGGCGAGCGGTGGCTGGCCGACGTGTGCTCCGGCGAGACGACGCGTTCCAGCGTCGCGGCCGCCGCCATCGCCTGAGAACCGGTCCGACGGTTCTGCAATCCGGCGCCCAGCGCGACGCCGCAACCTCCGCTCCCCGCATGGGTTCCTGCGACCATGGCGACAGCTGAGACGGTCCTCCCGGCAGCGCCCACCTGATGGGGTTCGACCACCTTCATGATCACCGGCTGACGCGCCGCAGGGCGCTCGCCCTCGGCGCCCTGGCGGGCGCGGGGTCGCTCGTGCGCGCCGGCCGCGACCCGCTCGGCGCCTTCGCCGCGCCGCGCAGCCACGGGATGGTCGTCGACCCGCGCGCGTTCGGCGCGGGTGGCCGCACCGCGGCGCTGCGCGCCCCGCGCGCATTCGTCCTGCTCGGCATCCGCGACCCGCGCGGGCTGGGCGTCGGCATCGACGTGCGCGCGCGCCGCGCCGGCGGCCGCTGGTCGCGCTGGGTGCACCTGCACGCGCACGGCGACCACGCGCCCGACGGCGCGGGCCCCGACCGGGCGACCGACCCCGTGTGGACCGGGCCGGCCGACGAGCTCCAGCTGCGGGCCGCGCGCCGCCCGACGGGGGCCGTGCGGGTCGCGCTCGTCTCCATCCCGGCGGCGGCGCGCGCGCTGGTCGGCGCGCACGCCGCGGCCGCCGTCCACGGCGCCCAGGTCGGCGGGCAGCCGGCGATCGTCCCGCGCACGGCGTGGGGCGGGGACCGCGTGATCCCGCGCGCGACGCCGTCGCTCGGCACGGTCGAGATCGGCGTCGTCCACCACACCGAGAACGCGAACACCTACGCGCCCGGCGAGTCGGCCGCGATCGTCCTCGCGATCGCCCAGTACCACCGCGACGTCAAGGGCTGGAACGACATCGGCTACAACTTCCTCGTCGACCGCTTCGGCACGATCTTCGAAGGCCGCGCGGGCGGTGTGACGCTGCCGGTCATCGGCGCCCACGCGCAGGGCTTCAATCGCCTGTCGACGGGCGTCTCGGTGATCGGCTCGTTCATGGACGTGCAGGCACCGCAGCCCGCGGTCGCGGCGGTCGCGCGCCTGCTGGCCTGGAAGCTGCCACTGCACGGCTCGCCGGTCACCGGCCGGATCACGGTCGCCTCCGGTGGGGGCGCGCTGACGCAGTGGAAGTACGGGACCAACGTGACGCTCGAGCGCATCTGCGGGCACCGCGACGTCGACAGCACGGACTGCCCCGGCACCCAGTGCTACGCGCAGCTGCCGGCGCTGCGCGCGCTGACGGCGTCCGAGGCCCAGCCCATCGCGGTCAACCCGACGGTGTCGCTGGGCGGG
>Ga0208851_1000501_pt1 | contig 16980 bp, 14 predicted proteins | sample NGESurshal092012_FD_184481 | JGI IMG/M metagenome (GOLD analysis project Ga0208851, IMG submission 184481) | Arctic peat soil microbial communities from Barrow, Alaska - NGEE Surface sample 415-2 shallow-092012 (SPAdes) | ecosystem: Environmental > Terrestrial > Soil > Wetlands > Peat ... | reverse complement strand
GTGGCCTCCGAGCCCGATGCGCGCGTGTTCGGCGACCCGTTCTTCGCCGGCATCGTCCGGGGAGTGGGTCAGGAGTGCATGAGGGTGGGGCTGCAGATGACGCTTCTCATGGCCCACTCCGCAGCCGATCTCGACCGCATCGAGACCTTCCTGCGCACGGCTCCGGTCGACGGCGTGCTGCTCATCTCCGAGCATGCGCAGCACGACCCGCTGCCTGACGCCCTGCGGCGCGCGGGCGTGCCCTTCGTCATCGGGGGCCGGCCGTTCCACGACGAGCCGCCGGTCGCATACGTCGACAACGACAACATCGTCGGTGGGCGGCTGGCCGCCGAGCGGTTGATCGAGCAGGGGCGCACGATCATCGGGACCGTCGCGGGGCCGCAGGACATGACCGCCGGCATCGACCGGCTCGCCGGCTTCCGGTCCGCACTCGGGCGGCGGTTCCGCGCCGGCCGGGTGGAGAGAGCCGACTTCACCCAGCAGGGCGGCGAGGCCGCGACGGCCAGGCTCCTTGGCCGCGCTCCCGAGCTCGACGGCCTGTTCGTGGCGTCGGACCTGATGGCGCTCGGAGCGCTGCGGGCGCTCTCGCGTGCAGGCCGACGGGTCCCCGAGGACGTCGCGGTCGTGGGTTTCGACGACATCGCCGCCGCCGCCCAGTCTGACCCACCGCTCACCACGATCCGCCAGGAGACGCTGCTGCAGGGTCGGGCGATGGTGCGACTGCTGCTGGCCCAGCACCGCCCGGACCTCGTGCCCGTTCCCGACGACTCGCTTCCCGACCTCACCGACGCGGGACATCTCGTGCTCCCCGTGCGCCTTGTCGTCCGGCACTCGGGCTGACCTCGCTGGTTGTCCGCCACGGATCGGTCGCCTGCGCGGGGATTCCACTGAATCCGTTGACCGCACCGGCCACCGCGACTACAAAGGGCACCTGAGGCTCGGCGGCGGTCTCCATCGCGCGCGAGTGGTCCGGTACGCCGGACCCCCGCCCCGGCGGCGGCGCGTCTCTCGGGGTCGATGGGCCTCAGTCCGGTTTCGCCGATGCTCGACGTCGAAGAAGGTGGGTTCCCCATGGTTGTGAACGTCGATCGAGAGAGCGCTCTCTCGAGTCCGGTCGCCCAAGCACGACCTCCGAGGCGACGACGCGTCGCGATGCTGGCCATGATCGCGGCCGGTGCGCTCGGGCTCGCCGCCGTCACCGCGGTCGCTCCGGCCACCGCGTCCCCCCACCCGGCGCAGCCGGACCTCGGTCCGAACGTGATCGTCTTCGACCCGAGCATGCCCACCAGCCAGATCCAGGCATCGGTCGACGCGGTGTCGGCCCAGCAGCTGACCAACCAGTTCGGCCCCCAGCGCTACGCCCTGCTGTTCAAGCCCGGCACCTACGGCAGCGCAGCCCAGCCGCTCGTGTTCAGCGTCGGCTACTACACCGAGGTCGCGGGGCTGGGCCTGTCTCCGACCGACGTCGTGATCAACGGTGCCGTCAACGTCTACAACCAGTGCGACAGCGGCGGAACCTGCTTCGCGCTGAACAACTTCTGGCGGTCGATGTCGAACCTCACCATCAACGTGATGGGCACGACGGGCTGCTACTCCGGCAACTTCTGGGCAGTGTCGCAGGCCGCACCCCTGCGCCGGGTCAACATCAACGGCCAGGTCACGCTCATGGACTACTGCACCGGACCCTCGTTCGCGAGCGGCGGCTTCATCGCCGACTCGGCCTTCAGCGGCACCGTCATCAACGGCTCGCAGCAGCAGTTCTTCGTGCGCAACAGCGTCACGCCCAACTGGACGAACGGTGTCTGGAACCAGGTCTTCTCGGGCGTCCAAGGTGCGCCGGCGCAGTGCTTCCCCGCCGCTGCCTGTGGCGGCCCCTACACCACGGTGACGGCCACCCCAGTCAGCCGCGAGAAGCCGTTCCTCTACGTCGACTCGTCCGGAGGCTGGAACGTCTTCGTCCCGGCTGGTCAGACGAACTCGGTCGGCACGTCGTGGGCGAACGGCACGACACCGGGTCGCTCGGTGCCGTTGTCTGACTTCTACGTCGCCAGGCCCTCCGACTCGGTGAGCAGCATCAACAACGCGTTGTCGCGCGGCAAGAACCTGCTCATCACCCCCGGCGTCTACGACGTCGGCAGCACCATCAAGGTCAAGCGGGCCGACACCGTGGTTCTCGGGCTCGGCTACGCGACGCTCACCGCGGTCAACGGCGCGGTCACCATGAGCGTCGCCGACGTCAAGGGGGTCGACATCGCGGGCCTGATGTTCGACGCGGGTGCGAAGAACTCGCCCGTCCTGCTTCAGGTCGGCAAGCCGTCGGACGACCGGTCCGGCGCTGGCGACCGCTCGTCGGACCCGGCTGACCCGACCGTGATCCAGGACGTGTTCTTCCGCATCGGCGGACCGCACGTGGGCAAGGCCACCGTCAGTCTCAAGGTCGACAGCGACGACGTCGTCCTCGACGACATCTGGGCCTGGCGTGCCGACCACGGCACCGGAGTCGGATGGACGAGCAACACGGCAGCCACCGGCGTGATCGTCAACGGCGACCATGTCAACGCCACGGGTCTGTTCGTGGAGCACTACCAGAAGACCGAGGTCGTGTGGAACGGCGAGCACGGCTCCACGATCTTCTTCCAGAACGAGATGCCCTACGACGTGCCCAGCCAGACAGCCTGGAAGGACCATGGTGTCAACGGGTACGCCGCCTATCAGGTGTCGCCGAAGGTAAAGCACCACGAGGCCTGGGGCATGGGGAGCTACTCGTTCTTCAACCAGGGCGTCGACATCTTCGCCGACCACGCGTTCGAGGTGCCCGTCACCTCGGGCGTGCGGATGCACGACATGCTGACCATCTTCCTCGATGCCAGCACGGGCAAGGGCGGCATCACCCACGTCATCAACGATGCAGGCGGATCGTCGACGATCGCGAACCCGGACGTCCCTGTCACGGTCGTGGACTACCCGTGAGCTGAGGTCGATCCGGTCCAGGACCAGGAGCGGGTCGGTGGTGGGGTCAAGCCCCACCACCGACCCGCTCGTCGTCGTGTAGCTGCCGGGGACCAACGACGAGCGTGCTCAGCGGTACCACTCCTCGTCGGTCGTCGACAGGCGTGACGGATGCACCCTGCCGACACCGTGAGGCTCGACGGTGAGCAGGACTGCCCGAAATCACATACCGTCTAGACCTGCGACCGATGTCGAGGGTGAGGCTGGACCCGCCGGATCGGGCGGAAGTGAAGGCGGGGGACGCTGTGGCCGTCAGCGAGGCGACCCTCGTGGGTCAGGGGAACCCGGGCGGGCGGGGGCATGTCCCGCTCACAGCGGTCAGGGCGTGGACCACGCTGAGCAGGTCGCTGTCCTGCCAGAGCCGGCCGACCACCTGCACCCCGATCGGCAAGGCTCCCCTGTGGCGGGCCAGGGGCAGGGCGATGACGGGGTGGCCGGTGAGGCTGGCCAGCATGGTGTGGCCCATCGTCGCGACGGTGCCGGGGACCCTCACGTTGTCGACCTGGACAGGGCGGGCGGTCTGGCGTGCGGGGCGGTGCGGGAGGGCCGGCACCGACGCCACGGGGCAGATCCACGCGTCGATGTCAGCCAGGAATGCCTCCATGGCCCACATCAGCGTGTCGCGGCGGGCCAGGGCGCGCAGGAACTCCCTGGCGCTGCCGGTCGCCGCGCGGGAGGAGGCGCCGAAGATAGGGTCGCGGAACATGGCCGGGCCCAGGGTGCGAATTGCCATTCGGGCGACCCGCGGCTGCATCGCGAAGACCATGGCCCCATAGAGCTGCCCGTAGGTCTGCCACACCGCCTCGACGTCCACCCCCGTCGGCGCCGCCCGAACCACCTCGCACCCCGCGTCGGCCAGTTCGGTGGCGAACCCGGTCAGCGCTTCGCGGGTGTCCGCGGTGACCGGGATCCCACCCACGTCGTCGGTCCACGCGATCCGCAGACCGGCCAACGGCCGGGGCACCAACTCCGGACCCAGCACGGGCACGGGCGGCACGGTTGCGTCCCGCCCGTCCGGGCCAGCCACCAGGGACAGCCACAGGCCCAGATCCCCTGGGTCCCGGGCGATCGGACCGTTGACCGCCAGACACCGGACCGTGTTCACGCTGCCGGGCAGGGGCGGGATATGACCCGCGTTGGAAACCCGGTGATCGGTCGGCTTGAGCGCATACACGCCGCAGAAGTGCGCCGGAAGGCGAAGCGAACCCCCGATGTCGCTACCCGAACCCAGCAGGGACAACCCGGCGGCGACCGCCGCGGCCTCCCCACCCGAGCTTCCCCCCGGGGTCCGCCCCAGATCCCACGGGTTGTTGGCCCGGCCGAACAGGGGGCTGTCGCTCTGGCTGTCGCCAGCCAGTTCGGGCATGTTCGTCTTACCCAGCACGATCGCCCCGGCCGTCCGGAGCCGGGCTACCACAGTGGCGTCCTGCCCCGGCACGTAACTGGCCAGCGGCTTGTGGCTGCTGGTGGTGCGCATCCCGGCGGTCTCGAACACATCCTTGAACGTGACCGGCACCCCGTGCAGCGGCCCCCACACCTCGCCGCGGGCCAGAGCAGCATCCGCCAGGTCGGCCCGCGCGCGGGCCCCGACCTCATCCAGAGTGACGATCGCATTCAGCGACGGGTTGTAACGCGTGATCCGTTCCAGCAGGGCCTCAACCACCTCACGGCAAGAGACCTCACCCGCCCGAATGGCCGACGCCACGCCCAGCGCACCGCAAGCCACGGGATCATCCACGGGCCCGTCACCACCTCCACCGCGCCCTGTCCCCCGGCCGCGGCGCTCCCACCAATCATCCTCGCCCGCCGACTCTCAAGGAAGTCGGGACGACCGGCCCTGGCCGGTGCGACCGCGGCGGGGCCACGGCTCAGACCGCCCCGGGTCGGGGAAACAGGCCCTGCCCAGGCGGGTCCACGCAGTCGACCACGGCCAGCGTGATCAGGGACTTGCCGGGCGGCCGACGTGGGTGAGGTCGTGGAAGAACGCCAACTCGATGATCCGCCCAGCCGGGTCACCGAGCCTGGCCAGCTCGTCGGCGAGCAGCACCCGATCAGCGACCCCCTCGGTGGCGGCCGGCATCGTGGGCCTCGGGTCGAGCACGGTACCCACTGCCTGCACGACCTTGCGCTGCCGCGTGATGGCCGCCCACCGGTCCGCGACGGTGTGGCGAGTGATCCCGACCAGCCACCCCGCCAGGGTGCCCGCTACCGGGTTGTACTTCTCCCGACCGCGCCAGGCACCCACGAACACCATCTGGGTGACGTCCTCGGCATCTTCCCGGTTCCCCAGCGACCGCAACGCGATCGTGAACACCAACGGCGACCACCGCGCGTACGCCTCCGCCAGACACACCTCGTCGCCGTCGCGGAAGCCCACGGCGACCTCGGCGTCGGACAGCATGCCTCCATGCTGCCAGACCGAAGAACCCCCACGAGTGCCCCGTCGGCCGCCACCGCGGTCGGGGGGCGACAACCCGCGGCGGCGAGAGGTGGTCACGGAGTCAGGCGTCCGAAACCGCAGTCCGGAGACGGTGGGAGCCCGACGACTACGTCGGACCCCCACCGCCAGAACTTTGCGCGTCGCTCAGTCATCCTCGCCTGACGGCACGATGCACGCGTCACCGATGAACGCCGTCTTCGTGGGGTCGCCCAGCAGTGCACCCGCCGCAGCCGGGGTCAGGGTCAGCCCCGCGGCGACACCCGTGCACGAGGGAGTCACACCGGGGCTGGTCTCCTGGACCGGGCCCAGCTTGAACACCGCGATCCGGCCGATGCGATGACCGTTCACGGAGGTCTTTGCCGTGAGGAACCCGGTCTGGGTGTCGACCACGAACCGGGTGATCTTCACATCGCCCGCGGAGGCCTTGCTGAAGTCCAGGCCACCGCTGTGCCGGATCCGGCCGTCCTCAACACCGGTGATCGGGAACGCGACCTGATACGTGCCGCCCGGGGCGGTCAGCGTGCCGGGGGCTACCGGGGCGACGCCGAGACCCACAAGGGCACCGACGAGACCCTGGTTGAGCACGACAGTCGTCAGTCCCTCGCTCTCGTTCTCGTGCTGGCCCCAGGAGTCCTGCTGGCTCCAGGAGTCCTGCTGACTCTGATGGCGCTCGTGGGCTGACGCGGGTGCGGCGGTCGCGACCACGGAGAGCACAGCAGTCGCGGCAATAGCACCCGCAGCGATACGGCGATTGATCTTCATCCGGAACTCCAAGACGTTGACGGTCACCGGTTGCGACCTGTACACCCACTTCGGTCGAAGACCCCAACCCGGATGCACCCAAGAGTCTCCAACCAGCCCGGGCTGAACCGGCGGGTTGCTCGGTGCTGAGTCACCGACCCCGTGCCTTGCACCCGGCGCGGTCCCGGACCAGGCCCGCCGCGCACGCTACATTCGCTTGCCGCCACTGGCGGAACACCGTCGACCGCGGACCATGCCCTCCGACACCCTGAGACCTGGAGACACCATGACCGAGCCGACCCTCGACCCCGTCGCCGCAGCACGCCTCGCCGACTCCGGCAAGGTGTTCACCAGCGACCTGTCCGTCGCCGAGTTCACCACCCTCGAATCGCTCGGATTCCGTCCCCTCGACCTCGTCATGGGGGTCTCCGTTTACCACATCGGCTGGCAGAACCAGAACCTCAAACAGTCCCAGGAGCTCACCACCCTCACCCACGCCCTGTACGAGGCGCGACACAACGCGATGAACCGCCTCCAGGCCGAAGCGAACGCGCTCGGAGCCGACGGCGTCGTCGGCGTCCGCCTCGAGTGGCGCCAGCACGGCGAGGCGGCCGAGCACATCGAGTTCATCGCCGTCGGCACCGCCGTCTCCTACACCGCGTCCCCGCGCTCATACGCCCGGCCCGACGGGCATGCGTTCACTAGCCACCTCAACGTCCACGAGTTCGCGCTGCTGCTGCGCTCCGGCTGGGTCCCCAGCGGGTTCGTCCTCGGCTCCTGCGTCTGGCACATCGCCGCCCAGGGCTTCATGCAGACGATGCGCCAAGTCGGGCAGAACGTCGAGATGCCCCAGTGGACGCAGGGCAACTACGAGGCGCGCGAAATGGCGATGACCCGCATGCAGGCCGAGGCCGAAGCGATGGCGGCCGAGGGCGTCACCGGCGTCCGGTTCTCCTTCTCCAACTACCTCTGGGGCCTGCACACCATGGAGTTCTACTGCGACGGAACGGCGATCCGCAAGATCGCCCCCGACGCCAAACCCGTCACCCCGACCGTCGTCGTCAGCGTCGACTGACCGGCGGGAGGCCCTCATGAGCGAGTCCTGGGAACCCCCGTTCACCCGAGCTGTCACCAACGTCCTCGCCCAGGGCGACGGCGCGGAGATCGTCCTCGGCGAACTGGGCAAGCTTCCGCACGCCCAGACCGTCGAGGTCAAGACCGGCTGGTTCTCCAGGGTGGCCTACCTCGCCCTCGGGGATCGCAGGTTCCGGCCGACCCCCGACGGGCGCATCCTCGCCCAGCATGTCGTCGGTGACGTCGCCGTGTCCTCCGACACGCTCGCCCCCGGCGACGCCGGCCTCGTCATCACCTCCGCCGTCCGCACCCACATCCACCACTTCGGACCCCAGCTCGAAGCCGACGTGGTCGCCATCACCGCCGGCCTCCAGGCACTCGCCGGCTGACCCCTTTGTGCCGGCCGGCCGGCGGGCACGGTAGGCGACCTCAGCGCACACCAGTGATACGAACCGCCGACCTTCACCAGGACCCCGAAGTCACCCACAAAGCAAGAGGCCCTCCACCGACCCCTCGAACTGGAACCCGCTCCCGGACGCTGAGTTGACGGAGCAGTTGTGACCTCGCCGAGTTCGTCGGGCCGGAACCCTCCCGCAGCGAGTCGGCGTCGGCTCCCGCCCCCGGCGGAGGGATCAGGGCGCCGGTTGGTGGGCCAGATCAGCGTCGTCCGGACCTGACTGGCTCCCACGGGGCTCCCACGGGGCTCCCACGACATCCCGGGCCAAATGAGCGGGCGAGCCGAGTGTCGGCGACCGGGATGCCGCGCGGGGCGGTTACGCCCTCGCCACGTCAACTGGAGATGTATCCAGCACCTGGGAAACCAAGCCCACACACTCGACGATCGCCTCCACGCCATCCCCATCGACCGGCTCCCTGATCCGGGGCAGTCGGCCTGTTCCGCCTCAGGCTGCGCGGGAAGGTGATACCGACCTGGCCCGGTTCTCCATCCGGGATCCGGCATCAGACGCGGCGTGCAGACAACTGCCCGCAGATCCGGTCGGCACACCTACGATGCTGATCGTGACCACGCCACCACGCTGGAGTTATGGGTGCTTCATCCTCGGTTGTGGCACGTTCGGCGGGATCGGCGGGAGCCCGCAGCTCGTCGGCCGTGGGCTCGACGAGGTCTCCGCGTTTGCAACGATGGACATAGCGGTTCGTCTGAACATCACCCTGTTCGACACTGCAGAGAGCTACGCACGCGGCGCAAGCGAGACCATGATCGGCCGTTGGCTCGTTGATCGTGAACAAGCGGTCACCGACCGAGTTCGACTCGTCACCAAGGTGGCGCCGCCGCACGGCGACGAGTCAGGCCGCCCCTTCGACGAGACGTTTCTCGACGAGAAGTTCTCCGGCAGCCTTCAACGACTCGGTGTCGACACCGTCGAGTTCCTCCTCACCCATGCGCCCGATGACACCACACCGATCGAGGACACACTCGAGGGACTCGAGGCGATCCGTGCCAGTGCTCGATGCCGGAACGTGGGCGCGTGCAACGTCGACTCGGACCAGCTCACGGCCGCCTTGGACGCGGCCGAGCGGCTCGGAATCACCGGTTACCAACTCGTGCAGAACGGATACAGCCTGCTCGAGCCGCAAGACGACCGGGATATCCGGTCAATCTGCCACGAGCGCGGTCTGGCGTTCACCGCGTTCTCGCCTCTGGCCGGCGGGGCGCTCACCGGAAAGTACAGCCAAGGTGTCACGCCACCGCCGGACTCCCGGATGGCGCTGCGCCCCGATGGCGTCGACGAGCTGCTCACTCCCACCGCGTACGACGCGATAGATCGGCTCCGCTCCGATGCGGAGGGCCGGTACGGAGTCACATGCGGCGCCCTGGCTCTGGCCTGGCTGTTGTACCACCGCGACGTGACCGCCGTTGTCACCGGTCCATCGCGTAGATCGCCCCACCTGGAGCTAGCCGCGCAAGCCATCGACGTCGTGCTGACGGACACAGACTTCGCCGAGATCGAATCCTGGTTCGCCTCAGCCGGCACCCAGGGGTAGCAGGGCCGATCACGATGAGACCAGCACGCTGGCCAGGCCCGCCCGGCTTCGATGAGGGTGGGTGTCTCGGAAGACTGGCTTGATCCGTTCGTCCTTCGCCGCTGAGTCGCAAGGTCTAGCGTCGCGATCCCAACCTCAGGAGACAACGATGGCCAAGTACCTGCTCGAGATCAACTACACCCTCGACGGAGTCAAGGGGGTTCTCGCCAAGGGCGGTAGCGCCCGACAGGCTGCGGCCCAGGCTGCAGCCGAAAGCGTCGGCGGCAACGTCGAGTCCTTCCACTTCGCGTTCGGCGGCCGGGACGCCTACGTCATCGCCGACCTCCCCGACAACATCTCCGCTGCGGCTCTCGCCCTTGCCGTCACCGCGGGCGGTGGGGCCACCACGAACATGGTGGTGCTCCTCACGACCGCCGAGGTCGACGCCGCTACGGCGAAGCAGGTCGGATACCGCCCTCCCGGTTCCTAGTCTTCGACCGGACTTCGTTGTCGATGTGCCCAGACCGACCGGGCGCCATGGATTCGGCGCGGGCCTCCGGGTTCGCGAAACGGGCTGGAACCGCGCCGAGATCCATTGCGGAGGACGCCTCCCAAAGGGCACGTCGAGGGGCGTTCGGCACTAACCGATCGGAGCCCCCAGTTTCCACTGCTCAGGCGGCACCATGGGTGGGAGCGCCGTCGGAGCGGGAGTCCTGCTACATGACGTCGAGCACTCGGGTCCGTGGGACACCAGCCAGGGCGGGAGCCGAGGCCGGAGATGACCAGACCTTCTGCTCGAGGAACTGCGCGAACGTGCGCGCCGCATCCGCGGTGTCGAACTCCAGGTCGAGCATCAGGTACTTCGGGTCATCGACGGGGCGACGGATTGTGTAGCTGCGTACCCCCGCGTTGGTCCGGGCCGGCTCGTAACTGGTGAAGGCGGCAGCCCATTGGTCGTAGTCGTGGATCGCGTGCTCGATCCTCAGCGTGGTCATGGTGGTCTCCGCTCAGTGGGTCGAGGGTGCTTCGCGAGCCTCGAGGAGTCCACACGGTAGGTCGCCGCTGACAGCCCACGACATCCCAGATTCCTGGGAGCGTCCACCCAGCGTTGACCCCACTGGGTGCCTGGTGCAGCGCGTACGCTCACCGGGTGACCACCAGTTGGGCGCGGTCACAGGCCGGTGACCACATCGAGAGGATCTGTCGGGAACCTCTCGATGCCGTGACCTTGCGCGGCAGGTTGCTCGATGCCGTGCGTGAGGCCGTCGCCTTCGACGCCTACGTGTGGCTGCTCACCGATCCGGTGACCTGCGTCGGGGCTGCACCGCTGGCCGACGTCCCGTGCCTGCCCGAACTCCCCCAACTGATCCGTTCGAAGTACCTCACCGCCGTGAACCGCTGGACCGCCCTGACCCGGGCGGCCTCGCCCGTGGGGCTGCTCCACCGCGACTCCGATGGCCGACTAGCCCAGAGCATGGTCTGGCGCGATGTCATGAGCCGCTTCGGCATCGGTGACGTGGCCTCAATCGTCTTCGCGGACCAGTTCGGCTGCTGGGGCTTCCTCGACCTTTGGCGCACCGACGACCGCGAACCGTTCGGGTCGGCAGATGCGGAGTTCCTCGCGGCGATCGCGCCGGCAATCACTACCGCTCTGCGTGGGTCACAGGCGCGCACCTTCTTCGAGGTATCGACGCCGCACCGCCGCGACGTCGGGCCAGTCGTGCTGACCCTGAGCGACGAGCTTCGGATCACCAGCCGCACCGCGGCCTCGACGGACTGGTTGGCCCTGCTCCTCCCACCACAACCGGGCGGCTCGTCCGTGCCCGCGAGCGTCTACAACGTCGCCGCACAACAGCTCGCCAACGAAGCCGGCATCGACGATCACACCGCCGTGACTCGCACCCATCTCTCCGACGGGTTCTGGTTGATCCTGCGCGCGGCACGACTCGCCGCTCCAGATCACCGACCCGCACCCGGCGACGTGCCGACGGGCCTCGTCGTGACCATCGAGGAAGCATCCGCCGCGGAACGACTCGAGCTCTTCTCCCGCGCCATCGGGCTGACCCCGCGCGAGCACGAGCTCGTGGCGCTGCTCGCGACCGGCGCGGACACGCGTGCGATGGCACACCGGATGCACGTGTCCGAGCACACCGTCCAGGACCACCTCAAGTCAATCTTCACCAAGACCGGTGCGCGAGACCGCGTCAGCGTGCTGTCGCGTGCGCTCGGCACCAGGCGTGCCCCATCACCTGAGCGCCAGAGTCAGACCCACGTCGATCCGTCGTCTGGACGACTCAGCGCCGACATGCTTCCGCCGGACTGAGGGACGCGCGAACGCGCCTACCGGGTACGAGTCGTGACCATGGCGTTGGTTGGTCGTCTTGGCGTCGAGACGACGCGAGGAGGACGATCGGGCCATGCTGCAGCCAGTCGAGGTCTTCCACGAGGGCCGCTGGGTACCGGGCACAATGATGGCAACGCGGTTGGACCCTGATGGTTGGCACGGGCTCGTCGGCTACACCGACCCCGACACCCGCGCGGGGTACTACCGGTGGTACCCCAAGGCACACTTGCGCGCGGTGCCCGATGAATCGATGGTGGAACCTTCCTCCTAGACCGCGCAGTTCATCACGACGCCAGTTGTCCGCACCCGAAGTTCAACTATCACGCTTCGCTTCCCCCCGCGGTTGTCGAAGGAGCGGACGACGACTCCTTCGACAGCCGTGGTGAGCTCAGTTCTTGGCGTAGTTGCTGGCGCCCCACCAGTCGACGAGCACGACCGCCTCGTCGCCCAGGACCCAGGCGTCGTGCCCCTGCGGTAGTGCGGTCACGTCGCCGGCACGGGACTCGAACACGGTGCCATCGGCCATGACCACGTGCAGGCGACCGGTCACCTGGTACTGGAAGTGCGGGGCCTCGCACAGATCCGTTCCGGCGATCGGGCGGACGTCGACGGACCAGCGCCAGCCCGGCTGCAGGGTGAGGCGCCCGATCTCGCTGCCTCCGATAGTGATCAGGTCGACCTTGCCGTGGTCGAACGTGCGGGTCTCATCGGGTGCCGCGAACGTCTTGTGCTCAGCGACGTGGTGGTCCTGGTGGCTGTCGTGCGTCGTGGTCATCGTGCTCTCCCTCGGTAGCGGGTTGTGGTGCTGTCGCGGACAGCGTCGCGTCGAGTCCTTGCAGGGCGTTTGCGAGAGCGACTGCGGCGGGTGCAAGGACCACGTTCCGATTGCCCGGACCCGGTGACGCGGTCGGTCTGCGGGGCTTTGATGTGGTCATGGACAAGCTCGCCGTGCGCGTGCTGGGCGACCTCGACGTCGACGGGGTCGACCTGCAGACGCTCGGCAGCCGTAAGGGACGTCTGCTGCTCTGGTTGCTCGCACTGGGGCGAGGATCCCCTGTCGCGGTGGACTCCCTCGTCGACGCACTCTGGCCCGACGGTGCCCCGTCCCGGCCGGCTGACCAGCTCGCGGTGCTGGTGAGCCGACTGCGTGCGGTGCTCGGTCGCGATCGGATCACCCGGACCGATGGTGGTTACCGGTTGGTGTACGACTGGTTGGACCTCGACGAGCTCGACGCCGTCACGACCGAGACCGCGGAACGGCTGTCCGAGGGGAATCTGACGGGTGCTGCGGCGGCCGCCCGCGTCGTGGTCGCGCTGCTGCGCGACGCGGGGAACGCACCTGACCCTTCCAGCAGTTGGGTGACGCTGCAGGTCACCGCCGTCGGGCGCGACGTGGCGCGCGCCCGTCACACGGCGGGCGCCGCACTGCTGGCCGGGGGTGGCTGGCTGGGCGCCGTCGACCTCGCGGCGGCGGCACTGAGCGTGGACCCCTTCGATGAGGCGTCGCTGCGCCTGCTCATGCGTGCCAATGTCGCCGGCGGTCGACCAGCCATGGCGCTCGCGGCCTATGCCGCAGCCCGCGTGCGGCTGCTCGAGGAGCTGGGAACGGACCCCTCGCCCGAGACGGAGGGCCTGCACGAGGCGATCCTGCGCGGCGAGGCGTCCTGGACCCGACCGACGCCATTGGTCGGTCAGGGCGTCGGTCCGCGCAGTGTGGTCGGTCGTGCCGGCGAGCTGGGGATGCTCGACGCCGCCGTCCGCGAGGCTGCTGGAGCCCACGTGCGTGTCGTCGTCGTCGACGGCGAGGCCGGAATCGGCAAGACGACCCTCGTCGCGCACTGGGCGTCGCGGCGACCCGCCACCGACGTCGTGCTGGTGGGCCGGTGCGGGGAGCTGGGCCTCACCGCACCGCTCGACCCGCTCGTCGTGCCGCTCGCGGCGCACCTGCGCAGCCTCGACGAGCCGAGGTTGCGAGAAGTGCTCGACGTCGACGCGTCGCTACTGGCGCCCGTGCTCGGCCTCTCGGCCGCGGCCACGATGCCCCCGGCTTTGGCGGACGGCATCGTCGGACCGACCCTGCTGTTCAGCGCGCTCGCCGGCGTCGTGACGCGACTCGCCGAGCGGGGAACGGTCGTCCTCGTGCTGGACGACGCGCAGCTGGGCGGCGACGCGCTCGGGGCGTGGGTGCAGTACGTGCACCGGAGACCCATCTCGCTGCTCGTCGTCGCCACCGTCCGCACCCCACAGCGGGCACCCTTCCCGGCGGACGAGCTGATCACTGTCGGGCCGCTCGATGCGGAGCAAGCACGTTCGTTGGTCGGAGCGGTCCGTGCGGACGCCCTGTTCGCGAGGTCGGGCGGGCACCCCTTGTTCCTCGCCGAGCTCGCGCTAGCCGAAGATGGCGCGCCACTTCCCGCTTCCCTCGTGGAAAGCGTCTGTGCCCGGTGCGATGCGCTGGGGCGGGCGGGGGAGATGCTCACGAATGCTGCCGTCATCGGCGCCCGGGTCGACCCCGATCTCCTCGCGGCCGTGCTGCACCGGCCCTCGGTCGAACTCCTCGATGACGCCGAGGCCGGCGTCAAGCACCAGCTGCTCATCGACGACGGTGGCCTCTTCCGGTTCCGGCACGAGCTCGTCCGCGAGGCGCTGGCCTCACGCGTGACGGTGGCACGCGCGGCGTGGCTGCATCGTCAGGTCGCCCGGGTCCTCGCCCGTCGTCAGGGGTCCGACCCGGCGTTGGTCGCCGAGCACGCACGCCTCGGCGGGGATCTCGAGCTCGCGGCAGTGTCGTTGCGCGCCGCCTCCGGGCGCGCCGCAGAGAGGTTCGACCACGCCAGCGCGGAGCGACTGCTCGATGAGGCGCTGGCGCTGCAGCCGGACCCCGAGACCTGGTTGGAGCGCGCCCGGATCCGGACCCGTCGGGGCCGCTACGACGAGGCCTACGCCGATGTGGAGCGGGCGCGTCCGCTGGGTGCGGTCGCGCTCGAGGTCGGTGCCTGGTCGTCGTACTTCGACCGTCGTTTCGATCAGGCCATCACGTTCGCGACCGACGGTGCCGCCATCGCTGAGCAGGACGACGTCCGGGCCCGTTGCCTCACCGTCGCGGGTCGGACCCGGCACGCCGCCGGTGCGCTGGAGTCGGGGGAACGCCTTCTCCTCCAAGCAGTCGATGACGCGACCGGGCTCGACCGGTTGGTCGCCTCGGCGTGGCTCGGGGTTCTGCGCTCCCACCAGAGCCGGCCCGATGCCGCACTCGCGCTGCTGCGCCCGATGACACGTCCCGAGCTGCGCGCCGAACACAGCTCCGCCGTGCTCCACGCGCTACTGTTCACCGGCCACTCCCACGCCCTCGCCGGACGCCCCGCATCGGCCCTCGCCGTCTTGGCGCAGTACACCAGCGAGGTCGAACGGCGGCAGATGACCCGGTTCGAGGGACGCGGCGTCAACTTCGCCGGCTGGGTGCTGCGCAATCTCGGCGCGCGCGAGCAGGGCGTCGAAGAACATCTCCGCGCCCTGGAGGTCTCGCCAGGTCACGGGTCACCCGAGCTCGGCATCGCGGCGCTCGAGGACCTCGCTGAAGATCGACTCACCGTCGAGGACATCGACGCCGCCGACCGCTATCTCGACAAGGTGGACGCCCGGCTGAGCGGCGACCTCGTCTTCGGATGGCGCCTGGACTTCAAGCGTCGACTGCTCAGGGCGCGCGCCGCGCTCGCCCGCGAGGATCCCCGGACGGCGCTCGCAATCGCCTCGGATCTCGCCGAGGCCTCAGGCGCCGCCGGAGTCCCGCGTTACTCCACCGTCGCCCGGCTTCTCACCCATCGCGCGCAGGCAGCCCTGGGCGACCCGGTCGACCTCGACCGCGTCCAGGCGGACCTCGATGCGACACGCGACGCGGTCGCCCTCGAGGCCTGGTGGTGGATCGGGGAATCCGCAGCGGCGCACAAGGTCCGCCGCTGGGTCGACGACGCCGCCGATGCGGCCCACACCTTGGCGAGCGAGTCGGGCGATCACGGGGCCACCTTGGAACGTGCGGCCGCGACACGCCTCGACGCTTGGCGCACAACGGCCGGCTGATCAGCGGCCAGTCGCGGCGAGGATCACGAGCGGGACGACGAGCGGTGGCGCGTCGGCAACCGCATCGACGCACTCCGCGCGGAACATGATGAGCTGCGCCGGGTCCAGCGTCGCGACGAACGGTGCGAGGTGCGCCATGCCCAGGCGCCAGGTGACGAGCTGCTCCGGGGTGCGAACACCCACATCGACCGGGGTCGTACGGACCTCGACGCTGAGGTACCCGGCGGCATGGGCGAGGGCCTCGAGGCTGCCCGGATCATCGACCGTGGGCTCGACGTCGGCCTTGAGCCGCGCATACCAGGTAGGCAAGACGAAACCGTGCCGGGCAGCAACGGCATCGACCCTGGACTTCGCCGGGTGCGTCCACCCCGCCAAGAAGGCGCTCGCGACGACGCTGGGAGCCACTCGACGCATCTCCACGAGCGCAGCGCGCGGGTCCGGCAGGTGCCCCAGGCAGCACGCAGCCACAGCCAGGTCGAAGCACCCGTCACGGATCGGCAGACGGGTCACGTCGCCGACGATCACGGAGTCCCAGCCGCAGCCCTCGACGAGCATCTGCGACGAGATGTCGATGCCGACGACACGTGCGGCACCCGCCCGTCGGGCCGCTCGAGCCGCTGGACCCGTGCCCGTCCCGAGGTCGAGCACGCACGCCCCACGTACCTCCCCAGGTGCTGCCGCGAGCAGCACGTCGGCCATGGCGTCGTAGGCCGACCCCGGCCCCGCGGCCCAGGCGGAGGCCGAGGCGTCGTACGCCTCGCGGACCCCCTCGAGCGGCGCACTCACGGCAGCAGCCGGGCGCCCTCGAGCGCACGGTCCTGCCACCAGCCCAGCTCGTCGTCGAGGCCACCGAAGGCCTTCTCCCAGCCGAACTGCACCAACGCCCCGAGCAGGCACAGCGCCAGCTGCCGGTCCCACCAGGGCGCCGTGTCGATGCCATACCGCTCCAGCGCACTGCGGTAGGTCGTGATCGTGTCCTCCTTCGACTGAGGCAGGCGACGGCAGTTGATCGCGAGATACCAGGCGAGATCACTCGCAGCGGCCCCGCGACCCGAGCCCTCCCAGTCGAGCAACACGGTCCGCCCATCCGGGGTCGAACCGAGGTTGTCGAGCTTGAAGTTACCGTGCACCAGAGTCTGCGGGGTGGACGCCAGCGCCGTGACCAGCGGACCCGGGTCTAGGGCCAACGGGTGCACCACCGCGGCCGCCCGCGGGGCCACCTCCTCGAGCAGAGGCCAGCCCTGCGCGATCAGCCTGGGCACGACATGGTCTGAACCCACCCACTGCTCCGCCTCCGCGGTCCAGGGCG
>Ga0208851_1000500_pt1 | contig 17008 bp, 17 predicted proteins | sample NGESurshal092012_FD_184481 | JGI IMG/M metagenome (GOLD analysis project Ga0208851, IMG submission 184481) | Arctic peat soil microbial communities from Barrow, Alaska - NGEE Surface sample 415-2 shallow-092012 (SPAdes) | ecosystem: Environmental > Terrestrial > Soil > Wetlands > Peat ... | reverse complement strand
GTTCTCCTGGTCCCTTGCCGCACGCTCCGCATCGACATATGAACACCCATTGATATGGAGACACTCTCGCAGTCCTTCCGTGCCCTCGGCGACCCGACCCGGCTCCGCATTCTCCGGCTCGTGGCTGCCGCGCCGCTGAACGTCTCCGAGCTGGTCTCCGTGGTCGGAGTGGCCCAGTCCTCGGTCAGCCACCACCTCGGCAAGCTGCGCCAGCTGGGCCTGGTGCGCGAGGAGCGCGCCGCAGGCTTCACCTACTACTCGCTCGGCATCGACGCGGGCGACGTCCAGGCGCCGCTGATCAAGATGGCCTGCGAGGCCGAGGACGACACCGGGGACCTGGCGCGCCTCAAGGACCTGCTCCGGCAGCGCGAGGACCGGCAGCTCCTGAACGAACGTCTACTCGAGCCCGGGCAGTCCTGGTTTCTCTGGGCCAGCGCGCTCGCCTCGTTGCTGCCGCCGCTCGATGTGGCGGACTTCGGCTGCGGCACCGGCGTGCTCAGCATCTCCATCGCCCGCTGGGCCCGCTCGGTGGTCGCCATCGACCAGAACCGCGCCGCCCTGGCCCAGGCGAAGGCACGCGCCCGTCGCGAGGGGCTCCGGAACGTGACCTTCCTCCGCGAGGACCTGCACCACCTCTCGCTCCCGTCCGGAAAGATCGGTCTGGTGGTCCTCTCGCAGAGCCTCCACCATGTTGACGCCCCCGAGGCGGTCCTGGGCGAGGCGGCGCGGATCCTCACCCCTGGCGGCAAGCTCGTGGTGCTCGAGCTGATGACGCATGAAGAGACCTGGGTCCGTGACCGGCTCGGCCACCGCCACCTGGGCTTTGGACCCGCGGCGCTCGAGTCCACGCTCCGGGCCGCCGGCTTCCAGTCGCTCACCCGCGAGGTGCACCCCCGGCAGGCGAGCTCTCCCTTCCGGGTCTTCCTGCTCACGGGGGAGAAGCCATGACCGCGCGGATCGACCAGCGCATCCAGCGTCTCCGCGAGGCCCTTGCCACGCGCATCGTCGTTCTCGACGGCGCGATGGGCACGCTCATCCAGCAGAAGAACCTCAAGGCAGCGGACTTCGGGGGCGCCGACCTCGAGGGCTGCAACGAGAACCTGGTCCTCACCCGCCCGGAGCTGGTCCGGGACATCCACCGGACCTACCTCGACGCCGGCGCGGACGTGACCGAGACCGACACCTTCGGGGCCACGCCGCTCGTCCTCGCGGAGTACGGGCTTCAAGACCTGGCGCCCCGGATCAACGTCCGCGCGGCCGAGCTCGCCCGCGAGGCGGCCGACGCGGCGGAGGCGGCAGACGGTCGCCCGCGCTGGGTCGCCGGCTCCATCGGCCCGACCACCAAGGCCATCAGCGTCACGGGGGGCATCGACTTCGACTCGCTCCTCGACACCTTCGCCGTCCAGGCCGAGGGACTGGTCGTCGGTGGCTCGGATTTTCTCCTCATCGAGACCGCGCAGGACACCCGGAACGTGAAGGCAGCGCTGCTCGGCTGCGACAAGGCGTTTGCCCGGGTGGGACGACGCATCCCGGTGGCGGTCTCCGGCACCATCGAGCCCATGGGCACGATGCTCGCCGGCCAGTCGGTGGAGGCGCTCGCCACGTCCGTCGAGCACGCCCAGCTGCTGTACCTGGGCCTCAACTGCGCCACCGGCCCCGAGTTCATGACCGACCACATCCGGTCGCTCGCGCAGCTGACCGCGTTCCCGGTGGGCTGCGTGCCCAACGCCGGCCTCCCGGACGAGAACGGCCGTTACCTCGAGACCCCGGCGATGCTCGCCCGAACCCTCCGCCGCTTCGCCGAGGAGGGATGGCTCAACGTCGTGGGCGGCTGCTGTGGAACCACGCCCGAGCACGTCCGCGCCATCGCCGGGGCGGTGCGGGGGCTTCCGCCACGGAGCGCCCACCCGCGTCACGCCTCTCGGCTCTCCGGCGTGGACTACCTCGAGGTTGGCGACGACGTGCGGCCGGTCATCGTCGGCGAGCGCACCAACGTCATCGGCAGCCGCAAGTTCAAGGAGCTCATCGTCGCCGAGCAGTGGGAGGACGCCTCGGAGATCGCCCGGGCCCAGGTCAAGCGGGGGGCGCAGGTCATCGACATCTGCCTGGCCAACCCGGATCGCGACGAGCTCCAGGACATGGAGCGCTTCATGGCGGCGGTGACCCGGAAGATCCGCGCCCCCCTGATGATCGACTCCACCGACGACCGGGTGGTGGAGCGCGCGCTGACCTACTGTCAGGGCAAGGCGATCATCAACTCCATCAACCTCGAGGACGGCGAGGAGCGCTTCGAGAAGGTGGTCCCGCTGGCCCGCCGCTACGGCGCGGCGGTCATCGTCGGCTGCATCGACGAGCCGGGCATGGCCGTCACCCGGCAGCGCAAGCTCGAGGTCGCCGAGCGCAGCCACGCGCTCCTGACCGGGAAGTACGGCGTCCCCGAGGAGGACCTGTACTTCGACCCGCTGGTCTTTCCCTGCGCCTCGGGTGACCAGCAGTACGTCGGCAGCGCAGTCGAGACCATCGAGGGCGTCCGGGCCATCAAGCAGCGCTTTCCCCGCAGCAAGACCGTGCTCGGCATCTCCAACGTCTCCTTCGGCCTGCCCGCCGCCGGACGCGAGGTCCTGAACTCGGTCTTCCTCTACCACTGCACCCAGGCCGGCCTGGACATGGCGCTGGTCAACTCGGAGAAGCTCGAACGCTACCCCTCGCTGCCCGACGAGGAGCGGAGGCTCTCGGAGGATCTGCTCTTCAATCGGGGGCCGGATCCGATCACCCCCTTCGCCGCCCACTTCCGCGAGCGGAAGCCACCGGCGCGGGCGATGAGCACCCTCCCGCTGGAGGAGCGGCTCCGGCGCTACGTCATCGAGGGGAGCCGCGACGGGCTCCTCAAGGACCTGGATCTCGGGCTTCAACAAGCGAAGCCGCTGGAGATCATCAACGGGCCGCTGATGGCGGGGATGGACGAGGTGGGCCGCCTCTTCGGCAAGAACGAACTCATCGTCGCGGAGGTGCTGCAGAGCGCCGAGGTGATGAAGGCGGCGGTCAGCTACCTCGAGCCGCACATGGACAAGAATTCCACCGCGGTACGCGGCAAGGTGGTCCTGGCCACGGTGAAGGGCGATGTCCACGACATCGGCAAGAACCTGGTGGAGATCATCTTCGCCAACAACGGGTTCCAGGTGGTGAACCTCGGAATCAAGGTGCCCCCGGAGCAGCTGGTCGCCGCCGTGCGCGAGCACCGCCCGGACATCCTCGGGCTGTCGGGGCTCCTGGTGAAGAGCGCCCACCAGATGGTGGCCACCGCGGAGGACCTCGCGCGGGCCGGGGTGAACGTCCCGGTCCTGGTCGGCGGGGCGGCGCTGTCGCGCAACTTCGTCGATCGCTCCATCGCCCCGGCCTACGCCGGCGGCACGGTCGCGTACGCCCAGGACGCGATGAGCGGACTCGAGCTCGCCAAGCAGATCGTCGACCCGGGTGGGCTCGGGCGGTTGAACGAGGAGCTGCGTGTCCGCCGGGAGAAGCTGGCGCGGGAGACGGCCAGCCGCCCGGCGCCCGCTCCGAGCGCGCCCGTGACCCGCTCCCACGAGGTGCGCGTCCTGGACTCGGTGCCGGCCCCGCCGGACTGGGAGCGGCACGTGCTCGCCACCACCCCGCTGGAGCAGATCTGGCGGTTCATCAACCCGGTCATGCTGTACGGCCGCCACTTCGGGGTGAAGGGCTCCGCGGCACGCCTGCTGGACACGCCCGGGGAGCGGAAGCTCGCGGACACCGAGGATGGACGGAAGGCGCTGGCGCTCAAGGAGACGCTCGACGCGCTCAAGTCCGAGCTGAAGTCGGGCGCGATGCAGGCCCGCGCCGTGTTCCGCTTCTACCGCGCCGGCTCGGACGGAAATCGTCTCCTCCTCTTCGATGGTGACACCCTCGGCGAGGTGACCTCGTTCGACCTCCCGCGCCAGGCGCGCCCCGGGGGGGTCTGCCTCGCCGACTTCGTCCGGCCGCTGGACGCCGGCAAGCCCACCGACAACGTGGCGCTCTTCGTGGTCACTGCGGGGAAGGGCATCCGCGAGATCTCCGAGCGCTTCAAGGCCTCCGGTGACTTCGTGAAGATGCACGGGGTCCAGGCGCTGGCGCTGGAGACCGCCGAGGCCTACGCGGAGTTCCTGCACTCGCGGATCCGGAGCATGTGGGGCACGCCGGACCGGCCGGACCTCACCATGCTCGAGCGGTTCCGCGCCGAGTACCCGGGGAAGCGCTACTCGTTCGGCTACCCGGCCTGCCCGCGCCTCGAGGATCAGCTCCAGCTGTTCGCCACGCTGCGGCCCGAGGACATCGGCGTCACCCTGACCGATGGGTGCATGATGGAGCCCGAGGCCTCGGTGTCGGCGCTCGTCTTCCACCACCCCGACGCCTTCTACTTCTCGGTGACCTGACCATGCCCGACGTCCGCGCTGCCCTGGCGCTGCTCCCGCGTGGCGCCATCACCGGGATCGGCAGCCTGCCTCACACCCAGATGGAGCTGGCGCTGCAGATGGCGCTCGGGGTGGACGTGCCGTACCTGCCGCAGCTCCCATCGGGGAACCCCTCCGAGCTGATGGTGCCCGCCGCGCTGGAGGGCCTGCCGGGCCTCGAGGCCGCGGACGACGGCGTGTGCACCGTGGAGCTCGGGGCCTGGGAGAAGGGGCGCGGCGAGCTCGACGCGCGCATCGACGCGGCGCTGAAGAGCGGCGACGCCTCGCCATTCCTCCCCGCCGTCACCGCGACCCGGGCGCTCCGGCCCTTCCTCTGGGAGGTGCGCGAGCGGAAGCTCGCCTTCGCCAAGGCGCAGATCGCCGGGCCTGCGACGGTGCGCTGGAGCTCGCAGCTGTCCACCGGCGAGCCGCTCTGGGAGCACCCGGGGCTCGACGCGCAGGCGTTCCGGCTGGTCCTGGTGCGCTCGCTCGCGCTGGTGCAGGCAGTGCGTGCGGCCGGCGCGACGGCAGTCTTCTACCTGGACGAGCCGGGGCTGTATGCGCTCGACACTGGCGACGTCGCCCACCTCGCCGTGCTCTCGGAGCTCCGGCTGCTCGTCTCGGCGCTGCGGCAGCAGGGAGCGCTGGTGGGCCTGCACTGCTGCGGGAACACCCGCTGGAGCGCCCTGCTCGACCTGGGCATCGACCTGCTCTCCTTCGACGTCCGGCTGTCGCTCGACGCGGTGCTCGACGAGCCGCGAGGGGTGAAGCGCTTCCTGGACCAGGGAGGAGCGTTCTCCCTGGGCCTGGTGCCCACCGACCTCGGGCAGGACGCAAACCCCGAGGAGCTGGCCCGGGCCACCGAGACGTCGTTCGCCGCGGCGCTGCCCGATCGTCCGGACGCGCTCCGACAGGTGGTGGTCACGCCGGCGTGCGGGCTGGCGATGCGTTCGGTGCTCGAGGCGGAGCGGATCTTCGAGCAGCTCCGCGTCGCGCGCTCTGCCCTGCTGCGGTGATCAGCCGCGGTTCAGCAGCCGGCCAGCAGCTCGAGCTCGGCCTGTAGCCAGTTCTCTGCGTCGCGCCCCGGGATGCACCCGCCGTTCATCCAGATCTCGTAGGCCCGGGCGGCAACCTGCTCCCGGGTGGGCAGCGGCCTGGGCGCGGCGACCAGGCGATGAACCTCGGCCTTCCTTGGCGCCGGGATCACCGAGGCCCCACGCGAGGACCGCGGCGCCGGCGCAGGGCGGGTGGCATGACCGTGCAACGCGGACGACGGGTCGCTCGGCTTGTCGGTCTCCGGCGCCTCACGCGAGCTGGCGGCGGTGGAATCTCTCTTCGACGGCATTGGCGGGGGTTGCTCCTGTTCCTGACCGTTCACCTCTCCACCTGGAAGAGGGGTCCGTCCAGACACGGACTGTCGTACGCGGTCAGCGGCGGGCGAAAAGCCCCGCAATGTTAGGCAGAAGACGCGCAGCGTCGTCCTTGGGACAGGACCACAACGCGGGGCGTCAACGCGTGCCGTCTCGCACCGCAATCTCTTTTCGCTGGTACGGAATTCGGGGGTGACCTACTCCCTCCGCGCGGCACTCACCGAGGAGTGAATCGATGCACGCCCGACGTCGCTTCGTTCTCGCCGTCGCCGCCCTCGCGCTCGCCGCATGTCAGCAGAGCAAGCCCGGCCGGATCGGGATCATCACCGCGCTCAGCGGCAGCCAGCAGGCCTTCGGGCAGGCACATGACCGCGGCTACGACATGGCGCTCGAGGAGATCAACGCCTCGGGCGGCGTGCTCGGAAAGCCGCTGGAGATCGTGAAGTACGACGACCAGAGCAAGGCGGACATCGCCGCGTCCGGCGTCTCCAAGCTGGTCGACCAGGACAAGGTGAGCGCGCTGGTCGGCTCGTACTCGTCCGAGAGCACCAAGGCCATCGTCCCGCTCGTCGCCCGGCGCGGAGTCCCGCTGCTCATGCCCACCGCCACGGCCGACAACGTGCTCGAGAACACCCAGGGGTGGAGCTTCCGGCTCTGCTCGGGGGCCACGGACTACTCGAACGCCATGGTGAAGTTCTGGAAGGACGCGGGCGTGCCGAAGAGCGTGGCGATCGTCTACGAGAACACCAACTTCGGTCAGGCCAATGGCGCGGCGATGAAGAAGGCGGCGACCGAGGCGAACATCCCGATCGCCACCGAGGAGTCCTACACCGCGAAGTCCCCGAGCTACACCGCGATGCTCCAGAAGGTGAAGGAGAAGTCGCCCGACGCCATCTACTTCGCCAGCTACCTCCTCGACGCGACCAGCCTCATGCACCAGTCACGGCAGGTGGACCTGAACCCGCGCTACTTCACCGCCGCGGGCACGGGGTTCAGCACCGCGGAGTTTCCCACCGAGGAGAAGGGCGCCGGCAAGGACGCGGACTACACCTTCAGCGTCACCCAGTGGATGCCCGAGTCGAAGTGGCCGGGGAGCGCGCAGTTCGCCGAGAAGTTCAAGGCGAAGTACGGCGTCACGCCCGCGTACCACGCGGTCCAGGCGTACGTGGCGCTCAAGGTGATGGCCCAGGCGGTGAAGAACGCCGGCAAGTGGGACCCGGTGGCCATCCGCGACGCGCTGAAGGCGATCGACATGCCGGACACCATCTTCGGCCCGGTGAAGTTCGACGCCCGCGGGCAGAACCTGCATCCAGTCCTGGTGACGCAGATCCAGAAGGGGAAGTACGTGATCGTCAACCCCAAGTCCGAGGCCACGGGGGATCCGATCCTTCCGACTCCGAAGTGGAGCGAGCGCTAGCGTGCAGTGGCTGCAGGCCTTCCTGAACGGCCTGCTGGTTGGAGGCGTGTACGCGCTGATCGCCAGCGGGATGGCGCTGATCTTCGGCGTCATGCGGCTGGTGAACTTCGCCCACGGGGCGTTCCTGATGCTGGGGACGTACCTCAGCTTCTACGGCTGGACCCTGCTCGGGCTGAACCCGTACCTCGCCTTCCCGCTCTGGGGGGCGGTGCTCTTCGCGGTCGCGGTGGGCACGTACTGGCTGCTGGTCCGCCGGGTGATGGGGGCCAACGACTTCCTGCAGATCCTGCTCACCGAGGGCATCAGCCTGGCCCTCATCGGGCTGGCGCAGCTGGTCTTCGGCGCGGACTACCGGCAGATCAACCTCCCGATCGCCAACCGCATCACCTCGCTCGGACCTCTGCACTTCAGCGTTGGCTACATCCTGAGCTTCGCCGTCTCGCTGGCGCTGGTCATCGCGCTCCAGCAGTTCCTCAGCCGCACCGAGATGGGCCGGGCGATCCGCGCGGTGGCCCAGAACCGCACCGTGGCGCCGCTGATGGGCATCCGGGTGGAGCGGGTGTCGGCAATCACCTTTGGTCTGGGCATCGCCTGCGCAGGTGTGGCCGGGGCGCTGCTCCTCCCGGTCTTCTGGACCAACCCCACCGTGGGCGGCCCGTACACCCTCAAGTCGTTCGTCATCGTGGTGCTGGGCGGGATGGGGAGCGTTCAAGGCGCGGCGCTGGGCGGGCTCCTGCTCGGGGTGGCCGAGCAGTTCACGGCCTATACCTGGGCGGACCGCTACGCCGAGGTGGTGAACTTCGTCATCTTCCTGGCGGTGCTGCTCTTCCGGCCCCAGGGCCTGTTCGGGGGGAAGTAATCGTGCGCCGGCTCCCCTCCTGGTGGCCCACCGTCCTCTTCTTCGCCGCGGTGACCAGCATGCCGCTCTGGATGCACGACGGCTACGTGCTCCAGCTCGTGTTCCGGGTGATCGTCTTCGCGGTCCTGGGCATCGCCTGGAACTTCGTCGGCGGCTACGCCGGTCAGCTGAGCCTCGGCCACGTGGCGTACTTCGGCATCGGTGCCTACGCGATGACGCTCTCCACCGAGCGCATCGGCTGGAGCCCCTGGTTCGGGGTGGTGCTCGGGGCGGTCCTCGCCGCGGTGATGGCGCTCCTCATCGGCGGGGTCACCTTCCGGCTCCGCGGGCCGTACTTCACCCTGTCCACCATCGCCGCGGCGGAGATCATCCGCGTCCTGGTGCAGAACCAGGACGAGCTCACCCATGGCGCGGTGGGGACGAATGCCCCGCTCTTGTTCCAGGCCCCGGACCTCGACGCCAAGTTCTTCTACGGGGCGATGCCGCTCCTCGGCGGCGCCTTCGCCCTGGCCTCGTGGATCCACGGCTCGCGCTTCGGGTACCGGCTGAGGGCCATCCGGGAGAACGAGAACACCGCGATGGCGGTGGGGGTGAACCCGGCCGTGGACAAGCTCCTCGCGCTGCTCCCCAGCGCGATGGTGACCGCGCTCGCCGGCAGCATCTACGCCAGCTACTTCAGCTTCGTCGGCCCGGACACGGTGCTGACCCTGGAGATCTCTGTGCAGGCGGCGCTCATCGCCATGCTCGGCGGCGCGGCCACGGTCTGGGGGCCCATCCTCGGCTCCATCGTGCTCACCCTCACCGCGGAGATCTTCAAGACCTACTTCGAGCACACGCACCTGGTGGTCTACGGGCTGCTCCTCATCGTGGTGGTCATCTTCCTCCCGGGCGGGGTCATCTCGCTCTTCCAGCGGCGGTGGAAGTTCCGGCGTGAGGCCGGGCCCATCGGAGCGCAGCAGTAGGTCTCCAGCTCCTCGGCCATGGCGCGCATCCTCGAGTTCGAGAAGGTGAGCAAGCGGTTCGGCGGGCTGCTCGCCACCAACGACGTCAGCTTCCACGTGGACGAGGGTGAGATCGTCTTCCTCATCGGTCCGAACGGCGCGGGGAAGACGACGGTCTTCAACCTCATCACCGGCTACGTGAAGCCCGATGCGGGCACCATCCGCTTCGCCGGCCAGGACATCACCGGGGGTGAGCCGTTCACTGCGACACGGCTGGGTATCGGGCGCACCTTCCAGGTGGTGCAGCCGCTGCCGGCGCTCACCGTGCGCGAGAACGTGATGCTGGGGACGTTCCTCCAGCACCCCCGCAAGGCGGACGCGGCGGAGCGCGCAGACCAGGTGCTGGAGTTCATGAACCTGCGCTCGCGCGCCGACCAGCTGGCGGCCGGGCTCCCGCTGGCCCAGCGCAAGCTGCTCGAGGTGGCGCGGGCCATCGGCACCGGGGCGAAGCTCCTGCTGCTCGACGAGGTGATGGCCGGGCTCAACCCCCGCGAGGGCGAGGAGGTGGTGGGGCTCATCCGCCGGCTTCACGAGTTCGGCATCACCAGCGTGGGCGGCGTCGAGCACATCATGCGGATCGTGATGTCGCTCGCCTCGCGGGTGGTGGTGCTGGACCAGGGCCGGAAGATCGCCGAGGGCCCTCCGCGCGAGGTGGTGCACGACCCAAAGGTGGTCGAGGCCTATCTCGGCTCGAAGTTCGTGGCCGGGGGCGCCCGATGACGGCGCTTCTGGAGATCCACGACGTGATGGCGTTCTACGGGGACTTCCAGGCCCTGTTCGGGGTGAGCTTCGAGGTGCGGCCGAAGGAGGTGCTGGCGCTCCTCGGCGGCAACGGCGCCGGGAAGACGACCTGCCTGCGGGTCATCTCCGGGCTGCTCCGGCCGCGCTCGGGCACGGTGCGGTTCGAGGGACGGGACATCACCCGGACCCCACCCGACTCCATCGTGGACCTGGGCATCGCCCACGTGCCCGAGGGCCGGCAGCTCTTCCCCGACATGACGGTGGAGGAGAACCTCTACCTCGGCTCGCAGCTGCCCCGGGCCCGTGCTCACCGTGCGGCGAACCTCGAGCGGATGTACCGGCTCTTCCCGCGCCTGGCCGAGCGCCGAAAGCAGATGGCCGGGACGCTCTCGGGCGGCGAGCAGCAGATGGTGGCCATCAGCCGCGCGCTGATGTCGGAGCCGACGCTCCTGATGCTGGACGAGCCTTCCCTCGGACTGTCCCCGAAGCTGACCGAGCAGACGCTGGCGGCGGTGCGAGAGATCGCCAAGACGGTCACGGTGATGATCGTCGAGCAGAAGGTGATGGAGGGGCTGGAGATCTCGGACCGCGGTTACGTCATCGAGCACGGGCAGCTGGTCAAGGAAGGGACGGCGGCGCAGCTCATCGCCGATCCGAGCATCCGGGAGGCGTACCTGGGACTGTGAGGGCACTCTCAAGCCGCTCCAGACGCGGCGGCCAGCAACTGCGAACACCCTGGCGCTCGGCCTGCTGTTCCGGGTTCGGCGGCAGGCGGTGTGACGCCCGGAACCGCGTGAGAGACTCCTCGCCCCGTCACCGCTGATACTGGGTGGCGTTGCGTCGTCGTCTGCGGAGGTCAGTCTTGCGCTCCCGGTCTTTGCTGCTCGTCGCGGTCCTCCTCCGTCTCTCGGGCGCACGGGCCGAGCCCCCGGCGCTCGCCGTCCAGGTGCTCGGGTCCGGCGGTCCGCGGCCATCGGGCCAGGCCTCGAGCGGCACGCTCATCCTGGTCGACGGCGTCGCCCGCGTCCTGGTGGACGCCGGTCCGGGGACGCTGCTGCGGGCCGGAGAGCTGAAGGTCGACCTCTCCGGGCTGGACACCATCCTCTTGACCCACCTGCACACGGACCACGCGGTCGAGCTGCCGTCGTTCGCCACGGTCCGCTCGCTCGACGGGAACGGCACGACGACGCTCCGGGTCATCGGTCCCGACAGGAACGCGGGTTTTCCCTCGACCCGGGCCTTCGTCGCGGCGCTGCTCGGTCCCGGCGGCGCCTTCCGGTACGTGCGCCACTTCGGGGCGGAGCTGACCATCGAGGCCACGAACATTTCCGCCGGACCCCGCGCTGGGCCGAGGCGGATCTCGCTCGGCGAAAGGCTGTCCCTGACCGCGCAGGGACACCACCACGGGGATGCGCCTGCCATTGCCTTCCGTGTCGAGCACGCAGGCCGGAGCATCGTGCTCGCGGGGGACGTGGATCCCTCGGGACTGCCCTCGGTGCAGCAGCTCGCGTCGGCAGCGGACCTCCTGGTCATCAGCTGCTCGGTCCTCGATCCACCGGAGTCACCACCGGGGCTGTACGAGCGCCACAGTCCACCGACGGCGATCGGTGCGATGGCCGCAGGGGCGAAGGTCAAGGCGCTGCTCTGTACGCACCTCCCTCCGGCGGTGAGCGCGAAGGCGAAGGACCTCCGGGCGTCGCTCGCCTCTGCCTTCTCTGGACCGGTGACGCTCGCGAGCGATGGGTTGCTCCTCCCCGTGAGTGCTGCCGGCGACCGCGAGTGAGCGCCGGAAGCTCGATTTGTCCGGCGGCGGGTCTCAGCGGCGCGTCGGGGCGCGGGGTGTCCGGCGCGTCTTCAGCCCGAGCCGGCGCATCATCGCCCGCACCGTGCCTCCCGGGTCCGCCGACTCTCGGCGGCCCACGGCGCCGAGCAGCTCCGCCGCGCGCGCTGCGTTCCCCCGCGCGAGTGACAGCGCCCGCTCGAGCGCGAGCCGCTCCAGGCGCTCCTTCTCCGCGCGCAGATCGAACTGGCCCGTGCTCACCGCCTGCTCGAGCGCCGAGATGTCGACCACACCGCGCCCGTCGGACCCCCGGGCGCCGAGCAAACGCCGGGGCAGGTCGGAGAGGACCAGCTCGGTCCCGGCCCGCTTCCCGACGAGTGCGCCAAAGACCACGTTCCTGAGCTCGCGGACGTTCCCCGGCCATCGGTACGCGACCAGGACATCCATCGCCTCGGACGAGATGGTGAGCACGCGGCCACGCTCGGCCGCCCCGGGCTCCTCCCGGTAGAAGCGCTCGACGAGTGCATCGACACGCTCATCGGCGACATCGTCCCGCCGCCCGAGCTGATGAAGACCCAGACCGATCGGAAGATCGCCGACGAGCTGCAGCGCACCTACGACATCCAGCAGCAGGCGCAGGTCAAGCGCCAGGAGCTGGAGCGAGAGACGGCGGTGGCCAACATGCAGGGCGAGGTGGTGCGGAGCGAGCAGATGGTCCGCATCACCGAGCGGCAGGCCCAGTCCGCGGCCGAGCAGGCGAAGGGTGAGGCCGCGGCGCTCCGCTTCCGCGCCCAGGCCGAGGCCGACGCCCAGCGGCTCCGGGGCGAAGCCGAGGCCGCCGCCACACGGGCCATCGGCGAGGGCAAGGCCGATGCTTACCGCCTGGGCATCGCGGCCGTCGGCGCGGAGGGCTTCACCGCGATCCAGATCGCCGCGGTGCTCGCCGAGCACGGGGTCCGGCTGGTGCCCGACATCGCGGTGAGCAGCGATGGAAGCTCCGGCGGACTGGCGACGGCCATGCTCGGCCGCGTGCTCGCCTGGACGGCCCGGGTGGAGAACGGGAAGTAGGGGCTCTGGATACGCCGGATGGGTGCTCGATGCACCGCTTGCCGCTCCGGCGGTCCGGAGGTTCTCGGATGAAGCCTCTCGACTCAGCCTGCCGCAGCGCTCTGCACGAGGCCCACCGGGCAGCTCACGCCGGTGCCGCCGATGCCGCAGTACCCGCCGGGGTTCTTGGCCAGGTACTGCTGGTGGTAGTCCTCGGCGTAGAAAAACTCCGGCGCCTCACGAATCTCGGTGGTGATGCGCCCGTGCCCGGCGGCGGAGAGGACCTTCTGGTAGGCCTCGCGCGATGCCTCGGCGGCCCGGCGCTGCGCCTCCCCGAAGGTGTAGATGGCGCTCCGGTACTGCGTCCCCGTGTCGTTGCCCTGGCGCATGCCCTGGGTCGGGTCGTGGTTCTCCCAGAAGGTGCGCAGGAGCGTCTCGTCGCTCGTCACCTTGGGGTCGAACACCACCAGGATGACCTCGGTGTGCCCGGTCCGGCCGGAGCAGACCTCCTTGTAGGTGGGGTTCGGGGTGAAGCCTCCGGCGTAGCCGACCGCGGTCACCGTCACGCCCGGCAGCTGCCAGAAGAGGCGCTCGGCGCCCCAGAAGCAGCCCATGCCGAAGATGGCCTGCTCCTTTCCCGGCCACGGACCGACCAGCGGCTGGCCGTTGACGAAGTGCTTGTCGGGGACCGGCATGCGCGCGCTCCGGCCGGGGAGGGCGTCGGCGGTGGTGGGCAGTCCCAGCTTGGCGTTTCTCGATTCGAAGTAGCCCATACTCCCTCTCTACGCGGAGGACCGCGATGAAGTTACGCTCGCTGGGCCCGTATCTACTGCTGGTGCCGCCGGCCGTGGCGCTCGTGCTGCTCGCCGACCGGTTTCCCTCGCCGATGCCGGTGCACTGGGACGCGTCCGGGAGGCCGAACGGATTCTTTCCCCGGACGCCGCTGGCGATGGCGTTCCCGATTCTGCTCCTCGGCGGAATTCTGCTGTTCCTGGACGGCATCGTGGCGAGCGGGTCCCGGGCGGGGCCCCGGTCGATGACGGAGGCGGTGGGCCGGCTCCTCGCCCCCATTCGATGGGTGCTCGCGCTGATGGCCACCCCCGCGGCCTTCGCGTCGCTGTGGGGGCCGGTCCCGGTCCTGGTGCTCGCCGGAGTGCTGGTGGTGGTGGTGATCATGCAGATCGCCCGCGCGCCTCGCGGTGCGCCGACCTCGGCGGACGGCTGGCGCGGTGGACTGTTCTACGTGAACTCGGCGGACCCACGGCTCCTGGTTCCCAAGCGCTCCGGACTCGGATGGACGTTCAACTTCGCCCGTCCCATCGCATGGCTCGCCCTCGCGGTGCTGCTCTTGCTCCCGCTGGCCATGGTGGCGCTGACTGCGCTGCTCCGCTGACCCCGGAGGGACCGATCAGAGCCCGAACCGCGCCTCGACCGTCCCGAGCACTCCGAAGTCGACGCGCACCTGGTCACCGCCCTCGAGCTCCAGCGATGGCATGCAGGTGCCGGTGGTCACCACCTCGCCGGCGCTCAACGTGAGGCCGAGTCCGGAGAGCTCGTTGGCGAGCCAGGTGAGCGCTGCGGATGGGTCGCCGAGGACGTTCGCGCCGCGCCCCTCGCGCGTGTACCGGCCGACGACCTGGGCGCTCACGCGGTGCTCGCGGAGATCCAGGCTCCGCCAGGAACCGGGCGCCGCCCGGCCGAGGACGAAGTAGTCGGCGCAGGCGTTGTCGGCGATGAGCTGCGCCTCTCCGGCATGCACGAAGTCCGCGTAGCGCGAGTCCGGAACCTCGATCGCCGAATGCAGGCTCGCCACCGCGGCGAGAACCTCCACCGGCGTGTACGGCACAGTCCGCGGCGGGAGGTCCCGGCCGAGGGTGAAGGCAAACTCCGGCTCGGCGACCCGCATCAGATTTCCGGTCAGCGGGACCTCGCTCCCGTCCGCGAAGGTGCGCTCCGCAAGGAGCCTCCCCGCCATCGGCCCGACGACCCCGATGTGCCGCTGGCCCGAGGCGCTCGTGGCGGCGAGCTTCCAGCCCGCGAGTGCTTGCCCGGCGCAGGCCTGCACCTCGCGCTGGATCTCGTATCCCTCGACGCGGCTGTGAGGCCGGACCCCCGGGGGCAACGCGGCGATGTGCGTCCTGAGTCGCCAGTGCTCCCAGAGGATCTCCGCCGCGCGGCGAGCGGAGCTCATGACCGAGGTCCCAGCTCGAAGGCGTAGGCCAGGGCGACCGCCTCGTGCAGCGCAGCGAGCTCGATGGTGTTGCGGAGGAGCCTCCGCTGCTGGTCCTGCCCCAGCGGGGGGAGCGGCGCACGGGCCCCCCGGTGGTGGGCGGCCGCGGTCAGGCCTCCAAGGAAGGCGAGCGTCGCCGAGCGCTGCTCCGCGTGGATCATGCTCCAGTCCAGTCGATCATCCTGGGGAGTGAGCCGGCGGACCAGGAGCCCGTGCCCGAGAGCGCGGACCGTGCCGAGCATCGCGGGAGGATGGCGCAGCAACGTCCGCAGGGCCGCGGCAACCCGCTCGGGCCCGGACCTCGTGCGCCGGGTGGCGAACGCCAGGCCGGCGGGCTCGCCCATGGCCTTCATGTCGAACAGCCATGCCCCGTCGCGGGTCCCGTGCCCTTGGACGAGCACCGCCACGCGGAAGCTGCCGAGGCTACCCGTCCCGGCCACCCGGAAGGCGACATCGAGCACCCGGAAACGCTCCGGGGGATGTCCGATGCGCTCGGCCTCCGCCGCAGCAAACCGAAAGAAGGCCTTCGTACAGGCGACCCGCGCCGCTCGAGAGAGTGGCAAGAGCGTCTCGCCCAAGACGAAGCGCCGCCGGCGCCCGACCACCCGGGTGTGCCGCTCGAGCAGCGCCCGCCGTTTCCGAGCCGCCACCTGCTCGAGCAACGCCGACACCGGAGCCGGGGGGCGAAGCGGCCGCCCCGAGCGGCGCACGCGGGCGTAGCCGTCGAGCACCGCGCCGGCGAGGTCGAGCGCTCCGGAGGGCGTGGCGCCCCAGCTGCGACCGGCGAGGAGCACGCTGGTGAGCAGTCGGAGGACGTCGAGATGCAGGTGGCCGGGGAACGCCTCGTCGAGGTCGTTCAGATCGAACACCACGCGATCGCCGGTCCGCGAGGGCCGGTCGGGGCGGTAGACGCCGAAGTTCTCCAGATGCAGGTCACCGCAGAGGAGCCCCTGGTCCTCGGGGCCGCGGGCGAGCCGGGGCGCATTGCGGAGCACCCGGTAGAAGAGGGGCGCCGAGCCGCGCAGGAAGGCGAACGGTGATGCGGACATGCGCTGCTGCTTCCGCGCGAGCAGCCCCGGCATCCGGCGCAGGCGCTCGTGGTCGCGCCCGAGCTGCCAGCGCGCGAGGTCGAACGGCCGCAGCTTGCGCATCGCGTCTGCCATGGAGGCACCCTGGGGGATCCATCGGTCAGGTTGCAACTGGAGCAGGCTCACCGCGAACCTGCTAGCTCGAACTCTCTCGCGAGGAGACCACCATGGGCTGGGCAGACGGACTGGGTCAGATGCTGCAGGGAGTTCTCGGAGGAAATGCCTCCGAGGCGGACCTTCACTCGGCCTTCGACAAGGTGGCGGGCGCGGTGCCCCACGGAGCGCTCGCCGAGGGCATCAGCCACGCCTTCAACTCGGACCAGACGCCTCCGTTCGAGCAGATGCTCGGGGGAGCCTTCGGGCAGTCGTCGCCGGACCAGAAGGCGGCGCTCCTCAACCAGGTGCTCGCGGGTCTCGGTCCCTCGGCGGGGAGTGTGCTCGGGAGCCTCGGCGGGCTTGGGGGGCTCGCCGGCGTGCTCGGTGGGGGCGGTTCGGTCTCTCCGGCCCAGGCCTCCCAGATCTCGCCGCAGGTCATCGAGGGGCTGGCGAAGAAGGCGCGGGAGATCAACCCGGGCATCGTGGACGCGCTCTCGGGCTTCTACGCGAAGAACCCGCAGCTGGTGAAGGCGCTCGGGGCCGGGGCCCTGGCGATGGTGATGTCCAGGCTGTCGAAGGCCGGCAAGTGATGCGCGGGCTCTTCCGGGGAGCGGTGTTGCTGGTCTCGCTGGCGTTCCTCACCCCGCGGGACGCACGCGCCGACGCTGCCGAGGTCACATGCAAGGACGGGACGACGAGCAAGGGAGGCAGCGGCGCCTGCAGCGGCCACGGCGGCGTCGACAAGAGCGCCAAGTCCAAGTCCAAGACCTCGACGTCGTCAAAGAGCAAGTCGGCCGAGGCGGACGAGGGCGAGTCGAAGAACAAGAGCTCGAAGTCGAAGAGCAAGTCGGCCGAGGCGGACAAGGGCGAGTCGAAGAACAAGAGCTCGAAGTCGAAGAGCAAGTCGGCCGAGGCGAGCGCGTCCGAGGTC
>Ga0208851_1000499_pt1 | contig 17030 bp, 18 predicted proteins | sample NGESurshal092012_FD_184481 | JGI IMG/M metagenome (GOLD analysis project Ga0208851, IMG submission 184481) | Arctic peat soil microbial communities from Barrow, Alaska - NGEE Surface sample 415-2 shallow-092012 (SPAdes) | ecosystem: Environmental > Terrestrial > Soil > Wetlands > Peat ... | reverse complement strand
CTGGAACGACGGGCAGCGGCTCCACCGGGTCGGGCACCACCGGCACCGGGAGCGGCAGCAGCTCGGGCGCGATGGGCGGGTCGGGCGGCTCCGGCAGCGACACCAGCAGCGGCGGGTCCACGGGCAAGACGCAGCGCTCGTACGACAGCACGAGCACCCAGACCGAGAGCTCCGTCGGCGGCTCGGGCGAGTCGGCCACCACGACGCACAGCAAGAAGACCAAGAAGCACAGCAGCTCCGCCACGCAGCAGCAGGGCGACGTGAACAACCTGGACCACCCGGGCAGCACCGGCTCCATGGGCGACAGCAGCGCGATGCCCCCCGCCGGCGGCAGCACCGGCGCGGGCCCGTCCGGAACCGACACCGGGTCCACCGGCTCGGCCGGCAGCAGCTCCACCGGCCGCTAGTTCAGCGGATTCGAACGTTCAGCGGAACGTCACAGGCGGCCACGGTCGGTCATTCCGGCCGTGGCCGTTCGTGCTATGGCGTCGGCCCCGTATGCGCCTTCTCCCCCGTCCCCTGGTCGTCCTCACCGCCGCGCTCGCGCTCGGCGCCTTCGCGATCGGCTGCTCGCACGAGCACGGCCCACTGGTGGACAAGCCGGACACCACCAGCCTGGGCAACGCCGGCCGGATCCCACCCGCGTGGATCAGCACCTCGACGGGTCTCGCGCGGATCCCATCGAACCGGGAGACCCTCGTTCCGGGCACGCTGCAGGGAGAGACCTCCCCGCTGACGACCCAGGCGCGCCCCCTGGTGACCCTCTACGGGACGCAGGAGAGCTGGGTCTTCGGTCAGACGTACACTCCGGAGACGGGCTGGGCGATGAACACCTGGACCTCCGGTCCGAACCTCCCCGTCGAGCCGTGGAACATGGCCCTCCGCTCGGAAACCAGCGAGCCGAGGCAGCACAACCCGAACCTCTGACCCCCGCTCGTCGCTAGTGCACGACCTGGGATTCCGGAGGTGGTCCGAGGATCCGCGTCACCGTCTCGCGCACCCGGTCGAGGTCCACCGGCTTGCTCACGTAGCCGCTCGCGCCAACGAGCTCGGCCTCCCACTCGAAGCCGTAGGCCGAGATGATGATGATGGGCAGGCCGCGCGCGCGGGGGAGCTTCTTGAGCGCCTCCAGGAGGCCCCAGCCGCTCATCACTGGCATGCGGAGGTCCAGGAGGACCGCCTGCGGCATCTCCTCCTCGAGCACCTCCAGCGCTTCCCGGCCGTTGCTGGCACTCCGCGTGCGGTAGCCCATCTCCTCCAGGAGGTCGCAGATCAGGGTGCGGTGGCTCGCGTCGTCATCGACGACAAGGACAAAGGACATGGAGGGTTCCGGACGCCGAGCAGGAAGATGGTACCGGTCCTGGTCCCGCGGCAACTCGCGCCTCTCGTGAGCGGGCGAAGGGAGTGCTAGGAAGATCGGTCACTTCGCTCCGGTGGAGGAGGTAGGCCAGTGTCGGTTCGCGTGGTGCAGGTGCTCTCGATGGTCCTCGCCGGGGTCGCGCTCGGCGCGGAGACCCCGCACGTGCACGGTGCCGATGCCGGCGCGGCGGTGCCGTCGCACGAGCAGCACCCGGTGGATTCCAGACCGCCCAACCCGCACGGAAAGGCCGTCGAGCTCATGCTCCCCGGAGGGAAGAGCAGCACCGCCTACCTCGCGCGGCCCAAGGGGGCGCCGCACGGTGGGGTGCTCGTCATCCACGAATGGTGGGGGCTCAACGACTGGGTGAAGTCGGAGGCCGACCGGTACGCGACACAGGGCTACCTGGTCCTCGCCGTGGACCTCTACTCCGGCTCGGTGGCCACCACGCCCGAGCAGGCCCAGAAGCTCATGTCCGAGCTGGACGAGGCACACGCCACCCAGGTGGAGGTGGCAGGCATCGACTGGCTGACCCAGGAGCTCAAGGGCAAGAAGCTGGTGACGCTCGGATGGTGCGCGGGCGGGGGCCAGAGCCTGAACGCCTCGCTGGCCAGCCCGGCGAAGGTCTCCGGGACCGTCGTCTACTACGGCCTCCCGGTCACCGACGTGAATGTGCTGAGGAAGCTGCAGGGGCCGGTGCTCGGCATCTGGGCCAAGCGGGATGGGTGGATCACGCCGGAGAAGGTCGCGGCGTTCGACCTCGCGCTCAAGGACGCCGGCATCAAGCACGAGTTCCGCAGCTACGACGCCGACCACGCCTTCGCCAACCCCACCGGCGGCCGGTACAACCCGCCGGCGGCCCAGGACGCGAACGAGGCCGCGCGGCGCTTCCTCAAGTCGATCCTGAAGTAGGGAGCTCAGAGACCCGAGACGCCCTGCGCCTCGAGCGAGCGGCGGAGGAGCGGCATCGCCCGGGTGACCCGCATCTGCAGCGTCCCCGGCCGGGCGCCGCACACCTCGGCCATCTCGTCGTAGGACAGCATCTCCCCGTAGCGCAGCTCCACCGCCCGGCGGGCCTCGGTGGAGAGCACGTCGAGTGCCCGGCGCAGCCGGTTCACCAGGCTCGCACGGTGCGCCTCGTCCTCCGCCGAGCCGGTGCCGTCGTGCACCTCGGGGAGAGTGGCGTGGGGCACCTGCCAGCGGCCACGTCTGCGGTGAATCTTCAGCGCGTCCAGGCAGCGGTTCCGGGCGATGGCCATGAGCCAAGCGGCAATGGACTCGCGCTCCAGCACCCGGTGGAGCGACTGGTAGGCCTGCACGAAGCAGGTCTGGTGCACGTCCTCGACCAGTGCCCGGTCGGGGATGAACCGCGCGCACACCGCGAACAGCTGCGTTCCGTATGCGCGCATCAGGATGCGCAAGGCGCCATCGATGTCGCCGCTGCGCACGGCCCGGCGGATCCGGGCATCGTCAACGCTCCGCTCCTCGAGTCCAGACCTCATCGGTTCCGCTCGCCCCCAAGACACCGGTCGGCCGTTCATCGGCCGCTGGTGACGAGAGGTCGGACGGGGGCGGCAAATCTTCCCGGGGCGGGGTCCCGGAGGTCGGACCCGGGGGTGGGCTACTCGGGCGGCTGCTGCCGAGGGCCGCGGTCGAGCCGCTCGAGGAAGCGGCCCTGCCGGTCGTAGCCCGCGCGCGTGAGCCGCTGGGCCTCGACCATGTCGGCCAGGCGGGTGCAGAGCGAGCCCAGGGTGCGGAAGGTTTCTGCGAGCAGCCGCTCGGCCTGGTCGGGGTGTGTGAGCGGGGCCAACAACCGCTCGCGCATCGGACGCAGGAGGCTTGGAAACTTCACGGGAGTCACCTTAATCACATCGCCGTCCTTTCCGCGAAACGGGAGCGAACACATGGCAGGTGCACGACGGGTCGGTTTTCTGGGCCTCGGGCTGATGGGCCGGGGCATGGCAAAGAACCTGGCCACCAAGGGGTTCCAGGTGACGGTGTGGAACCGCTCTCGCGCCCGTGCAGCCGCGCTCGAGTCGCTCGGCGTGACGGTCGCCGACACGCCGGCGGCGCTGATGGCCGCGGTGGACGTGGCCTGCACCTGCGTGGCCACCCCGGCCGCGCTCGAGGAGGTGGTGGCCGGAAGTGCCGGCCTCTTCTCGGCGGCGCGGCGCGGGCAGCTCCTGGTGGACTTCAGCACCATCGGACCGGATCAGGCCCGGAGCCTCGAGCAGCGCGCGGGTGCGCTCGGCGTGGACTTCGTCGAGGCGCCGGTCACCGGGAGCAAGAACGGGGCGGAGAAGGGAACGCTGCTCATCATGGCCGGGGCGACGGCGGCGGCCCTCGCGCGCGCCGAGCCGGTGTTCGGTGCCGTCGGCGAGAAGTGGGTGCACTGTGGCCCGGTGGGCGCCGGTAGCCAGGTGAAGCTCGCCGGCAATGCGCTCATCGCGGCGATGCTCCAGTCGCTCGGGGAGGGAATGCTCCTGGCCGCGCGCGCCGGCGTGGACCCGGCGAAGGTGCTCGAGGTGGTGCAGGCCTCCGGCTACCGGTCTCCGTACTTCGAGTTCAAGGGCCAGGCGCTCCTGCGCCGCGACTTCGAGACCCACTTCGCCATCGACCTCATGCACAAGGATCTGGGTCTGTTCCTGGACAGCGCGGCGGCCCACCGGGTGCCCACGCCGGCGACTGCCGCGGTGCGCCAGTGCTACGAGCTGGCGCGCGCCGCGGGCAAGGGCGAGCAGGACATCGGCGCGGTCATCACCGTGCTCGAGCAGCTCGTCGGGACCGAGATTCGCCCCGCGTCCTGATGCGTCAGCCGCGGCGCGCAGACGGATGCACCGCTTCACCGCTCGATCGTTGACAGCTTGACCGCGGCGCGCCGCGAGGGGGACGGTTCGCCCCCTGGGTCCCGGACTGGAACGTCGTCGTTCCGATGGGTTATGCGGCGTTTACTCGGTGGGCTTGCCGGTCCGCCAGATGGCTGCTTACAGTGGCTGTCTCGTGGCGTGCGGAGGTGCCCTTTGGCCGACATCGGGGAGCTGGTGAAGCTGGGTGATGGCCGCTGGGCGCGCTACCAGCAATGCGCCGTCAATGGCGCCGGCCTGTCCATCCTGGTCGCGGTCGAGCTGGACGAGCGGACCCAGCGGCTTCTCGACGCCGCCGAGTTCAGCAGCGCGTTCGACTCGGACGCACCGCGTGAGTCGCCCCGCCTCGAGATCGCCGATCTCGGTGGGTCGAGCGAGGTCCTGGCCTCGGTCCACTAGGATCCGCTTCACCTCGCGTCGACGCCGAAGAATCGCCGCGCGTTCCGGAACGCCAGCTGGCGCACCAGCGTCGTGCCCAGGCCGGCGCGCTCCAGGAGGTGCACGGCGCGCGGGAGCCCGAGGAGATCCCCTGGTCGGTCTCCGGCATCGCTGCCGAGCGTCAGCCGCCGGCTCCCGAGCTTTCGCACCAGCTGCACCGCGCGTTCGGCGGTGAGCTCGCCGATCTGGACGGTGAGCCCGGCCCAGTGCCCACGCGCCAGGATGAGCGGCACCGTTCGCTGGCTGGCGTGCTCCACCAGCACCCGCGCCGGGTCGGGCCCGTGCTCCTGCACCAGTGCCAGGAGTCGCCGCGTCCACCGCTCCTTGTCCACGGCGGGGGTGTGGAGCACCACCCGGAGCGACAGCCGCCGCGCGAGCTCGAGCTGCTCGACCAGCGCCTCCTCCTCGTCCGGGCCGCCGCGGTGGAAGCCGATCTCTCCGAGCGCCACGACGCGTCCGCCCCGGAAGAGCTCGGGCAACCCGGCCAGCACGTCGTGCAGACCGCGTCTGGGGATGGCGCGGGGATGGACGCCGAGCGCCGCGTAGGCGCGGATGCCGGCACGCTCGAGGCGCGGCAGCTGGACGGCCACCAGGTCGCGGAAGTGCGCCCGCAAGCCGCGGGAGGTCGGCTCGGGGAAGTGGTGGCCGAGGATGACCGCGCGCTGGACACCGAACGCCCGCAGCGACTCGAGGTCGAGGTCGGACAGGGTCTCGGGATGGAGGTGGGCGTCGAAGAGCACGGGTGGCCGGCGAGACAGTGTGGCCCGCTGACGTCTATTCTGCTCAAGTGGTCCTCCGGCGCGCACTGCTCCTGACCTTGCTGGTCTCGCTCACGGCCTCGGCGCAGAAGAAGCGTGCCTTCGCCGGGTCAGCCCCCAAGGGGCCGCCCTGCTCGAGTGCGGCGTACCGGCAGTTCGATTTCTGGGTGGGTGAGTGGGAGGTCCAGACGCCCAAGGGGACGGCTGCCGGCGAGAACAAGGTGGAGAAGATCCTCGACGGCTGTGCCCTGCGCGAGAGCTGGACGGCCGCCGATGGGAGCCACGGGACATCGCTCAGCAGCTACGACGCGGGCGGCGGACGGTGGACCCAGACGTTCGTGGACGACCTGGGGATGGTGCTGGTGCTGGACGGCGAGTTCCGCGACGGCAGGATGGTGCTCAGCGGGCGGCGTTCGGGGTCCCGCGGGAGCAGCTTCTTGAACCGCATCACCTGGCAGAAGCTCGACGGCGAGCGCATTCGCCAGCGCTGGGAGCAGTCCTCGGACGAGGGGCGGAACTGGACGCTGCTCTTCGAGGGCATCTACAGCCGGAAGAAGGCCTGAAATGGAGCACCCGCGCGCGTCGCTCTCGCCCGACGAGCGTGCCCTCCTCGCGCTGCAGGACGCGGTCATCCTCGCGATCCGCCGGCGCGACCCGCTGGGGCTCGCGGCCTGCCTCAGCGAGGACTTCGTGCTGCTCTCGCCCGACGGCAGCGAGACCCGGCGCGAGGCGTTCGTGCGCGTCGCGATGGCGCTCCCGGGGGAGATCCTCGAGATCTCCGTCGAGCACCTCCGCGCCCACGTGGTGGGCGGGGTGGGGGTGCTCACCGGGCTCCAGCGGGCGCGGGTACGGCTGGAGACCGGAGTCGAGGTGGAGGACGTGGCCTTCTTCACCGACGTGTGCGTCCGGACGGGGACCGGGTGGCGGATGGCGCTGGCGCACTCGGGGCAGGCGGTCCCGCCCACTGCTCACGGCTGACCGAGGCCGATGCCCTCGCCGCGCGGCTCGGACGCGGTGTAGCGCAAGCCCGTGGCTGGGTCCTCCATCACCGCCTCCACGTCGGCGAGCGGCGAGTCGGTCACCTTGAACGTGTGGCCCATGGCCTCCAGCGCGGCACGCGTGGGTGGATCGAGCGCGTCCGGGTTCACGCTCACGGTGTCGGGGAGCCACTGGTGGTGGACGCGGCCGGCGCCCATGGCGACCGAGAGGTTCATCCCTGCGTCGACGACGTTCATCATGACCTGGAGGACCCCGGTCGGGATCAGCGAGCCACCCGAGCCGCCGATGGCGAGTAGCACCCGTCCGGGATGGTCCTTCTGGAAGACGAGGGTCGGGGCCATCGAGGAGACGGGGATCTTCCCCGGGGCGATGGCGTTGGCCTCGCCGAAGACGAGCCCATAGGTGTTGGGCACGCCGGGGCGGATGGAGAAGTCGTCCATCTCGTCGTTGAGCAGGAGCCCCGTGCCATGGGCGACGAGGCAGCTCCCGAACCAGGTGTTCAGGGTGGTGGTGAGGGCCACCGCGTTCCCCGCCCTGTCGATGACCGAGATCTCGGTGGTGTGCTTCGCCTCCGACGGGGGACTCGACGAATTTGCCACCTCGGGCCAGAGCCGGAGCGTGGTGGACGCGGTGGCGTGGGCCGGGTCGATGCTCCTGGCGAGCCCGGTGAGGTGCTCGGCCGACAGGAGCCGGGCGACGGGCACGTCCACCTGGTCAGGGTCGGCCACGGTCTGGGCCCGGTCGAAGTACGCGCGCCGGAGCGCCTCGATGTACAGGTGGACGTCCGCCGGGGCGCGTCGCTCGAGTCGCTCCGGTCGCAGCTGCTCGAGCACGCCGAGCGTCTCGAGCAGGATGACGCCACCGCCGGACGGAGGAGGGAACGCGGCGATGGGGTACCCGCGGTAGCGGCCCAGGAGGGGAGCTCTCCATTTCGGCCGGATCCGTTGCAGGTCTTCCTCCGTCAGGATGCCGCCGTCGGCGCGGACCGTCTGGACGATGGCGCGGGCGATGGGTCCGCTCCGGACGACGGCTGCGCCTCCGGCGGCGATGCGCTCGAGGGTGCGGGCGAGCTCCGGCTGGCGGATGCGGGTGCCGAGCGCGGGGACGTCGGGGAGGCCGTCCGGACCCGGGCGAAGAAAGATGCGCGCCGCGTCCGGGTCTCGCCGCAGGCACTCGCGCCGGTCGGTCGTCGTCTGGCGGTACTTGGGGGTCACCACGAAGCCGTCCCGGGCCAGCTGGATCGCCGGTCCGAGGACGACCGAGCGCGGGAGCGAGCCGGCCTTCTCGAGGAGAGCGAGGTAGCCATTGACGGCGTTGGGCACCGCGACCGAGAGCCCACCGTCGGTGGCCAGCTCGGGGGCGGGCTTGCCGTCGCGGAGGTACATGTCCCGGGTGGCCGCGGCCGGCGCAACCTCGCGGAAATCGAGCGCGAGCGTCTCCTTGCCAGCGAGCGCAACCAGGGCGAAGCCTCCCCCGCCGAGCCCGTTGTGGTACGGGCCGACCACTCCGGCGGCGAAGGCGGCGGCGACGGCGGCGTCGACCGCGTTTCCGCCTCGATCGAGCATCCTGAGCGCCGCCTCGGCGGATCCTGGGTATGCGCTCGCCACCACGCCGCCGCGGTAGGGGCGTGCGGCGCGGGCCGGGGCGACCAGGAGCAGCAGCAGGACGAAGGCTCGGATCTTCATCGGGGGCGCTCCTTCATGGCCGCACCGGGGGAGCGGGTGCAAGGTGAATGGAGCCGGTGGAGACGCTCGCGCGGGACCCCGGTCACTGGCGCGGCGATCCGAATCCGGCGCTGCTCAGCGCTGCCTGCCCCTCGGGCCCGGACACGAACGTGACCCAATGGCGGGCCAGCTCGGGATGGGCCGAGCGGGTGACCACCGCCACCGGGTACTCGGCGAGGACGTTCAGCTCGGGGGGGATCTCCACGACACGGACCCGGGTTCCCGCGCTGCGTGCATCGGTCCGGTAGACGATGCCGGCGTCGGCCTCCCCCAGCATCACCTTGGTGAGCACCTGGCGCACGTTGAGCTCGCGGCTCACCACCCGTGCCTCCACCCGGGCGGCAAAGTCCGGGCCGAACCGGGCGCGTGCCCGGGCGAAGATCTGCAGGCTGTAGGCGCCGATCGGCACCTCCGGCGCACCGATGACGAGTCGCTTCACCGTCGCCAGGTCCTCGAGGGTGCGGACCGGGGTCCTCTCGTCCGCGGGGACGACGATGACCGGGGCGTTGGTCGCGAAGGGGACCGGCGCGCCCACCAGCCCGGCGGAGCGGACCAGCTCCATCTGCCGGTTGTCGGCGGAGGCGAAGGCGTCCGCTGGCGCACCGTGCTCGAGCTGGGTCCGGAGGTCCTGGCTGCCGGCGAAGTTGAACCGCACGGTCACGCCGGGGTGTGTGCGCTCGAAGCGCTCACCCAGCGCAGTGAAGACGTCACGGAGCGAGGCGGCCGCGAACACGGTGAGGCTCACCGGCTCGCGGCGCGCCCCGTCGGACCCAGCCCGGGGCTCGCTGACGAGCCAGAGAGGGAGGACGGCGACTGGGAGGAGAAGCCAGCGCGCGCGCATGGGTTCACTCGTTCCCCGATGCCGCGGCGGTGTCAAGTGGACGAGACATCGTTCCCAGAAGGCTTCTCGCGAAGTCACCCGGCGCGCTTCGGACGACGGAGAGCGGGCCGGAGGCGCGGACGTGGCCGCCCTCGAGCAGGACCAGCGGCGCCGCGAGCGCCACCACGTCACGCGCGTCGTGGGTGACGACCAGCGAGGGGATGGCCAGCGTCCGGAGCGTCTCGGCGAGCAGCGCGCGCGTCGTCTCGCGAGTGCCGGCGTCGAGCGCGGCGAGCGGTTCGTCGAGCAGCAGCGCCCGGGGCCCGGCGGCGAGGGCCCGGGCGAGCGCGACCTTCTGTCGCTCGCCTCCGGAGAGTGCTCCCGGACGCCGCGTGGCGAGACGGGTGAGCCCGAGCTGCTCGAGCATCGCGCCGGCGCGCACGCGGCCCCCCGCACCCGGGCTGCCGAAGGCGACGTTCTCGGCCACGCTCAGGTGGGGGAAGAGCGCCTGGTCCTGGGGCACCCAGCCCACGTGCCGCCTCTCGGCGGGGAGCGAGACGCCACGCGCGGTGTCGAGGAGGGTGATCCCCTCGAGCACGATGCGTCCGCGCCGGACAGGAACCGCGCCCAGGATGGCCCGGAGCAGCGTGCTCTTCCCCGCGCCGTTCGGCCCGACCAGCACCGTGGGGCCGGCGGGGAGTGACAGCGCGACCTCGAGCGCGAACCCACCGCGCACAACGTCGAGCTCAAGCTCGAGCACGGATGGCCTCCGAGACGTTGGCCCGGCCGAGCAGCAGGAGGACCGCGAGCGCCACGACCACCATCAGGACGCTCAGCGCCTTCGCCGGTCGGAGGTCGCTCTCCAGCGCGGTGTAGATGGCCAGCGGAAGCGTCTGGGTGCGGCCGGTGAGATTGCCCGCGAACATCAGCGTCGCCCCGAACTCGCCGAGCGCGCGCGCCCAGCCGAGGGCCGCTCCGGTCACCACGCCCGGGCGGCTCAGTGGAAGCGCCACCGTAAAGAAGCGGCGGGCCGGGCCAGCCCCGAGGCTGCGTGCGGCCCAGAGCAAGTCCTCGTCCAGCCTCCGGAAGGCGGCGGCCGCGGACTGCACATAGAAGGGAGCCGAGACGAAGAGCTCGGCGAGCACCACCGCGGCGGTGGTGAACGGCAGCGCCCACCCGGCGCGCTCGAGCAGCGGACCGAGCAGCCCGCGGCGGCCGAAGGCGAGGAGGAGGGCCAGGCCGGACACCGCGGGCGGCACGACGATGGGGAGCTGCACCAGGGTGGCCACGGCGCGCTCGAGCGGGCCCGGGTGCCGCGCCATCCACCAGGCGAGCGGGGTTCCCAGGAGGAGGGTGCAGGCGAGGCTCACGGTGGTGGTGAGCAGGCTGAGCCGCAGCGCCGCGAGCGCGAGCGGATGGCGCAGGCCATCCAGCAGGTCGTCCGGAGTGGTGGAGAGCACGAGCGCGACCAGCGGGACGGCGAGCACGCCCACCATCAGCAGCGCCGCGAGCGCCGGGAGAGCGCCGCCGAGCTTCAGGAGGCCCCGCGCCCTCACGTCGCGCTCATCAGCTGTCCGGAACGCGCAGTGCCGTAGCCGGGGAGGGCGCCCACGTCACGCTGGAAGCCCGGGGTCCGGGCGGTGGCCAGCAGGCCTTGGATCTCGGGCCGCTCCGCCTCCGCCGCGGTGACCACCAGGTTGAAGCTCTCCTCCGAGAGCTGGCGGAACTCGAGGCCGCGGGCGGCCGCGGCGGCCAGCGTGGTGAGCCCCGCGTCGGCGGCGCCGAGGGCGATGGCCTGCGCCACCGCGTCATGCCCGCGCGCCTCGTCCTCGTAGCCCCGCACGCGCCAGGAGGCGAGGCCCACGTTGGAGAGCAGCTGGTCGAGGAGCACGCGCGCCGTGGCGCCGGCTTCACGGTTCACGATGCGCACGTCCTCGCGGCCGAAGTCTGCGGCGCTGCGGATTCCCCGGGGATTGTCCACGCGGGTGGCGAGCCCCAGCGGCCAGGTGGCCAGGTGGATGAGCACGGCGCCGCGGATCCGGCGGCGGTCGCGCGCAGTGAGAGAGTGGACCCCGGCGACGTGCACCGATCGGCCCACGAGCAAGTCCACCGCTGCGCCGGTCCCGGCGTTGAGCCAGCGCGCCGTTCCGGAGCGGACGGCCAGCATCCGGAGGGCCGGATCGCATCCGGCGACGAGGAGCGTTCGCCGCCACCGCTCCGGCTCGAGCAAGTTCGGGGGCTGCGCCGGGTCCTCCACCAGCGCGTCGGCGGGCTCGCCGGAGGTGGGGTCCAGGACGTGGGCGGTGACGCGGGTTCCGACCTCTGCCAGGAGCAGGCGCGTTCCGGGCGGAAGCTCCAGGGGGGAGAGCGTCCGAGGGGGCCGGCGGTCCGACCCGAAGAGCTGCTCGACGGTGCTCCCGAGGACCCGCGCCAGCGCGAGCGCGGTCTCGGCGGACGGCTTGGCGTGGCCCCGCTCGAGCGCGTTCAGCGCTTGTCGGCTCACGCCCGCGCGCGTTGCGAGCTGGTCCTGCGACCAGCCCTGCAGCAGGCGCCGGTCCCGGAGGGTGCTCTGGACGCGCGCGCGCATCGTCGGTGAGCCTCCGCGCCACGCCAGACCAATGTCAAGTCCACTTGACTTCAAGGTGCCAAACACCTCGTTAAGCTGTACTGCCCATGCTCACCGAGCGCGACGTCCTGATGCGGCTGGTGCGACAGCTCGCCGAGCTGCTGGCTGCCACCCTCCGCCTCCGCAGGGAGGGGCGGCGGGACGAGGCGCTCGCGCAGATCGACGCCATCACCGGGCGCCTCACCGGGATGGACGCCGGTTCGCTCTGCATGTTCGGAGAGGCGCCGCTCGCGGGCCTCCCGCGCGAGCTGAAGCTGCCGCTGGCCTGCGTACTCCGCGCGCGCGCCCTGCTGCTCCGTGATGCCGCGCGCGCGCCCGAGGCCAAGAGCGCGTCGCGTGCGGCCCGGCTCCTCGTCCGCGGCGCCCGCCCCCCGCGCTGACCTGCGCTCCGAACGTCCGCTCGCCCCAGTCCACCTGCGCTCGGCGTTTGACCCCCCGGCGACGGGCTTGCAATGTGACTGGCCACGATGACCGAATCTCTGGCGGCGGTGGTGCTCTGCGCGGGGAAGGGCACCCGCATGAAGTCCGATATGGCGAAGGTGCTGCACCCCGTGCTCGGCCAGCCGCTGGCCGCGTGGCCAGTGAGCCGCGCCCTCGCGCTCGGCTGTCACCCGGTGGTGGCCGTGGTGGGACACCAGGGCGCAGAGGTGCGCTCCGCACTCGAGGCCCGCTTCCCTGGCGGTGCGCTCCGCTTCGCGACCCAGCTCGAGCAGCGCGGAACCGCCGACGCCGTCCGGGCGGCGCTCGGAGCGCTGGAGGGCGTCAGCGGACCGGTGCTCGTCCTCTACGGCGACACCCCGCTCCTTCGGGACTCCACGCTCGGCGCGCTCCTCGTGGCGTTCCGGCGCGGCGGCGCTCCGCTCGCCCTGGTGAGTACCCATGCCCCGGACCCCACGGGGTATGGACGCGTGCTCCGGCTGTCCGGCCGCATCACCGGGATCGTCGAGCAGAAGGACTGCACATCCGACCAGCGCTCCATCCGCGAGGTCAACGCCGGCGTCTACGTCATCGACGCGGCGTTCCTCCGCGAGGGGCTGTCCCAGCTCCGTCCGGCCAACGCACAGGACGAGTACTACCTCACCGACCTCGTCGCCCGGGCGGCGCAGCGCGGAGAGGTGGGCTCGGTCACCGCCGAGTTCGAGGACACCGCGGGGGTGAACGACCGCGCCGACCTCGCGGCCTGCGCCCGCGTGCTCCGTGACCGCATCAACCTCGAGCACATGCGTGCCGGCGTCACCATGCACGACCCGGCGACGGTCACCATCGAGGCCGAGGTCACCATCGAGCCGGACACCGTCATCGAGCCCATGGTCTCGCTCCGCGGCAAGACGCGGATCGGCCGGGGGGTGACGCTCGGGCAGGGCTCGGTGTTCCACTCCACCGAGGTCGGCGACGGCACCACCGTGCTGCCGTACTCGGTGGCCACCGACACGAAGGTGGGCCCCCGCTGCCTCATCGGCCCCTTCGCCCGCATGCGTCCCGGGAGCGAGCTCGCCGAGGCGGTGGAGCTCGGCAACTTCGCCGAGACCAAGAAGGTTCGCATCGGCCCGGGCACCAAGGCGCACCACCACTGCTACCTCGGCGACAGCGTCATCGGGGCGAAGGTGAACGTCGGCGCCGGCACCATCACCTGCAACTACGACGGGTTTGCCAAGCACCAGACCGAGATCGGGGACGGCGCGTTCATCGGCTCCGACACCCAGCTGGTCGCCCCGGTGAAGGTGGGGGAGGGGAGCTACCTGGGCGCAGGAACGACGCTCACCGAGGATGTCCCCCCGGACACCCTGGTCTTCAACCGTGCCCCTCGAATCGTGAAGGAGGGCTGGCCCAGCCGCCGCCGCGCCAAGGTCCCGGGACGGCGCTAGTGTTCAGGGCCATCCGGGAGGCTTGTCGGCCACGGCTCCCGGACCCAGCTTCCGCGAGCCAGGGGAGCCCGGGCGCCTGCTGACGGGCCGGAGGAACGAACGAACTCATGTGCGGCATCGTCGGCTACGTCGGAGAGCAGCAGTCCGCGCCCATCCTGGTGGCGGGGCTGAAGAAGCTGGAGTACCGCGGCTACGACTCCGCGGGGCTCGCCGTGGTGAACGGCGGCACGCTGACCGTGGTCCGGGCCACCGGGAAGCTGAAGAACCTCGAGGCACGCATGGGCGCCGAGCCACCGGTGGGCACCCTCGGTATCGGCCACACCCGGTGGGCGACCCACGGTCGGCCCACCGACGAGAACGCGCACCCGCACACGTACGAGGGGGTCGCGGTGGTCCACAACGGCATCATCGAGAACCACCTCGCGCTGAAGGCGATGCTGCGCGCCCGCGGTCACGTCTTCGCCAGCGAGACGGACACCGAGGTGTTCGCTCACCTCATTGCGGCCGAGCTCCGCAACGGGTCCGACCTGCCCGGGGCGGTCCGCGGCGCGGTGGCGCAGGTGAAGGGGACCTACGGGCTGGCGGTGGTCTGGGCGAAGGACCCGGGACGCATCGTCGCCACCAAGGACAGCTCCCCGATGGTCATCGGCCTGTCCGAGGGGCAGAACTTCCTCGCCAGCGACGTGCCGGCGCTGCTCGAGCACACCCGGGACATGGTGTTCCTCGAGGAAGGGGACCTCGCAGTGCTGAGCCGCACCCGGGTGGACGTGTTCGACCGCGCGGGCCAGGCGGTGAACCGGGCCACCCGCCGCATCGACTGGACGCCGATGATGGCGGAGAAGGGCGGCCACAAGCACTTCATGCACAAGGAGATTTGGGAGCAGCCGCGGGCGCTGGCGGACACGCTGCGCGGCCGGGTGCTCCTCTCCGAGGGCGACGTGTTCTTCGAGGGCTGGACGCTCGGGCCCGAGGACGTGAAGAAGCTGCCGCGCATCACGCTCCTGGCCTGCGGGACGTCGTGGCACGCCGGGCTCGCCGGCCGGGTGATGATCGAGGCGCTGGCCCGCATCCCCGTGGAGGTCGAGCTCGCCTCGGAGTTCCGCTACCGCGACCCGCTGGTCGACCCGGGACAGCTGGCCATCGCCATCAGCCAGTCCGGCGAGACGCTGGACACGCTCTGTGCGCTCCGCGAGGCCAAGGCCCGGGGCGCGCGCACCGTCGCGCTGTGCAACGTGGTGGGGAGCGCGATGACCCGCGAGGCGGACCTCACGGTGCTCACCAACGCCGGACCGGAGATTGGAGTCGCCTCGACCAAGGCGTTCACCACCCAGCTCGCGGCGTTGTACTTGCTCGCGGTGAAGCTGGGGCGTCTGCGCGGCACGCTGGACGTCGCGCGGGCCCAGGAGCTGCTGACCGCAGTCACCGAGGTGCCGAAGCGGGTCGAGGAGGCGCTGCACTGCGAGGCGGCGGTGAAGCAGATCGCCCGGACGTACCAGAACGCCCAGGACTTTCTCTTCCTCGGCCGCGGTCCCATGCACCCGGTCGCCCTCGAGGGAGCGCTGAAATTGAAGGAGATCTCGTACATCCACGCCGAGGGCTACGCGGGGGGAGAGATGAAGCACGGTCCCATCGCGCTCATCGACGAGAAGCTTCCCGTCGTGGTGCTCGCGCCGAGCAAGCCGCGGGTCCCCTACGAGAAGATCGTCGGGAACGTGGAGGAGGTCCGGGCCCGCGGCGGAAAGGTGATCGCGGTCGTGGACGAGGACGACACTGCGGTGGGCTCGCTGGCCGACGACGTCATCCGCATACCCGCGAGCTCCGCGCTGCTCGCGCCCATCGTCGCGGCGGTGCCGCTGCAGCTGCTCGCCTACCACGTGGCGGATCTGCGCGGGACGGACGTGGACCAGCCGCGAAACCTGGCCAAGAGCGTCACGGTCGAGTGAGCGGTGGTTCGGAGCGGGCTGGAGAGCATCACCCCGCGAGGAACGAGTCACCAGGTCCGTCAGTGCCTGCTGGCCGTCGCCGCCGGTGCGCCGATGCGGATGAGGTGGATGACGCCGCGGGCGGTCCCGACTGCGAGCAGCCGCCCATCCGGCGAGAAGGTCGCGCTCGACGGAGCATCGTCCTCCAGCGCGAGCGTCAGCCGACCGGTGATCGCCCCAGAGGGCCAGCTGCGCATCCGGAGCTCCGGGCCGTCCGCGTCCACGCTGACGTCGCCGCGGGGTGACAGGGCGACCGGGCCTCCGCTGCGCGCCCGCCGGGCGACGGGACTGCCCAGCGCGGCGCGACCCACCTCCCAGAACCCGAGCAGCTTCGAGGAGGCGAGGAGCATCCGCTTTCCGTCCGGGGTGGCCTCGCACGCAGTCACCTTGCCGAGCTTGCCCCCGGCGCGCGCGAGCGGCTCACCCGACGGATCGAACAGCTGAACTCCGCCGTGGTCGCCGCGGGTGACGAACGCTCCGCCCGGTGGCACGCAGCCCCCGAGCAGCTCCTGGTCGAGCGGGAGCGTCTGCAGTCGCTGGCCGGTGCGCACCGCGATGCGCTCGAGGTGGTAGTGGCGGCTGCAGCCGATGGAACATCCGCTCCGGAGCAGGCTCACGCAGGACTCCTCCGCCACCGGCGCGAGCACATTCTCCCCGTCCGACGAGAGCACCAGCTCGGGGACGGTCTGCAGCCCGGACCAGGTCGACGGGTCACGAACGCCGAGCGCCCCGGTCGTCGGCGCCTCCACCAGCTGGGCAATCTGTGCCTGGGCGGCGGCGCATGCGGGCGCGGCCCGTGCCGGATCCGGCGTGGGCGGGGGCACCAGGACGGGCCCCGCCGCCCCGTCGGCCACGCGCCAGGTCCGCACGGAATCGTCCTCGTGCTGGGAGACCAGGGTCCCGGCTCCGGGGGTGAAGCGGAGGTCCACCAGCGCACCCGCGGGGACCGAGCCGGACAGCCGTTGCCCTCGCGTGGCGACGTCCCACAACATCCAGACTCCCGAGGCGTCGCCCGAGGCGAGCCGTGCTCCATCGGGCGAGAATCGCAGCGCAGTCACCTGGGCGCGGTGCCCCGGTGGCGGTGCCGCAGGCGCGCCGTTCCGGGCATCCAGCCGCACCAGCGTCGTGGAGACCGGGTCGGCGCGGTCGCGCAGCTGACCGGCGACGGCCACCAGCACCGAACCGTCCACGGCGAAGAGCGTGGCGGTCACCTGCACCGGGTGAACCTCCCAGCGGACCTGCCCGCCGGGTAGCTCGACCAGCCGGAGCGACCCCGAGGTCCGCGCGTCCTCACAGTCCTCGCCGCCGGTCACCGCCGAGACCAGCGCCAGCGTCCCGTCCTCCGAGAACCCCAGCGCCCGGAGCGACTCGCCGTCACAGGCCCGCCCGCGGCCGCGGAGCACGTCCAGGCGGAAGCTGCCGCCCTGCCGGTCGTCGCCGCGGACGATGCCGTCCAGCCCCGCGGTCAGGAGCCTCCCGTCGGAGGTGGGGCGCATCGCGAGCACCCGGCCATCCTGGGCGTGGAAGCGGCTCATCTGGCCGCCATCGAGCGGGATGAGCTCGACGTCTCCCTCGAGCGTCGCCCGGTACGCGGCGG
>Ga0208851_1000497_pt1 | contig 17064 bp, 19 predicted proteins | sample NGESurshal092012_FD_184481 | JGI IMG/M metagenome (GOLD analysis project Ga0208851, IMG submission 184481) | Arctic peat soil microbial communities from Barrow, Alaska - NGEE Surface sample 415-2 shallow-092012 (SPAdes) | ecosystem: Environmental > Terrestrial > Soil > Wetlands > Peat ... | reverse complement strand
GGTGAGGCCGCCCGAGGCGCGCAGCGTCCACCCGCCGAGCAGCGCGGTCTCGTCGGGCGGCCAGCCGGCCTGCGCCGCGACCTGCATCGCCTCGGCCGAGAGCTCCGGCGGCACGACCTTCGCGGCCGCGACCGCGTCGGCGGCCACCGGGACGAGGGACCCGTCGCGCCGCTCGACCTCGAGACGTCCGTCCCACCCGCCCTCCCAGGCCACCAGGGTGCCCACGACGTCGGTGAGCACCCCGTTGCTGAGCCGGCGCCGGACGGTCACGCGGCGCCCCACATCGGCCGGGGAGAGCCGCACGGCGAGCCGCGCGGCCGGGCCCGCGGCGGGTGCGGGATCCTCGCGGGACGACACGATCCCCACACTCCCACGCGCCTGGAGGCCGGGTCGCGACACCCGGCACGGCCGTGCGACGCTACGGTGTCGCCATCGGCCCCGTCCCCGGGACGGTGCCGACGACCACCTGACAGCTCCGGGATCGGGAGGATCCGTCCGTGACCTACGTCATCGCTCAGCCTTGTGTCGACCTCAAGGACAAGGCGTGCGTCGAGGAGTGCCCCGTCGACTGCATCTACGAGGGCGAGCGGATGCTCTACATCCACCCCGACGAGTGCGTCGACTGCGGCGCCTGCGAGCCCGTCTGCCCCGTCGAGGCGATCTTCTACGAGGACGACGTCCCGACCCAGTGGGTGGACTACACCGCGGCCAACGCGGAGTTCTTCGACGAGCTCGGCTCGCCGGGCGGCGCCGCGAAGCACGGCCTCATCGCCAAGGACGCCGCGATCGTCGTCAGCCTCGAGCCGCAGGAGCACGAGGGTCACTGACCGTCGTCCCGACCTGACCATGACGCGCCGTCGCCCACCGTGGTGGCGGCGCGTCGTCGTGACCGAAGCGAGGCAGGCATGACGCGACTGGCCGACCGGCTGCCGGACTTCCCGTGGGACCTGCTCGCGCCGTACAAGGCGATCGCGGCCGCGCATCCCGACGGGATCGTCGACCTGTCGGTGGGGACGCCCGTCGATCCCGTCCCCGCGGTGGTGCAGGACGCTCTCGCGTCGGCGGCCGACTCGCCCGGATACCCGCTCACCGCCGGTACCGCGGCGCTGCGGGAGGCGGCCAGCGGCTGGGCGGCCCGCACGCTGCGCGCGTCGGTCGACCCCGATGCGATCCTGCCCACGGTCGGGTCCAAGGAGCTCGTGGCGCTGCTCCCGACCCTGCTCGGCCTCGGCGCCGGCGACACCGTCGTCATCCCGGAGCTGGCCTACCCCACCTACGACGTGGGCGCTCGCGTCGCCGGCTGCGAGGTCGTCGTCTCGGACTCCACCCACGCGCTCGGCCCGCAGCGGGTCTCGCTCGTGTGGGTCAACTCGCCGAGCAACCCCACGGGCCGGGTCCTGCCGGTCGAGCACCTGGCGAAGGTCGTGGCGTGGGCCCGTGAGCGCGAGGCCGTCGTGGTGAGCGACGAGTGCTACTTCGAGCTGGCCTGGGACGCGGCGCCGGTGTCGATCCTCGACGAGCGGGTCAGCGGCGGCTCCCACGCGAACCTGCTCGCGGTCCACTCGCTGTCGAAGCGGTCCAACCTCGCGGGCTACCGCGCGGGCCTCGTCCTCGGCGACGGCGAGATCGTGCGGTCGCTGCTCGAGGCGCGCAAGCACCTGGGGCTCATGGTGCCGGCGCCGGTGCAGGCGGCGGCGACGGCGGCCCTCGGCGACGACCTGCACGTCGCCGAGCAGCGGCACCGCTACGCGCGGCGCCGGGACCACCTGCTCTCGGCCCTGCTCGACGCGGGCCTGTCGATCGAGCACTCCGAGGCGGGCCTCTACCTGTGGGCCTCGCGCGGGGAACCGTGCTGGGACACCGTCGGCCGGCTCGCCGAGCTCGGCATCCTGGTGGCGCCCGGCGAGTTCTACGGCGTCGCCGGTTCCCGGCACGTGCGGGTGGCCCTCACCGCGACCGACGAGCGCATCGCCACTGCCGTGCGCCGCCTGGCCCGGGTCGCCTGAGGCCCGCCGTCGGTGGGTCGGCGGCTCGTCGCCCGACCGGCCTTGTGGTCCCCGTCACGCTTGTGACCGTCGGGGGACACGGGTGCGACCGGTGGGTACCGTTCGGTCATCGGGCGTCGGGCGAGCATCCGCCTGCACGTCGACGATGAGCGCTGCGGAGGCCGACGTGTCGGACGTGACCTTGACCTACCCCGGGGGAGAGCTCCCCCTGGCGCGAGTGCCCGCGACCGACGGCAACGACGGGTTCGACGTCTCCTCGTTGCTGAAGTCCACCGGAGCCGTCACCCTCGACGGCGGCTTCACGAACACGGCCGCGTGCACGTCGGCCATCACCTTCATCGACGGCGACGCGGGCATCCTGCGCTACCGCGGCTACCCGATCGAGCAGCTCGCGAAGCAGTCGAGCTTCCTCGAGGTGTCGTACCTGCTGATCTACGGCTCGCTGCCGACGGTGACCGAGCTCGCCGAGTTCGAGTCGCGGGTCAAGCGGCACACGATGCTGCACGAGGACCTGCGCCGGTTCTTCGACGGCTTCCCGCGCGACGCGCACCCGATGCCCGTGCTGTCCAGCGCCGTCTCCGCGCTGTCCACCTTCTACCAGGACTCGCTGGACCCGTTCGACGCCGGCCAGGTCGACCTCTCGACGGTGCGGCTGCTCGCGAAGGTCCCGACCATCGCGGCGTACGCCTACAAGAAGTCGGTCGGGCAGCCCTTCCTCTACCCCGACAACTCCCTCGACCTCAACGCGAACTTCCTGCGGATGACGTTCGGCGTCCCCGCGGAGGACTACGAGGTCAACCCGGTCGTGGCGAACGCGCTGGACCTGCTCCTCATCCTGCACGCCGACCACGAGCAGAACTGCTCGACCTCGACCGTGCGGCTGGTCGGCTCGTCGCACGCCAACCTGTTCGCGTCGGTGTCGGCCGGCATCAACGCGCTGTTCGGTCCCTTGCACGGCGGCGCCAACCAGGCGGTGCTCGAGATGCTCTCGAAGATCCACCGCAGCGGTGGCGGGGTGAACACCTTCATCCGCCAGGTCAAGAACCGCGAGGACGGCGTGAAGCTCATGGGCTTCGGCCACCGCGTCTACAAGCACTACGACCCGCGAGCGGCGATCGTCAAGGAGACGGCGTACGAGGTCTTCAACGCCCTCGGCGCGAGCGACCCGCTGCTCGACATCGCGCTGCGCCTCGAGGAGGTCGCGCTCTCCGACGACTTCTTCATCTCGCGCAAGCTCTACCCGAACGTGGACTTCTACACCGGCCTGATCTACAAGGCGATGGGCTTCCCGACCCGGATGTTCACGGTCATGTTCGCCCTCGGCCGCCTGCCCGGCTGGATCGCCCAGTGGCGCGAGATGATCGACGACCCGCAGACCAAGATCGGCCGCCCGAGGCAGGTCTACGTCGGCGCCACCGAACGCGACTACACAGCGATCGAGTCCCGCTGACACCCACCCCCGACCCCAACCACCCAGCCCGCAGCTTCTTGCCTCGTGGTGTCCACAAGTCGTGATCTTGGGCCTCTCAGCTGTGTCGGCCGCGCCGTGCTGAGTGGTGACACGCGGTCGGATCACCCAGGACCGACGGCGCTCGTCGGTCGGGCTCAGTCGTTGTGGTGGAGGTGGGCGGCGAGCCCGCCCCAGGAACCCGTGCGGGCGCGGGCCTCGAGGCCACCCGTGACGCTGTTGCGCCAGAACTGCAGACCGTCCATCCCGGACAGGTCGCGTCCCTTGGTCACCTCGCCGTCCGGCAGGGTGATCTTCGATCCGGCGGTGACGTAGCAGCCGGCCTCCACCACGCAATCGTCGCCGAGGGAGATCCCGACCCCGGCGTTGGCACCGATGAGGCAGCGCTCGCCGATCGTGACGACCTGCGTCCCCCCACCGGACAGCGTGCCCATGATCGACGCGCCGCCGCCGACGTCGGACCCGTCGCCCACGACGACCCCCGCGGAGATCCGGCCCTCGACCATCGACGTGCCCAGGGTGCCCGCGTTGAAGTTCACGAAGCCCTCGTGCATCACGGTCGTGCCGGCGGCCAGGTGCGCCCCGAGCCGCACGCGGTCGGCGTCGGCGATGCGGACGCCGGTGGGGACGACGTAGTCGACCATCCGCGGGAACTTGTCGACTCCGTGCACGGTGACGACGCGACCGTCCTTGCGCGCGTAGGCCTGCACGGCGCCGAGCCGGTCGATGGGCACGGGTCCGACCGAGGTCCACGCCACGTTCGCCAGCAGGCCGAACACGCCGTCGAGGCTCACCGTGCGAGGCGCGACCAGGCGGTGCGAGAGCAGGTGCAGCCGTAGCCACGCGTCGGCGGCGTCGGTCGGCGCCACCGACAGGTCGGCGACGGCCGTCGTGACGGTGACGGTACGCACGCCGCGCAGGTCGTCGGTGCGGTCGATCTCGCCGAGCCCGTCCACGGCGAGGGGGGTCGCTGAGAGCGCCGGCGCGGGGAACCAGGCCTCGAGCAGCGTGTCACCGGCGTACGTCGCGAGGCCGACGGCGGAGGCCGGCGAGGAGAGCAGCGTCATGCGCCCAACCTACCGAGACACCACGATCGTTAGGCTTCGGCCGTGACCGGGACCCCCGCGCTCGACCTGTCCGCCGACGCCGTCGACCTGCTGCGCGCCCTCGTCGACATCCCGAGCGAGTCGCGGTCGGAGGGACTGATCGCCGACGCCGTCGAGCACGCGCTGGCGGAGTACGACCACCTTGACGTCGTGCGCGACGGACACACCATCGTCGCCCGTACGCACCTCGGACACCCGGAGCGCGTCGTGGTCGGAGGACACCTCGACACGGTCCCGGCCAACCAGAACCTGCCCTCGCGCCTGGTCTCGGTCGACGGCGAGGAGCGGGTCTACGGCCTCGGTGCCTGCGACATGAAGGGAGGCGTGGCAGTGTCGCTGCGCCTCGCCGCCGCGCTGTCGGCGCCGACGAGGGACGTCACCTGGATCTACTACGAGGCGGAGGAGATCGACTCGAGGTTCAACGGTCTGCGTCGTCTCGCCGACGAGCGCCCGGAGCTGCTCGCGGGGCAGTTCGCGGTGCTCATGGAGCCGTCCAACGCCGTGGTCGAGGCAGGATGCCAGGGCACGATGCGCGTCGACGTCCGCACCACGGGCACTCGGGCGCACAGCGCCCGCCCGTGGATGGGGCACAACGCGATCCACGACGCGGGGGAGGTCCTGCGGCGGCTGTCGGCCTACGAGCCGCGCGAGGTCGAGATCGACGGGCTCGTCTATCGCGAGGGTCTCAACGCCGTCGGCATCCGCGGCGGCGTCGCGGGCAACGTCATCCCGGACGAGTGCGTGGTGTCGGTGAACTATCGGTTCGCGCCGAACCGCAGCGCCGTCGAGGGCGAGGTCCACCTGCGCGAGGTCTTCGCGGGCTTCGACGTGTCGGTGGTCGACGCCGTCGACGGCGCTCTCCCGGGACTGTCGCACCCGGCTGCGCAGGCGTTCGTCGCGGCTGTCGGCGGCACACCGAGCCCGAAGTTCGGCTGGACCGACGTCGCCCGGTTCAGCGCGCTCGGCGTCCCTGCGGTCAACTTCGGCACCGGCAACCCCTCGCTGGCCCACCACCAGGACGAGTACGTCCCGGTCGCCGACCTCGATCGCGTCGAGGCCGGTCTGCGGGCGTGGCTCACGTCATGACCGACGACGAGCTCGAGGCGATGGTGCACACCGACCCTCCGCGCGGCTACCGGGCGCTGCTCGTCGCCTCGGTCGTCTCCGGCGTGCTCTGCTTCGGCAGCACGATCTGGATGTCGCAGCTGCTCGCTCCGCCCGACGCGTCGAGCGGGGTCGAGATCACCCCGCTGCTGCTCGTACTGCTCGCGGTGTTCGCCGTGACCCTGGCCGGTTGCATCGCGATGGGCTACGCCGCCGCGCGCCGCAGGCCGCCGAGCGACTGAACCGGCTGCGCGAGGCGGCCCGCGTGGGCCAGGCTCGGCACGGACCGGGACCCGTGCTTGGGGGAGGTGATCCGGATGGACGAGCGTCTCGCGACCCGCTTGAAGGCGGTGCACGACCTGAGCGTCGGCGCGGCCCGTTCGTGGGCCGGGCTCCACGAGTACGACGGCGTGGTGCAGGACCTCTCGCCGGCGGGTGTCGACTCGGGGCTGAGCAGGCTCGGCGGCGAACCGCTGGCGGATCCGCACGACGAGGCGCACCTGCTGGCGGCCGAGAACGGGCTCCGCGTCTTCTTCGGCGAAGCGCGCGCACATCGGTGGAACCCGTTGGTGCACCTGGGCAATCTCGATCTCTCGAGCTACGAGCGCGACTACGCGCCGGCCATCGAGCGCGCCGAGGCGCGCCGCCGCCATCTCGGTGCGTGGCCAGGTGCCGTCGACGGCGCGATCGAGTCGCTCACGGAGGTATCGGCTGACGTGGCGACCGCCCTGCTGCCGGCCTTCCGCGGCCTCGCCACCGAGGTGGACGTGTCGGCAGGTGACGTCGAGGCCGCGGCCGGCGCCGCCCTTCAGCGGCTCGTGGCGCACCTGGAGCAGGCGGCCCGGGACGGCGAGGCGCCCACGGCCCTCGGCGCGCCGCTGCTCGCCCGGCTGCTCGGGGTTCCCGAGGCGATGACCGTGGACCTCGACGACCTCGGCCGTCGGGCGCGCGAGGAGGTGGCCCGGCTCGAGTCGATCCTCGGCACCGCCGCACGCCGGCTCGACGGCAGCAGACCCGTGCCCGACGTCGTACGGGGCCTGCTCCGCGACCACCCCGACGCCGAGGGTGTGATCGCCGAGGCGACCGAGCAGGTGGCCGAGGTCCTCGACTTCACGCGCGAGCACCAGCTGCTGCCGCATGCCGACGGGGTCTGCCTCGTGGGTCCGCCGCCGCCCTCGCTCCGCTTCGCCATGGCGATGATGGCCTCGGCCGCTCCGGAGGAGGCCGATGCGCCGTCGTGGTACTGGGTGACCCCGCCGGACCCCGCATGGCCCCAGCAGGAGCAGGACGAATGGCTCCAGGTCTTCAGCGCCACGACGCTGCCGGCCGTCACGGTGCACGAGGTGGCACCGGGTCACTTCGCCCACGGGCGCTGCCTGCGCCACGCCCCGACCGCCGTGCGCCGGCAGGTGCAGAGCGAGACGTTCATGGAGGGCTGGGCGCACTACGCCGAGGAGATGGTGCTGGAGGTCGGCTTCCGCGCCGACGATCCGCGGTACGCGATCGGGATGGCGTGCGAGGCACTCCTGCGGGTCACCCGGCTCGAGTGCGCCGTGGGTCTGCACACGGGCGCGATGAGCCTCGCCGACGCCACGGCTCTCCTGGAGTCGCAGGCCTTCCTGGCCGGGCCGGCGGCGCGCGCCGAGGCCGAGCGGGGCCTCTACGACCCGACGTACGGGCGCTACACCTGGGGCAAGCTGGAGATCCTCACGCTGCGCGAGGAGGCTCGCGGCGCGTGGGGGGCGGAGTTCTCCCTGCCTCGGTTCCACGCCGCCCTCATGGAGCTGGGCTGCCCGCCCGTGGGCCTCATGCGCACGATCCTGGCCTGACGGGGCGCGGCGGCCGGTTCACCGAGAGTTCACCCCGGGTCGACGCGGCGACGCGCTCGCCGGACGGGGGGAGGCGCACCGGGCGGCTCAGGGGTGGCCCCGCGGAGCCCGTGTTCGGGCTAGCGTCGGTGCGTGACGACTCCCCAGCCAGCCGCTGCGCCCGAGCCGACCCCCGAGGGCGCAGCGCGCCGGGTCAAGGGCCCGGTCACCCTGCGCCGGTCGCAGGTGCCGAGCAGCACGACCGACCAGCGACTTCTGGACACCCGTGGCCCGAGCGACTGGGTGCACACCGACCCGTGGCGGGTGCTGCGCATCCAGGCCGAGTTCGTCGAGGGTTTCGGCGCCCTGGCCGGTCTCGGCCCGGCGGTGAGCATCTTCGGCTCGGCGCGCACCACGTCGGACACCGGCGACTACGCCGCGGCGAGGGAGCTCGCCGGGGCGCTCGCGCGCAGCGGCTACGCCGTCATCACCGGAGGCGGCCCCGGGATCATGGAGGCCGCCAACCGGGGTGCCTGCGAGGCCGGCGGGGTGTCGGTCGGCCTCGGCATCGAGCTGCCGTTCGAGCAGGGCATGAACGAGTGGGTCGACATCGGGGTGGACTTCCGCTACTTCTTCGCCCGCAAGACCATGTTCGTGAAGTACGCCCAGGCCTTCGTCGTGTTCCCCGGCGGGTTCGGCACGTTCGACGAGCTCTTCGAGGCGCTCACCCTCGTCCAGACGGGGAAGGTCACGTCGTTCCCCGTGGTGCTCATGGGGTCGGCGTACTGGGGCGGTCTGGTCGCCTGGCTGCGCGAGACGGTGCTGACCGAGGGCAAGATCTCGGCCCGCGACCTCGACCGGTTCCACGTGACCGACGACGTCGACGAGGCCGTGCGGCTCGTCGACGCCGGGCTCCGCGGGCACAACGGCGGCAGTGTCGTCGAGTGGTACCCGCCCGTGGAGGTCTGACGTGCCCTCGGTCGCGGTCTTCTGCGCGTCGAGCGAGGACATCGACGAGCGCTACGCCGTCCTCGCGGGCGAGGTCGGGTTCGCGCTGGCGCGACGCGGCTGGACCCTCGTGTCCGGTGGCGGCTCGGTGAGCTGCATGGGTGCCGTGGCCCGCGCCGCACGGGCGGGCGGGGCGCACACGATCGGCGTCATCCCGCGTGCGCTCGTGGAGCTGGAGGTCGCCGACCACGGTGCCGACGAGCTCGTCGTGACTGATGACATGCGCGAGCGCAAGGGCGAGATGGACCGTCGCAGCGACGCCTTCCTCACCCTCCCCGGCGGCATCGGCACGCTCGAGGAGCTGCTCGAGATCTGGGTGGCGCGGTCGCTGCGGATGCACGACAAGCCGATCGTGGTCCTCGACCCGTGGGGCGACCTCGAGCCGCTGGCGCTTCTCGTGAGCGGGCTGGTCGAGGCCGGCTTCGTCCGCGACAGCGCTGCCGCGCAGCTGGTCTGGACCGCGACCGTCGACGACGCGATCGCGGCGATCGAGAAGGGCTGGGCCGAGGCCGGCCGGCCGGGTCAGGCCGAGCCCACCGCCGCCGAGTGGCTCGAAGCCGAGCCCTGACCGCCCCCGGCGTTCTCCCTGAAGGACGCCTTGGTTCCTCAGAGGACAACAAACTCCGCCATCATCGTCCGCCCGTCACCACACGTAGGGGAGCAGCGCCTTCCTGACGGCACGCCGATAGTCGGCGTAGTCGGCGTACGCGGAGGCCAGGAAGTCCTCCTCGACGCGTCGCTTGAGGTCGAGCACGGCAGCGAGCGCGACCGTCGGGACCAGTGTCCAGGGGCTCGACAGCAGCGCGACGCCGAGCGCCAGCAGGATCAGAGCACCGTAGATCGGGTGCCGGACGACGGCGTAGATCCCGCTCGTGCGCAGCCGCTGCCCCTCGAGCGGCGCCGGCAGCGCCGTGAGCGCCGAACCCAGGCCGGTCACGGCGAGGACGGCGCCGAGCCCCCCGACCACCAGCAGGACGACGCCGACCACGGCCGCCGGCGTGCGCTGGGACGAGGGCCACCCGCCGCGGGTGAGGACACCGACGACCCCGATGGCGACCAGCAGCGCCAGCTGGAGCGCGACCCAGCCCTGACCGCGGTCGCCGAGCCGAGGTGGGCGCATACGGCGAGTCTGCCGCAGCCGGCGACCGAGGGCCGACCCGGGAGATGACGGCGGACTTTGTTGCCCTCTGAGCAACCAAGGCGTCCTTCATGGGATACGTCGGCGGGGTCAGGCGAGGCCGCGACGGGCTACTGCGGGGGGGCGCAAGCCGGCGACCGAGGCGACCATGTCGAGGGTCTGGCGGGTCGCGGCGACGTCGTGGGCGCGGTAGACGCGCGCCCCGAGCCACGCCGACACCGCCGTGGAGGCCAGGGTGCCCGTGAGCCGGTCCACCGGTGCTGCGACGTCGAGCGTCTCGCCCACGAAGTCCTTGCGCGACAGGGAGACCAGGACGGGCCACCCCGTGGCGACCAGCTCGGGCAGGCGCCGGGTCGCCTCGAGGGAGTGCCGGGTGTTCTTGCCGAAGTCGTGCCCGGGGTCGACCAGGATCGACTCGCGCGCTACGCCGAGCGCCAGCGCCCGCTCGGCCTCGGCGACGGTCGAGGCCACGATGTCGGCGACGACGTCGTCGTACTCCACGCGGTGCGGTCGGGTGCGCGGCGTCGCGCCCCCGGTGTGCGTGCACACCAGGCCGACGCCGTACGCCGCCGCCACGGCCGCCAGCTCCGGGTCGTGCCCGCCCCACGCGTCGTTGAGCAGGTCGGCGCCCTCGGCGCAGACGACCCGACCGACCTCGGCGCGCCAGGTGTCGACGCTGATCACGACGTCGTGGCGCGCCCGGACGGCCGCCACGAGCGACGCCGTGCGCCGGATCTCCTCGGCAGCGTCGACCTCGGCGCCCGGACCGGCCTTCACGCCACCGATGTCGACGATGCCCGCACCCTCGTCAACCGCACGGTCGACGGCGGCGAGAGCGGCCTCTTCGGCGTACGTCGCCCCCCGGTCGTAGAACGAGTCCGGGGTGCGGTTCACGATGGCCATGACGACGGTCTCGTGGTCGCCGAAGGTGCGGCGACCCAGGCGCAGCGGCACGGCTCGGACTCCTCGTCACGACTCGCCGGGGGCGGCCGCCCCCGGCACCGTCAGCGTGGCATGCTCGTGCCCAGCGCGCCGCCGGAGGGCGGCTCACCGCCCGACGGCGGTCCGACGAGCGAGAGGGTGCCGCATGACGCTGCCGTACGTCCTCGTCGGCATCCTCGTGATCGCCGCCGTCGCCCTGCTCGCGGTCGGGCGGCTCGGCGAGCTGCCCGAGGTCGTGCCGGACCGCGCCCCGCTCGCCCTGCCCGAGGACCGGCTGCTCGCGCGCGTCGACGTCGACGCCGTGCGCTTCTCCGTGGGCATGCGCGGCTACCGAATGGACGAGGTCGACGACGTGCTCGACCGGCTCGCGGTCGAGGCCCAGGAGCGTGACGCGCGGATCGACGAGCTCGAGACACGGCTCGCGGCGCGCGGCGTACCCCGCCCCGATCCCGAGGCATGAGCGACCTCGTCCGAGGCGACGACGGCCTGCTGCGCTGCCCCTGGGGCGCGTCCACGCCGGACTACCAGCGCTATCACGACACGGAGTGGGGTCGCCCGGTCCACGGAGACGTCGCGATCTTCGAGCGTCTGACCCTGGAGGCGTTCCAGTCCGGCCTGTCCTGGCTCACGATCCTGCGCAAGCGCGACTCCTTCCGCGCCGCGTTCGACGGCTTCGACATCGAGCGCGTCGCGGGCTACGCCGACGGCGAGCGCACCCGGCTGCTGGAGGACGCCCGCATCGTGCGCAACCGGGCCAAGGTCGAGGCGACGATCACCAACGCACGCGCGGCGGCCGCGTTGCGCGAGTCCGACGGCGAGGGTGCGCTGGACCGTCTGGTCTGGTCCTTCGCGCCCGCCGGGCGCCGAGCCCGTCCGCGCCGCCTCGTCGACATCGTCGCGAGCACCCCGGAGTCGACGGCGCTCGCGAAGGCGCTCAAGAAGCACGGCTTCGTCTTCGTCGGCCCGACCACGATGCACGCCGCGATGCAGGCCATGGGCCTCGTCGACGACCACCTGACGGGCTGTGCCGCCGTCCGGGGTGCGGGTTAGGACCAGTCGCGGGTATCAGGGATAATGCTCCTGAGGAGTTCGTGCCGGCCCTTCCGGCGGCGCGACGATGTGACAAGGGGTGCAGCATGGCCGCCATGAAGCCGCGTACGGGCGATGGCCCGCTCGAGGTCACCAAGGAGGGTCGCGGCATCGTCATGCGCGTCCCGCTCGAGGGCGGCGGCCGTCTCGTCGTCGAGCTCACCCCGGACGAGGCGCGCGACCTCGGCGCCCAGCTGAGCAGCGTCGCCGGCTGACCCACCCACCGCGTACGGCGGCCCCGCTCCCCTTCGCGGGGGGGGCGGGGCCGTCGGCGTCCGGCGTCGCGCTAGCGGCGTACGGCGGTCAGCAGCCCGTCGCCGACGGGCAGCAGCGCCACCAGCCAGCGCTCGTCGTCGCGCAGCGCGGTGAGCGTCCCGCGGATCGCGATCGTGTCGGGGTCGCGCTGCGCCGGGTCGGCCACCTTGTCGTGCCAGAGGCTGTTGTCGATGACCAGGACCCCGCCGACGCGCAGCAGGCGGGCCGCCTCCTCGACGTAGTCGGGGTACTCCTCCTTGGCGCCGTCGGCGAGCACGAGGTCGTAGGAGGCGTCGGCGAGGCGGGGCAGCACCTCGAGCGCGCGGCCGGTGATCAGCCTGGTCCGCGACGCCGGCACGCCTTCGGCGGCGAACGCCTCCCGGGCCTGGCGCTGGTTCTCGGCCTCGATGTCGACCGAGGTCAGGACGCCGTCCTCCCGCATCCCGCGCAGCAGCCAGATGCCGGAGACGCCGGTCCCGGTGCCGATCTCCACCACGTGGCGAGCGTCGAGCACGGCCGCCAGCAGGCGCAGCGCGGCCCCCGCGCCGGGATGGATCGGCACGCACCCCACCTCCGTGGCCCGCACCCGGGCGGCGGTGAGCACGTCATCCTCGGCGACGTACGCCTCGGAGTACTCCCAGCTGGTTCGGAACGCGGCGAGCGCGCGAGCGTCAAGGTCCACGGCGCGAGGCTATCGGGGCAGCGGCTCCGAAGGACTCCAACGCGCGTGGAGGGCGGGAACCTCGTCCGGCGGCGGTTCGTCGTCCTGGTGGAGCGAGGGGCCGCGAGCCACTCTCTCAGTCGATTCTCAGCGGGTTTCGTGCTCAGGGCGTTTCGCCAAGCCCCGGACCGGGAAGGCACCATGGACATCACGACCGGAGGGGCGAGCAACGGCCTCGCCCTGCTCGACCGGTTCGTGGCCACCTCTGAGGAGCTGGGCCCCATGGTCGACCCGTCGCGCGAGCTCGGGGGAGCGCCTTCCCCCGTTGCGAAGACCGCGCCGCCCGCGCCGTACGCCGCCCCCTCATGGGACGACGTCGTGCGCGACCACGGCGCCCGAGTCTATCGTCTCGCGTACCGCCTCACCGGCAACCAGCACGACGCCGAGGACCTCACGCAGGAGGTCTTCGTCCGCGTCTTCCGCTCGCTGTCGCAGTACACGCCGGGCACGTTCGAGGGCTGGCTGCACCGGATCACGACCAACCTGTTCCTCGACCAGATGCGCCGCAAGGCACGCATCCGCTTCGACGGCCTGCCCGACGACGCCGCCGACCGGATCCCGTCACGGGAGGCCGGTCCGGCTCAGCTCATCGACGACCGCAGCTACGACGCCGACGTCCAGGCCGCGCTCGACGCGCTGCCGCCGGACTTCCGCGTCGCCGTCGTCCTGTGCGACATCGAGGGCCTGACCTACGAGGAGATCGCCGACCTGCTGGGCATCAAGCTCGGCACCGTGCGGTCCCGCATCCACCGCGGCCGTGCCCAGCTGCGCGAGTCTCTGGCCCACCGCACCCCGCGCACCGCGCAGCGTCTCCCGGTGGGCGGGATGCCGTGAGCCGGTGCCTGGGTCCCCGCATCGCCGACCTCGCCGACGGCCGGATGGCCCCCGCCGAGGCGGAGAAGGCGTACGCCCACGTCGCCGTCTGCGCGACGTGCCGTGACGCCCTGGCAGCCCAGCTCGCCGTGATCTCCCGGCTCGACACCGTCGGTCCGGTCGAGCCCTCGACCGACCTGTTCGCCCGCCTGGCCGGCATCTCCGCCGCCGACCCGGTCCCGCCGATCCCGCCGCAGGGCGGTGCCGGCGCGCGCCCCGGCGGTGCCGCCGGTCGCCGACCGGCCGGCTCCGGGCCGGGCTCCCTGCGTCCGCCGTCGCGCGGCCGGCGCGGCCGCATCGTGCTGGCGTCCGCGGCCGGCGCCGCAGCCCTGGCCGTTGCCGTCGTCGTCGGAGGCTCGTCCGCGCTCACGAGCGCGGTCGTCTCACGCCCCTCGGTCGCGCCGGTCGTCGACACGCTCACCGCGGAGCACGTCGTCAGCGCCGACCAGATGCCGTTCGCCGGGCCCCGGATCGAGACGGTCGCCTTCACCGACCCGTCCGTGACGGTGTCCCCGACCTCGGCTCCGTGAGCCGTCGGGTCGCCCTGGTCGCCGGCTGCACCGCCGGCGTCCTGGGCCTCGGCGTGGCCTGCCTCGCCGCCCTCGGGTCCGTCCCCTCCGCGACCGCGGGCACCGGCGCGTGGTCGGGCTGGACCGGCCGCATCGACACCGCATCGGTCTCAGACAAGGCCGCGATGACCCCCGACGACGCCGTGGCGGTCGCCCTGCTCGCGCGCTCCGCGCGGGCGGCGTCGGCCGTGGCCTACGCCGGTCGGGCGCAGACCTGGACGCGCTACGGCAGCTCCACCACGGACATCACCCACGTCCCCGGCACCGGCACGATCTCGGTGCCCGCGGGTGCGCCCTCGACCGAGGCGCGGCTCGCACCGGACGGGCGCTCCGACTCCTTCGCCGACGACGGCCGGGCGCTGACGGTGCTCCGCGACAACTATCGAGTTCTGCGCCAGGCCGACCTCGACACCACGGTGGCCGGCCGGCCGACCGATGCGGTCGTGGCGGTCGACGCCGAGGGCGTCCTCGACGCCCGCTACTGGCTGGACCACGCCACCGGACTGCTGCTGCGCAAGGAGCTGCTCGACCCCAAGGGGCTGGTGCGCAGCCGGACCGGTTTCGAGACCTTCGCCCTCGGAGTTCCGCGGGGGACCGTGGTCCCGCCGGCGGCTGCGGACCCCTGGACCGAGCGGCTCAGCGCGACGGGGCTCGTGGCGGCGCGCGCGCACGGCTGCGCGTGCCCCGACTCGCTGCCGGGCGGGCTCGCGCTGCTCGACGCCCGCCGTGCTCCGGCCGGCACGGTCTCGAGCATGCCCGTGGTCCACCAGCTGTTCTCCGACGGTGTCGAGACGGTGTCCCTGTTCTCCATCGAGGGCGGCCTCGGCGCCGACGACGCTGCCGGGCTGTTGGCTCGCGGCTTCACCCGTCAGGAGCTGGGAGACCACTACGCCTGGGTGCGGGGCGGGACGGGCAAGGAGCCGACGGCGACGGTCGTCTGGGCCTGCAAGGACTACGTGCTGACCCTCGTGACCGACGACGCCGTCGACCCGCTGGGCACGGCGGGGGCGGTCGTCGCGGCGCTCCCGCCGGTGCCCGACCCGCAGGACTCCTCGCTCTGGTCCCGGATCGCCAGGGGCTGGCACCGCATCACCGGAGGCGGCTCGTGAAGAAGGCGCTGATCATCACGACGGTCGTCCTGTTCGTGCTCTCGGTCCTGGGGCTGGTGGCCGACCGTGCCACGGCCGCGGCCGCGGAACGCACCATCACCGACCGGATCGAGCAGTCGTTCCACGGTGCGTCGTCGGTCTCCACGTCGATCTCCGGGGTCCCGATCCTGACCCAGGTCGCGCGGGGCAGCCTCGACCACGTCACCGTGACCCTGGGTGGTGTCGACTCCGGCAAGGGCCTCAGGATCGAGAAGGTCGTCGCCGACCTCTACGACGTGAGCACGACGTCGCCGCGGACTGCGGCCCAGGTGGTCGCCCACGCCGACATCACCACGGCCGAGCTCCAGAAGCAGCTCGGCGACGCCTGGACGATCACGCCGGACGGCGGCGCCTTGGCCGTGCGGTGGAGCGGCCCCCTGCCGGTGACCGCTCGTGTCGTCCCGACCGTGCGCGACGGCGCGCTCGCGCTCGACCTCGACTCCGTGACGGTCCTCGGCGTCAGCGTCGACGGGGCCTCGGTGCCCTCCGCCGTGACCGACCGCATCTCGGCCTTGGCCGGGTCGGTGGGTGCGCTGCCGCTCGGTCTCACCCCGACCTCGGTGACCGTCACGCCTGACGGCGTCCGCCTCGTCGCCTCGGGCACCCACGTGGATCTCGAGCAGGCATGACCCCGGAGCCGAGGTGCCCGACCGTGCGGGCGTCTGGGAGCCTTCCTAGGGTGGCTCACCAGCACCGCGCAGGCTCGGCACCGGAGAGGATCGCAGGATGACGACGTACCCCGAGGGATCGGAGCAGGGCTCCGCAGGTTTGCCCGGGGTCGAGACCGCGCCGGCAGCCGCGATGGACCACCACGCGCAGGGACCGGGCGGCGACGAGAGCGCTGCCGTCCCCACGGCGCAGTCTGCGGCCTCGCCGCAGGAGGGCCTCGCCGCGTTCGCGGCCCCCGATCCCGCCAGCCGCGTGGCCGGCCCCGCCGCCCCGGCCCCGGCGCCCACGGGTCCGTCCTACGCCTCGCCCTTTGCTCCGGTCGACGGCGGCGGGATCGCGCCCCTGCCCGAGCCGGTGGATGCCGCTGATGGCGCCGAAGCCCTCGAGCGGCCGCGGCGCGGTGGCGCGGGGCGCGTCGTGGCCGTCGCCGTCGTCGCCGGGCTCCTCGCAGGGGCGGTCGGCGGGATCGGCGCGTACGTCGTCGCCGACCGACGAGCCTCGTCGTCCCTCACGTCGCCGGGCACTGTGCTGCCGCAGTCCTCGGCCGACCTGTCGGCGCGCCCGAACGGGTCGATCGCGCAGGTCGCCGCTGCCGTGCTGCCGACCGTCGTCCAGATCGAGGAGCGCAACGGCCAGCAGGGCGGCACGGGCTCAGGCTTCGTACTGCGCTCGGACGGATACATCCTCACCAACAACCACGTGGTGGCCGGCGCGGCGAGCGGTGGCACGCTGACCGTGACCTTCCAGGACGGCACGACGAAGGCCGCGAAGATCGTCGGACGCGACTCCTCCTACGACCTCGCCGTCATCAAGGTCGACGCGTCCGGCCTGACGGCGTCGTCGCTCGGCAACTCCGACGGTGTCGTCGTGGGCGACACCGCGATCGCCATCGGCTCGCCGCTCGGCCTCGAGGGCACCGTCACCTCGGGCATCATCAGCTCGCTCAACCGACCGGTCACCGCCGGCGGGTCGGGCGAGAGCTCGTTCATCAACGCCATCCAGACCGATGCCGCGATCAACCCCGGCAACTCCGGCGGTCCGCTGGTCGACGCCGTCGGCCAGGTCATCGGCGTCAACTCCGCGATCGCCTCCCTCGGGCAGACCTCCACCGGCGCACAGAGCGGCTCGATCGGGCTCGGCTTCGCCATCCCCATCAACCA
>Ga0208851_1000495_pt1 | contig 17158 bp, 13 predicted proteins | sample NGESurshal092012_FD_184481 | JGI IMG/M metagenome (GOLD analysis project Ga0208851, IMG submission 184481) | Arctic peat soil microbial communities from Barrow, Alaska - NGEE Surface sample 415-2 shallow-092012 (SPAdes) | ecosystem: Environmental > Terrestrial > Soil > Wetlands > Peat ... | reverse complement strand
GAAAACGAAGTTAGAGCAATGGCGTTTGGCTCAAGTTGCTCCCAGGGCAGCCTTAAAAGGGGCTATTGCCGAAGTTTATGCACGCTTGCTCGCCCACCTCCGTTGGATTTTGGTGCACCTGGAAGAACGCTGGATAGAGCAAGGATTACTCGCAGCATCAGGTGATATTTTCTTTCTAGAAGTTTCGGAAATTCGTCAACTAGCCCAAGAGCCTGACCATTTTGACCCCAAACCGATCATTACCCTCCGGCGCCAACAGTACGACCACGACTGTCAAGCCCAGATCCCAAACTTGGTCTATGGAAACGTACTCCCTGAAGCAGTAGAACCAGAGACCCTAAAGGCAGAACAGGTGGATGGAACGACGCAGCTCCAAGGGATTCCAGGCAGTCCAGGCATCAAAGAAGGGACGGTCCAAATCGTGACGAGCCTTCATGGGGCATACACCATCAATCGAGAAACCATCTTGGTCGTCCCCTACACCGACGCCGGGTGGGCTCCTCTCTTGGTTCAGGCTGGTGCCCTGATTTCAGAGGTGGGGGGGCAACTTTCCCATGGGGCCATCGTGGCTCGAGAATATGGGTTGCCCGCTGTGATGAATATTCCTGGGGCGACCAAGAAATTTCAAAATGGCCAAAGAGTTAGAGTCGACGGAACCAGAGGGGGCGTCTTCGTTATAGGAGAAGCCTTAGAATCAGAGACTACCGAATCTCAGGACATACTGGACCCTGAGACTCTATAGCCCTCACGATGTGCGGGTTGAGCGTAGTCGTGTCCGGCAGGCGCTAAGCGTAGCTCATGTACACGTGCCGAGAAACCCCGCGATATACCGCGCCCCTAGGACTTTTTGCCGAGGGGAGAGATGATCTGAATCATCAAACGGCCCTCTTGCATCGGTCTTTGGGTGACTTGACCAAGCTCTTCTAAATCTTTAGCAAAACGGGTCAGCAGTTGCTCGGCAATAGCTGCATGTTGCGCTTCCCGACCTTTGAAGCGAAGCGTACACTTCACCCGGTCGCCTTTGGCCAAAAACGTACGGGCAGCCCGCAAACGGACTTGATAATCGTGGTCGGCGATTTGATAGGAAAACTTAAGTTCCTTCACCTCCACCTGCATTTGATTCTTTTTGGCTTCTCGAGCACGTTTCTCTTTTTCGTACTTGAACTTGCCATAATCCTGGACCCGACAAACCGGGGGATTGGCATCGGGACTGACCAACACCATATCTAACTCTTGTTCACGAGCTACCTGAAGCGCATCCCGAGAATCCATGACCCCCAGATTACTGCCATCACTATTTATCAAACGAACCGTGGGGAACCGGGTAAGCCGCTCATTAATGTCAGGGACATCCTGACGGGGCCGATCTGCTCTTTTAAACCGACTAACCAATAGACTATGTGCTCCGAACGAAAGGACAGGGATTACTGTTTGGGTTGTACAAAATTCCCATGTTTGCAAATTCAAAAACCGCCCACAGAGACTGTAGGCGTAGCATCAATGTAGCAAATTGTTTGAGGGGTAGTGTATAAAGATTTATCGTTTTAGCATATTTAGCCAAGCAACGTTACTGCCTTGCCCGGCTTTTCTACTGTGCTTTTAACCAAGCAGCAGGTAAAGAGATAAACTTCTCGGTCTTACTGACGTAGGCACGCTGGACAAAATTTTGGTAGCGGTTGTCCTGGATTTTTTTGAGAATCTTGCGGTAGTGAATCAAGGAAGCCCAGACAGGAAATCTTGAATCTCGCTGGAGGGTAATGATTCCTCGCTCAGCTTTTTCGTAGTAGCTATAAGCCCGTTGTATTTCAAATTCCATAAGCGCCTTCCAGCGCTGGTCGTTGATGTATTTGCCTAGGTCTTCTTCGCTGTAGCTGAATTTTCGGAGGTCTTCTAGCGGTAGGTAGATCCGTCCCCGGCGGTAATCTTCTCCAACGTCTCTGAGAATATTGGTCAATTGCAGGGCAACCCCTAAAGCAATCGCTTCCTCCGTCCCATCCTTCCCTGTCACATAGCCCATGATCTGGGCACTCATCAATCCCACCGTACCCGCCACCCGGTAGCAATAGGTTTCTAATTCAGCAAACGTGGAGTAGCGATTCTGCGTCAGGTCCATCCGCATGCCAGCGATCAGGTCCACAAAGGGCTCTGCGGTGAGCGGGAACTGTTGAGCCGCGTCGGCTAGGGCGAAGTCTTCCAGACTATCTTCTGGGGGATTACCTTGGAGCGTTCGCAGCGTCCGGGCTTCCCAGCACTCAAGATCCGCGACCGTGACTGTCCCCATCCCGGTACCATCTACCAGTTCATCGGTATTACGACACCAAGCATAGATAGCCCAGATTGCCTTTCGTTTTGCCATGGGCAAAAGCATCGACCCTAGGTAAAAGGTCTTGGCATACTCCGCCGTAATGCTACGGCAGGCGTCATAGGCCCTCTGCAGGTCAGGCATGGGCAACTGGGGTCTTGGCTGTAAAAGCACGGCTGATTTCCATGGCACACAGTTTACCGCTCAATACGGCCCCTTCCATACTGGCAAGATAGGGTTGCTTTGTAAAATCTCCCGCCAGGAAGAAATTGGGGATGGGAGACTTTTGGCTGGGCTTGTATTTTTCCAGCCCTGGCACGGACTTATAGACCGAGCGGGGAGTCTTTACCACATGGTATTTGAGCAATTTGGCCTTATGCGGAAGTTGGTCAGGGAAGAGGATCTCCAATTCCTTGAGCGTAGCAGCAATGATTTCTTCATCGGGACGAGAAATCCAATCTTTGGCAGGAGCAAAGACCAATTCCAACATCGATTTATTCGGGTCTTCATAGCCCTTGCAGGCCACAGACATATCCGCATAGACGCTCAACAGGTCTGAACGACTAAACAGTAGATGATCTACGGTGTTAAACTTCTGGTCAAACCAGAGATGAATATTAATGACAGGAACTCCTTCAAAATGTTGGAGATTTTGGAAGTAGGTCATCTCCCGCCAAGGCTCAGGGACCAGTAACTTCAAGGGGTCCACGGGCATCGCACTGACGTAAAGGTCACTGGTGATTACTTCCCCGCTACTCATGCGCAAGCCTCTCACCTGGCCTTTTTCATTCAGTAAAATTTCTTCTATATTTTTCTGGGTGCGAATTTCACCCCCACGCTTCTCGATGTAGTCTATCATCGGCTGTAAAAGTCTTTCCGGCGGAGCTCCATCCAGGAGTGCAATCTTTGAGCTTTTCTGCTCTCGTAAGAAACGATTTAAAGCGGTGAGCACGACCGTTGCCGAAATTTCATCGGGGTCTATAAAGTTCAAAGCCTTAGACATGGCAATGAAGACTTCTTGGTTCACCCGTTCTGGAATGCCCTGTTTGCGCAGCCATTCGGTCCAAGAATACTGGTCCATTGCTTCGACATACTCCTGCCCTTTGATAATGGCCGGAATCAGACCAAGGCCAAACTTGATCTTCTCCTCCCAAGTCAGCATTTCGTTGTTGCCTAAGATAGCGACGATCCCGTCAAGCGGACCTGGGAGAATTTTTGGAAAATCATAGCGAGAGAACGTTCCAGGAGCATTGGGCATCGCAAAAATAAGGGCATGGTCTTTCCACTGCAGACGGTCTTCGATACCGAGCTCCCTGAATAATTGCAACATATTGGCATAGGCCTTGAAAAAGGCATGGAGTCCCGTCTCGTACCAATCCCCATCCTCGTCTTTCCAGGCAGCAACTTTACCGCCCAAGATATCCCGACGCTCCAGTACAAGTGGCTGAAACCCTTGGTCGACAAGGTATTTGGCGGTGGAGAGTCCTGCTAGTCCTCCTCCGGCAATGGCTACACGCATGATCTTTAACTTCTGTAACGATCTTCTCTATTTTATATAGTGTTGTGACATGTCAGCACAGGGAATAGGCGATCCGAACAAACAAAACACAATATCTGGCATTTCTATAAGTTATGGCTAGCGAAGTAATCAACACAGTTCGTAATATTTAAGTCACCACCCATGAGTTGCCTTTATATCCATGTTCTAGAATGTAGGTATAGGGATGCATTCAGGATTTAAGAATGCTTAGGCGTCTTCCTCTTTCTATTGTTATTTGCTGTACGTTATTTATAACAAGCCTCGTAACAGGTTTAATGCCGTCTTTTGCTATAGCTGCAACCTCAGATTCACCGAAGGTTCAAGAAAATATTCCAGAGGTCCAAACTGTTGATTCCTATCTCAGAGAAGGGTTTAGGCTTTACCAACAGGGCGATAGTAGAGGAGCAGAATTAGCCCTGCAGAAAGCGGTAAATTTAGAACCTGAAAATGCAGCATTACATAGTAACTTAGGCATTGTTTTAGCTGACCAAAATAGATTCCAAGAGTCTATCCGTGAATACAGAGAAGCAGTGCGTCTGAGTCCCCACAATCCAGTTTTTCATAACAATCTAGGCAACGTACTTAGTCGGGCGGGAGACTTACAAGGAGCCAGTGCAGAATATCGTGAAGCAATTCGCCTCAATCCTAAGTATGCCTTAGCCTACTTTAATTTGGGGACTGCGTTGGGTAATCTAAGAGAATTTGAAACCTCTAATGCTGCCTACAAAAAGGCTATCGTCCTTGAGCCCAAGTTTGCTCCGGCGTACGCAAATTTAGGGCTTAACCTTTTTGCTCAAGGCAAACAAAAACAAAGTTTGGTTTATCTTAAGCAAGCCAGAAATTTGTTCATGGAGCATGGCATGACGGAAGATGCAGAAACAGTTACGCACATAATCAGGATAATTCAGACTTATTAAACAGTCTAGGCACAAGGTTCTGACTAGCCATAGCGGATAGAGAAACTATCTTCATAGAAGCTAATATTTAGAGTTGTGCACTCTATCAAATAGCCGTAAGGATTTGGGAACTCTTTTCTCTAGGAGCAGATCTACTAAGCTGAGAGTGGAGTGTTATAGAAGGGGATGAAAATGCCTAAGATATTTTTATGTGGGCTTATAATCACAACTTTTTTAGCCATCCAAGCATTATCTAACAGCTCTCTTCCTATGAGTGCTAGAGGGGCTTGGGCGGGGGAAATATTTCCTGCCACTAGAGATAAATGGTTATGGCCTTTCGCTCAGAACTCAATCTGGAATAGGCCGATAGGAGCCGGTGCTCAGTATGTACCCGCCAATATTCAGAAAGCGCAACATTGGTTGGCAGACCAGGAATATTTGTATAGGACACAGGACTCGGATCCCCTACGAAAAGTCTATGCCCCAGGGGCTTGGACCAAACGTTGTGCCGGTAACACCCCATCCTATGCTCCTGACATCCCTGTTCCTGATGCCCTCATCGTCAAAGATGCTACTGCTATTCCCTACTCAACCCCGAATAACGCCGCTGCCTTTTTAATGCCTGATGGTCAGACTTTAGTGCAACTTGAACCTTTAGCCCGCTGTGTTTCCGGAGGCCCCCTCTACGGTTATCACTACTCTGAAGATTTGAATATTAGTGGACCCGGCATCGGGGGTTCCCATTTTGGTTCTGGGCTCTCCGCCCTAGGAGGTAGCGTCCGCTTAGGAGAATTGATCGGGAATACACCCATTCGTCATGCAATCAAAGTCTTGCTATGGGGGAAGAAGTGGTACTATCCAAATCCTGGGTTTCGCTGGCCAGCGAGCCGTAAAGACGACAACCCAAAGTATGGGGGAACGAATCCTGATCTGATGCCTGGCTCACTGCTAGCTATACCCCCGCAAAAGACTTTGAAAAGTCTTGATTTGAAAACTCCTGCGGGCAAAAAATTGTTCCGGGCCCTACAAGACTATGGAGCTTATATCGTGGACGACGCAGGCTGGGATGCCCATTATCTCGCGGTAGAGAATGGCGTTCTTGATGAGTTCAAAACTGCGTATGGCTATAATTTTGAGCAGACCTCTGGGCCCTTTTATGACGATATGATGAAGCTATTTCAAACACTTCATGTTGTTAACAACAATGGACCAAATAGTATTGGTGGCGGGGGCAAACCAAGAGGACCTTTAGCACCCCCAATTAGAAATTAATAATCAAGGGCACCCGTGCAAAATTAAATTTCAAGTGTCATTGTACATTGAGAGGAAAACGTCGGCGCACAGAATAGGCTAATCGCAAAATCTTACCGTAGATATCAGCCCCAAACCACCGCATCATCAATATCGCTAAACTTAAGCGGATATATTCTTGGGAGTAGCGCAACTGAGGATTATGCATGAGAGCCTGATTATAATAATGAACAGCTAGCTTTAAATCTTTAGTTGTACTTTGCAATGCTTTCCAAGACAAACAAAGATTAGCATGTCCATAGCTTCGTTTCTTCAAATAGGATAGCTCAGGGGGAGTTGATGTGAATGCTTTTTCAATCACCAAATGAAAAGCCTGTTCCATGACTTGACAGTTTTTAGATATGCTAGTAGAAAGTTGCCTATAGTAAGATAGTGGTTCTTTGATCACAGCGAAGGGGTATTGAACTGCGATACGAATCCACATATCCCAGTCTTCAATAGCTTTACATCTCTCATCAAATACTCCAACCGCTTCAAAGCAGCATCGACGAACCATCACTGAAGAGCAAGCAACTGCATTTTTCTCAACTAGCTGTTTCCATACGCTACCAGCAGCATCGGAAGTCATAACTCTGCCTGTAGGCTTCCCATTCTGGTCAATGAGGGCCATCGAAGTATGAACCAACCCGACGGACGGATTATCATCTAGACAGATTACCTGCTTTTCTAACTTAGTAGGATCCCATAAATCATCAGCATCCAGAAAGGCAATATATCCCCCTTGGGCGTGAACTATACCCTTATTGCGCGCTACGGATACGCCTTGATTCTCTTGATAAATTAATCTCACCCGTGGGTCTTTAATCTCAGAGGCCCATTCCACAATGTTATCTGAACTACCATCATTAACAATAAGGACATCAAAGTCGGTAAATGTTTGCCCCAAAACACTATCTAAGGTTTCCGGGAGGTAGGACATAGAATTGTATGCAGGTATTATAACAGAGACTTTTGGCATAATACTAGGCTACATTATTACCAGGTTTTTTTCTAAGTGTAAATATGCTCACCTAATTATATCAACAATGTTTAAATTTAGATTAATTTGAGATTTTAATCATAGGTATAGATTCAAGGGCACCTCGAAAAATAGATTTCCTTAAGGATTGCAACGCCTGAAACCATCATGTCATCGTTGTCCATCCTCGATTAGGGCGAAGATATTCTCAATAAGACCAATTTATCGAAGTGCCCTCAATTTTAATCCGCCATCTATATAATTACCGCATCAAGATAAAGTTTCAACAGAACCTAAATAGCGAATCACCTGAGCCGGATTACCCACAACCACAGCATTTGCCGGAACATCTTTTACCACCACCGAACCAGCTCCAATTATAGCATTATCACCAACAGTAATCGGTCCAATAATGACAACATTAGAGCCGATATCAACATTATTTCCAATTCTGGGGGACGCGCTATAAGAACCATCAGGTAGCTTCTTGTTCCCAAGAGTTGTGGAATGTCTTAGGGTACAATTTGCACCAATTATGGTCTCACGATAGACCACTAATGCTTGGCCGTGATTAAGCTTTAGATTTGGTCCTACATACTCAATATCCCAGGGAAGTTCAATACCCAAGATCCATTCTACTAATAATTGGTATACGGCACGGTAAATAGTGGAGATCCAAGAAAACGGCTTAGGTAAGCGTCCTAGTTTTTGAGCCAAACGAAACATAGATAACGAAAGGCGCGCTTTTGCACTTGTAGCTTTATTTGTTTGCCAGTCTTGAAATACATATTTAATGAATTCATCCATAGTGTGAGTACCTTGTTCGGAACTGATTACTTCTACGCACCTAGCAATAACTTAGATGTTATTTTACTTGTTGTCAAAAGCGATGCTATTCCCCAACTAAATCCAAACCCAACTATGCTAAAAAGGAACAGTATTATGACAGGGGAGATCCCTAAGGTTCCTAATGCCAGTTTTGAATATACCATTTCGCAAATAATTAAGACTAAGTAGTGTACGAAGTAGATTCCAAAAGAACAAGTACCCAAGTTTATGAGAATTCTACTTTCCTTAATATACCCAGACAGAGTAATAGCAAGAAACAAGAGACAAGTAGCGACACCAAGTTCATACAGTGCTTTTGGGAAGTACATTATGCTAAATAGATTAAGGACACTAAAGGATGAGAAAGCTAGGAATAAAACGAATGCTGCTGACACATATTGCACACCAATTTTAAAAATATTTTCCCTCATGGAAGGATGGTTGAATATCATGGCCAAAAAGACATAGGGCAAACATTGGATAAGCCATGAAAACTGAACTAGTATAAATCTCAAAAATTGATTTTCATTTGGATCAGAAAATACCATCTTTTGGAAAGATTGAAAAGCAACTAGACAGGAGTTCGTCTTTTCAAGACAGTTATCGCCAAATTCAAAAGAGTTACCAGAAACTATAAGGGATTCATACATCAAGATGCTGGCTATAAAGAAGCAAAGCAAAGTGAAGACATTAATTTTCTTCTTTGCTAAATATCCAGCTGGGAGTATTAAAAAACTTCCTGAAAATAGGAGCGGAACAAAATAAAGATGGATAGAAGCACCACCAAAAAAGATGAGACCAATAAAATCTTGAAACAACTTGCCTAAACCATTTGGCACCTCTGATAGCTTAACAGCACGCGAGAAAGAATAAATTGCAGTCCAACAAAGATAGGGGACCATGAGACGCATAAATTTAGAATTGAAATTTTTGCGCAAAGAAGTACTGCTTTTAGGCACATATAAACTATTCGACATGAAATAAAAAGAGGCAGCAAGGAAAAATGGAACTGCAAATCGACTTAATTGGACCAGTGACTCTGTCCATTGGTCTGTGGGGATATCGGAATAGAGCATCACTGCACTCGCATGAATAACAACCACTGCAAAAGCTGACACACCTCGAAACAGATCAATACCAACAAGTCTCTTACTTTGTTCTTCTTTCACGTACAGTTGCTTCACATCTGTTCTCATATAGTTTATTTTCGATAACTTCTTCGAACACTCATCTTTTGCATAGCCTCCATGTCTTGGAGATACCGATCGGAACGACTAGTCTTCCTGATGTTCCAACCAGCAACGGCAAAGACTGTCCACCAGTAAAAAAAGAATGTTGTCCCATCCAAAGCATTGTTAGTAGACATATTGATCAAGAAAGATAGCCATATCGCAATTAGAATCAGGCATAGATTGCGTTCGGGACTGCCCTTTGCAGCATTCTTCATTAAGCTGAAGAGATAAATAAATTGCGCTACAAGAAAAGCGATAAAGCCCATGAACCCAACAACACCTTGTTCAACCAAAAATCGAATGTAATCATTGTGGGGCGTATAGCCTAAACCATTAACATTACGCAAAGGACTCAGGTAAGGACCGGTTGCGATACCATAACCTAGAATGGGATTGTTTTGCCAAGCTTTTATCAGATAGTTCCAATGGCTGAGTCTCCAATTAAAGCTATTGGAGTCTCTAATTGATGATAGAACAGCTCTGGAAACATCAATGTTTGGATTCAGCAAAGGAGTTTGACTCAAGCCATTCAGACGTTTCTGCCCAGCTTCAGTACTAGCGAACATAGCTACAATCAGAAAAAATGTAATGAATCCACCCATAATTCCTACAAGATTCAGTCGATTAGCATTCAAAATTAAAATTAGGATGGCTATGGTAAACAGTGCTGTCAGAGAACGGGTGCTCACATAGACAATAGCTAGCAAGCTCAAAAGAATCAACCAGGGCCAACGGCGCTTAGCCCAGCGGAATTTCCACCAAACCAACCCAATGAACAAAGATAAGTACGAAGCAAAAGTATTGGGATGACCCAAAGTCGAATAGACACGACCCTCAAAATTATTCGCAATTATAGAAGGCCACCAAGAGGGCGGCAACACGATTTGAACCACTGCCCCTGCAACTGGAATAATGAGTGATAGAAGCAAGATGGAAATGAGCTTTTCGGGCTTGATACGACCTTCTAGTTGCATAACTAAGAGATAAACCAAGAGCCAGGAAAACAGGCGTATCCATTCTCGAAGGCTAAGCGGTAGGTAAGAAGCGTCTAGTCCTAAACCTCCTATTGCTGACAGAACAAGCCAAAGTCCCTGCAGCATGATCCAGCTAGCGAAGACCCACCAAAACTTATCTATTTTTACCGTCTGACTAGTCAGCAATAGAAAAGTTACATACAAAAGCGTTAAAGTATCTAAACCAACAGCATAAGCAGCAGGTATCTGCTGAAGTGAAAAATTGTCAAGGGCACTACGTAAGATCAGTAGCCCTAGTACGGCTCGCTCAAAATCGGCAAAGAAATAAATCAGGGCACATATTGCACCAAGTCCCAATCCTAAATATAGGGGCTGGGCACCCACCATCACACCGGCCAAAATACCGAAGAGCACCCCTGCGATGCCGACCCATAAAGCCTTGCTACGGGGATTACTCATCGTGAGCATGAATCAGTACCCCCTGAAAAGATAGAACAGAGGAGCGAGGGGGCTAACCGCTGCGCCCAAGAAATCTAAAGTATTGCTGGTGCCCGATTTTTCGACGAGGATAACGTCCCCATTCCTCAACGGGCTAGAGGCTTGACCGAAGGCAAATGTTTGTCGGTCGACCTTACCATCCGCAGACATGCGCATCAGGGTAACGGCACTGGTATCTGCTTTGTCCGTAGGACCGCCCGCCGCCGCGATGGCCGTTGTTACATCGCTATTCGGAGCAAGCGTTAAGGCTCCAGGGCGTTGTACTTGTCCTGCGACCTGGATATTAATTTTGTCAGGGGCCACTGTGGAAGCAAGAAGTGCACGCTGCTCAGGACCAGCTAATTGGGCGACAGGAACAACGATTTCATCTCCGTCGTAAACCTGAGGGTCATCACCCAAACTGCCTGTGCGAATGGCATTCCAGAGATTAACCTTGATTTCTCTCTTGGGAATGTCAGACGATGCATTGGAAGACTGGGGAAGCATAGGGGAAGCCACAGGCTGAGTAGAACTAACATTGCTGCGGCCTACCCGACGAATAATTACATTGCGCAGGTCTGCATTGGGTGTGACACCACCCGCCAGCAGTAAAGAGGAACTGACAGTAGGGAATTCTGGTCCTGCTTGTATAGATTCGCTATTTTGGGCAGGAATGGATTTCGTTAACTGACGAGGTCCTGGCCGATTCACTTCCCCTGTAACACTGATGCGAGGAGTGCGACGATTGAGTAAAGCCAAACTTACCTGGGGCCTACGCACATAGGGCTTGATCGCTTCTGTGATTCGGTCCTTTGCTTCACCTGGGCTGAGTCCTTCTAGAGATATATCTCCAGCCAAAGGCATTTGAATAGATCCATCATTGAGAACCACTTGTTCCCCAGAGAGCTCAGGAAAACCAACTACCGTCAGACGCACTTTATCTCCTGGAGCCAAACGATTCCCCGATTGGTCAACGCGCAAATTAAAGGTCTGATCTTGAGCAACGGCAGGAGTTAGCAGGGTTAGGCAAAACCCTACGCCTAAATAACCAGTTAAGACAAGCAGAGAGAATAATTTAGACAACATCATGAGGACCTCATTAGGGCTTCAGTGACTTGGGAACGGATCCGTAAGAAGACTGAATGGGATACTGATAGTAGGCTTCTGTTTGGTTCGTCGTTCCATTGACGACAACCCCCAAGATGTGGACTCTATTTTTGTTCAATTCTGAAATTGCCCGTTGCGCCACCTCTCGGGCAGTCATATTAGGACGGGTTACAAAAAGCATCCCGTCACTGTTGCGACTCAAAAGAGCAGCATCAGCACAGCTTGTAACGGGTGGCGTATCGATAATAACCAGGTCATATTGTTCAGCCGCCTGTTCCAGGAGCTCCCTCATCTGAGTAGACTCAATTAACTGCGAAGGGCGTTTATAGATTTCCCCATAGGTCAAGATCGATAGGTTTGGGATCGCCGTAGGCTGCACGGCACGAATTAAGGGTAAACCTGAAATCACATGACTAACACCAGGCTTTGCACGCACTCCAAACAATTCATGCTGCACAGGACGCCGCAGGTCCGCATCAATAATTAAGGTGCGTCGAGAGAGTGAAGCTGCGACCGAAGCCAAGCGAGAGGCCACCAAGGACTTACCTTCTTGGGCAATCGTGCTACTGACCACCACCACACGTATGTCCTGACTACGAAATTCCAATGTCTTCAGGAGCATGCGATAGGACTCAAATGTACCCAGGTCATCTAGGAATACCTCCGGAGTTCCCCGTTTAAGAGCAGAAGAAGGGAGGACTGGGAGAACGCCTAGCACAGGCAGTTTGAGCAGCTTCTCCACATCGGCTTCTCCCCGAAGAGTTCCATCCAAAGCTTCGAGCAATAGGACAACCCCAATTACCAGAATAATCCCTGTAACGATGGCGAGTACCAGGACAACAGGCTTGTTGGGCCATGCCGGATCAGTCGGTAACCTTGCCATGTCAAGAATGCTGATATTACTGACTAGCTGAGCTTCCGTCATCCGGGCCTCAGAGAGCTTGCGTTGCAGCAGCGTCAGCGCGGTAGCGCCCTCTTCACGACTCCGCGCCAACTCCACGAGATTCTGTTCTTTGGCAGGGAGCTGCTTGAGGGTAGCCTGGAGTTCTGCCCGTTGCGCACTGACAGATGCCAATTTACGCTCGTACCCGGACCGTTCCACTTCGTTGACAATCAGCTTGCTGGCAAGGTCTTGACTCAGTTCGCTGGAGTCTCCGTTGTCTGGATTCTTAGAAACGTTCTTAGTAATGCGGCTTAGCTGTTTAACATACTGGGCTTTTACGGCATCCCGCTGCTCTACCGCAGCCAGTAAATCAGGATGGCTATCTCCTAAACGTGAACGATTGGTAACAACGAGCGCCTCTAATTCAGCCAACTTAGTCCGGAGAGCTTTCAGCCCTTCATCTTGACCAACCCGCACGGCCTCAAAGGTCTTCTTGATGCTTTTTGTATTGGTTAGTCCCCGCAAGGAAACATCTCGGGCCCTTGCTTCTCGGATTTGAGCTGCGAGTAGCCGCTCCTGATTCTGCAACTCTGATAAACTACTCACCAAGGCATCCGTTTGATTAGTTAGAGAGACAACTCCGCTGGTACGTTTATAGTTACTTTCAGCCGCTTCTATCTCCATTAGCTGCCTGCGTTTTTTAGGAACTTCAGCCTCTAAGAACTTACGCAGGGAAGTTACTGCAGAACGGTTCGTACTCGCATTTTCCTGAACCATCAGCTGCGAGACGAGATTGAGTAATCCAAAGGCTAATTTGGGGTCCTTACTCCGATAGGTCATCCCCAAAATTCCTGTGTCCGGCAAAATCGTAACTTTCAGGTCTTTTCTGAATTGATCAACCTGAGGCAAGTCGTTCAGACCTTGTAACGATGCTTGCGTCAGGGCTCTGTTCAAAATTCGTTCAGATTTAGCAAGTTCCGCTTGGGTAGCGATCGGATTGGCATTCAAAAGTTCTGGCTTTTCCGTCAGCTCGCGACCCAATTCGGAGACACTCAGTTGTTTGTTATCCACTAAAATTTTGACCGTAGCTTCATAGATGGAAGGGGCGAACACCAAGTAGCCAATCGCCCCAGCCATCACCGCCATAAATGTAGCCAAAGCTGGCAATCGCCATCGGCCAAAGACACCATGTATGAGAGAGAAGCTTTTATCCATAGGTAACCTCGTGTTCACTGCGTAGAGAGAGTCTCAAGTTGGGGAGAAGAAGAACCACGCCAAGCGCTGTATAGCTCAGTGGGCACTTTTCTCAAACCTGGACGTAGCAAGAAAAGCAATCCATAACTCAATAGGAAGACCCCAAGCCCCAAAGCCATGGGCAACGATGGCCCCAGCATAAGGGGAGGAACGGTTGCGGCCACGAGCCAAAAACTATCCCCATAATCCAGCGTTCCAAATTGGTTCACCAAAGAGCGATGCAGCGAAAAATAGCTAAGAAGGGCTATCATTTCTGCTGCCGCATAGCCCCATATTCCGTATGAAGGAACCAGCAGTAGGGTGGATAGCCAGAGTAGGCCCAGGTGCCATAGATAAGCTTTCGCGACTTCGTCGTTGCGACCTACTACGAATAGAGCGGAGGCATGCAGGGTAAATACAGCAAAGACCAACCAAACAAAGGCAATAAAAGGAAAGATCTGAATACTAGGCGTCCATGCTTTGCCGAGGAGCAAGGGAATAGCCCATAGGGAAAGGCATGAAAATAGTGCTTGAAAAGGACCAACCACAAGCCCTTGATAGACCATCCCCCGACTAATTACCTGACGGGTCAGTTCCGGTTCATGGTTTAGTTTTGCCAACCCACTAAGCGACAAACGCTCGACTACAGGCCACAAAGTACCTAGTTGGGCGGTCAGGCGATTAGCCATCGTAAGAATACCCACCGCCTCCAAACCAGCCAAACGACTCACCAATAGAGGGATCGTCAAGCTCTTAAACGACCAAAGCCAGCTACAACCCGTATATCCAAGACTGAACCTTAGAGCAGGCAGAAGCGAATCCCATTGCCAACGCATCCGCCAACGAATGGGTTGGTAGAAAGCTCCCAATACGGCCTGAATCAGAAATTGGGCTGCCAGCCCTGCCACGGGTCCCCAGTAGCTGTAGTTCAGGAATACTAAAGAGAGCGAGAGAATGGTATTGGTGATTTGGGCCAGCATTTCAATGGAGCCGACCTCTGCAAAACGCAACTTCCGCTCCAGCAGGCCAATGTAGAGTCCGCCAACCATATCCAACCAGACAATAGGTACTAGACATTGCACCACGGGAGTCACAATATGGGCATGGCCCGTCCACAGGCCCACCAGCGGGGCAGCAAACCATACTAAAATACAGAAGGCTACACCAACCGTGTTGTAAAACGCTAAAATTTGCTCGGCCTCTTTCTCTTGCAAATCAGGTTGGCGAATCACATAAATATTGAGTCCCAGTTTGCTCGTTGCCGTCGTAAAGTAAAAGACACTCATGGCAATAGCCACAATCCCAAATTCTTCTGGCCCCAGAATATGTGCAATCACCAAAGCCCCGACCAGAGCCATCACAGCTCCTACTAACTGCCTTATAACGAGGTAAATACCCCCTTTAAATACTTTCTTCTGAAGCTCAAGAATCTGCATGCACTATTCCATATAATTTAACTAAAAGCTAGAAAGTATTAATTATGATGAAATTCCTAATTGTTTCCTGAAACAGTTACTATAAACACCTTCATATACTGCCAGAGTTTCAGATGTTATTTGGTCCCAATTGTAGTTTACCTGTATATGTTTTTTTGCTTTTATAGCCATCGCTGCCATCTCATGTGTATGGTGAACGGCCCAGCTAAGCGCATCAGAACAGGAGTTTATATCCCCAGCCCGAAATAAAATCCCTCGTCCACCCAGTAACAATTGCTGATGGGCAGGAATATCGCTGGCAACGACCGGAATTCCTTCGCGCATGGCTTCCAACATGGAAAGGGGTAGCCCTTCCAGATCGGAGGGAAGAACAAAAAGCCCTGCCCCGCGCACAATTTCAGCCAGTCTTTCCCCATGAAGCTCTCCCGCAAATACAATCTTGGGATTGCCTCCAGCCATCGCGGACAACTCCTCAGCAAAATGAGAAGTATCACTACTACCCCCCACAAAAACCAACTTCCAGCCAGGCAACTGTAATTCCTGGAATGCTTGAATGAGCAATTCAGGGCGTTTTTCAGGCACCAGCCTTCCCAAGAACACCATGTATTTGTTTTGTTGTATTCCAAGCGAAGTGCCGTAGCGGAAATGTTCGTCCGAGAATCCATACCCAGCAGGTCCATTGGGGATATAGATTGTGTCCCGGTTATAGGTCTTCTTGAAATACGAGCGCAGTTCCTCAGAAACGACAATAATTTCATCAGCAAAGCGAACCGCTGCACGCTCTCCCATGTGAAGCATGCGACTAGAAATATTTCCCCATTTGGCACGATTCCAGTCTAAGCCTTGGCAAGAAACCACTACCTTGGTGGATGAGGAAGCCAACTTGGGCAGTACACTAAAAAGCGCAGGCCCTAGGGCATGAAAATGGATAATATCATAGCGTTTACGGCTAGAAAGGACAGCGCCTAGGGCAGAACTAGCCAAAGCGTCGAATCCTCGTAAATTCAAGCATGGCAACGCCGTTATCTGAACTCCCTTAACTTTATACCGATGGAACCAAGAAGTACTTACATAGTTAGCGCGAGCAAAAAGGTCCACGTGATGTCCCTGCAGAATCATACGGGGATAGAGCTCTTGACAGTAATGCTCAATACCCCCCTGTTTTGCCGGTAACCCTTTTGCTCCAATAACGGAAATATTCATTAAAGCTAAGTCTCCTTACCAAGCAACTAAATTTTGATTGAACTAGTCAGAGAGAGAAGACGCTGTGGAAAAACAAATACAGTTAGGACCATAGCATGCCTAGTGGACTATAGGCTAGACGATCAATACATCTTTTTTGTGCCCAGCGTTTCAGTCTATCTTCATACACAGAGCTGATTACAGTCTTAGCCCCAAAGGACTGGGCAGAATGTCCGTACGCCTCAGTAGGACGACATTTAAATTAGACAAAGTCTTCCGTTCAGTCCCAGCTGTAGGTTACTTATATATTTTCTTTGGCTTTTGTAGTCAATGTTGCCATCTTTATATGGGGAACGGCCCAGCTACGGGCATCAGCACATTGAAGAAGTGCCTTTACTAGAAGAGTAGATTGGAGTTCATTCAGGTTGATGTTCGGAAGCAGACTGGAACATCAAACCAATAGATTAGGGTTTTTGCAACTGAGCCGAGGCGATATGCTGGAAAGAATATCTAAGTATATCTATTTGGCCAGCTACGCCAGAAAAAACCCATGAGCCTTGTACTACCTCTTCTGTTAATAAGCCTTGCTCTTTTGGTCTGGAGCTTTTTCCAGGCCCGCAAAGGAGGCCAGTTGGGCATTCTCGCCTGGCTACAGGCTCTAGCGCTCGTGCTCCCTTGGTTGATTGTTTTTGGCCTTGCGGGTGTAGGGTTCGGGATTAGTTTCATAACCTTACTGCTCTTGTTGGGGCTGAGTACCTTTTCCTTTGTCTGGCTAGGCAGCCAATTGAGAGCGGCAACC
>Ga0208851_1000494_pt1 | contig 17159 bp, 16 predicted proteins | sample NGESurshal092012_FD_184481 | JGI IMG/M metagenome (GOLD analysis project Ga0208851, IMG submission 184481) | Arctic peat soil microbial communities from Barrow, Alaska - NGEE Surface sample 415-2 shallow-092012 (SPAdes) | ecosystem: Environmental > Terrestrial > Soil > Wetlands > Peat ... | reverse complement strand
AACCCTCATTCCATCGTTCAGCGATTCAGTCATAAAACTCTCTGCCAGCTATGATTTGAGTACAAATGTCTCATAATGAGAATTGCTGAGAATTAAGGACTCTATGACCCCGGTTCTTTTTGTCGGTTTAGGAAATCCAGGTCCGGAATACGACCAGACACGCCACAATATCGGCTATATGGCCCTAGACCACTTAGCAAAATCTTGGTCCATTTCCTGGAAAGAAGAACGCAAATTTCAAGGCTGGTTTGGCTCTGGAAACCACAAAGGTCATCGCGTCCATCTCCTGAAGCCTACTACCTATATGAATAACTCCGGTCAAGCGGTGAGAGCCGTATGTGACTGGTTTAAATTAGAACCCTCTCAAGTCTTAGTCCTTTACGATGAACTGGCCTTGCCTGCTGGACGTCTGCGCTTACGGGCTCAAGGGTCTGCGGGAGGACACAATGGCGTCAAATCCCTGATCCAGCATCTAGGGACTCAGGATTTTCCACGCCTCCGTATAGGGATCGACAGCGCCCGAGATAGCAGCCAAACCGTAGGCTATGTCTTAGGTCGTTTTTCTCAGGCACAGCGGGCCTTGCTTCCGGCCACTTTAGATGCAGTGGAAGCTTGCATAGATACCATTTTCAAAGAAGATTTTGCCAAGGCCATGAGCATTTATAATGCTTGGTCTGCTGAGTGAGTTGCGGTAGGATGCACTGACTGAATAACTTTACAGGAGCGCATCACTTGTTTTTCTCCGCCCAACTCCATCATCATATCCAGGAAGCCAAAGCTCAGGGCTTGATTGGCCTTCAAAATGAGGTCGTCCATACGGCAGCCCCCTATATTGTCCGGGCTACCCTCATTCTGGGAGATCAGACCTTTCAAGCCCACGGCCAACAGGATGATCTTCTGGCCGCCGAGAATATGGCGATGGAACGCGTGTTCGCCCTCGCCGGGCTAGCAAGAGAAGGAGAAGTAGGCGGCGAACCTCTGGTGACTGTTTCTTCTTCAGGGCCGAACGTGACGCCGATTAGGCCGATGGGACGTGTCGAGCCCATAGAGCAACCCCGCGAAGCTCCTGAACCGATTCAGCTTATTCAAACTGTTGAAACCCGTGAGTCCGAGCTAGACTTCGACATTCCGGGTCCAGAGGAAGAAGAATTTTCTCCTACTCCATTACCTCCTTTAGATGAACCAGACTTTTTTTCAGGCGGTCCAGAAGAATCAGGGGATACGGAACTCCCTTCGGCTTTACATGACCAACTGCTCGAACAACTGATGGAGCAAACAACGCAGGAAATTCGACGCATTGGCATGAACAATAATCTGGGTAGAACGCACTTGAAAAACAGTTATGGCAAGCTCACCCGTCAGGAATTAACCCTCGCCGAACTAAAATCTTTCCTGAGCTACCTCAAAAGCCAACCCAGTAAGAAGTAGCACAGGCTCTCTAGAAACTGATCCCCCGATCTACTTCTCTTGGCTATCTGGGCCATATAGCATCAAGGTTGTTGATTAATGTTAGGAGTATCTAACCTTTCCAGTGACCTGATATAAAATTGGAGTACATATAGACGTGGTCGTTTATGGCCGTCAAAAAGCAATTTTCTAGTTTTGAAGAGATGCTGCAAGGCTCGGAAACTCCTCTGTTAGTTGATTTCTATGCCCCCTGGTGCGGCCCTTGTCAGATGATGGGTCCGATCCTGGAAAAAGTTGGTGCCCAGCTGAAAGACCGGCTTCAGGTTATCAAAATCAACACGGATAAGTACCCTGACCTAGCGGCAAAACACAAAATCACCTCACTACCTACGCTGGTGGTCTTCAAAAATGGGAAGCCAGTGGACCGAATCGAAGGTTTGGTAAGAGCGGAGCAACTCATTCAACATCTAAACCAAGTGCTTTAGAGGGTTGGACTACCCAAATCGACGCAGTGCGCCTCCGATAGCGCTCGGGGGAGTTTCACTACCAAATTGACCCTAAATCAAGTACAAATCCAGGCAGAACTGCTTCCCCAGATAGAAAGGTAGGCGATTGGAGTCTTTCCACATCTTGATCTGGGCGGTAAATTTCGACTTGTTCTTCTTTTCGATTGAGCAGCCAGCCTAGCTTTAGACCATTGTCTACGTATTCTTGCATTTTTGCCTGAACGGTTTTAAGGGTGTCGCTGGGGGACATTAGTTCAATGACAAAGTCGGGGCAGATGGGTGGAAATTTCTCTTTTTGCTCTGGGGTCAACACATCCCATCGATCTTGTCGAATCCAGGAGAGATCGGGTGACCGATCTGCTCCATTGGGAAGTTTGAAGCAAGTAGAGGAGTCAAAAACTTGTCCTAGTTGCGTTTGTCTGTTCCAGTTGCCCACGTCAATAATGAGATTGGTATTTCGACGGCCTGTTTCTCCGCCTGTGGGGGGCATGATGATTAATTCTCCGTGGACGTTACGTTCAAATTTAAGGTCAGGGTTATTGCGACAGAGTTTGTAAAACTGGTCGTCAGTTAGTTCAATAGCAGCGTCTAAATTGAGGGTGTAAGTGTTCATCAGGCGTCATCCTCCAAGGTTGATGTTTATGTCACACCACTGAATCTTCAATGGTAATATAGTCTTTCCAGCCCGGATGAGGCACACCAGAAATGAGACTGTATAAGGCTTTCTGCGGTACTCAACGTACCTCAATAGACCGAGAAACGCTATAGTCCTAGTTGCTGGAGTTCAACTTCCCTGATTTCATCCGCCCGACAAGTCGCCAACGGCCGCCATAAATGCAGCGTAGTTTTGAAGATTTTATGCCCCCAAAATTTGATCCACCGTTAAATTCAGCTCTGGGAACGTAGGAGATACAATGCGGTCTGTTCCCTGAAAACGACTGTGCTTATATATTCTATCCGCATTAAGCACATAGACAAACACCGAGGGTTCCTTAGGATTCCCTAGATATTCCCGACTCCCAATCGCTAAATAGTCGACAATCCAATACTCAGCAATCCCCAACCGCTGATACTCTTCCAACTTATCGATGTAATCATCCTCCCAATTTGTTGAAACCACCTCAACTGCTATCTGAGTAGGTTCAAGTAATGCAGAATAAGCAGTGGGATAGGCATCCCAAACCGATCGATCAACAACGCTTATATCAGGGTTACGTCCTTGTTGCCGCCCGCCCTTGTTCAACGTAGCAACCGTGACTCTGCCAGACACCCAGTAGTTCAGATTGAGTCTTTTAGATTCATCCTTAAAAGTGTCAGAAATCAACTCTGCAATCGTATCGTGCTTACGAGTGGCTAATACCCTCACAATCTCTCCATCAACAAATTCATATCGTCCTTCCGTTGGGCACTGCTCCAGAAATTGCTCAAAAGTTAGTTTTTGCCGGATCGTTGGAACCATAATTCACCTCCATCTTTATTCTTACATTGGCCTCGTGGCACTAGTGAGTTCGATGCTGGGCACTCCCTCCGCACAGGAACCAATCAGGGCCACATGAGCATAGCCAGCTTGATGGAGCTGCGCCAAGATATCTGATGCTCTCTCAGCCTGTACGGCTAGGAGTAGACCTCCACTCGTCTGTGGGTCTGCCAGTAGAAGCTGTTCCCATTCCTGGAATCCCTGGGCTGATATTTCGTGTTCATATCCCTGCCAGTTGCGCCCTGCAGCACCGGGGAAAATTCCTGCCTGAGCTAACTTTTTAGCTTCTGGCAGAATAGGAATTTTTTCTTGATGAAGAATTGCTTTTAGGCCAGCCCCTCGACAGACTTCGAGCAGATGGCCCAGTAAACCAAATCCAGTCACATCGGTCATCGCATGAACAGCAAGGTTCTCTGCTAGTAAAGAACCAATCTGATTTCGTTGGGTCATCACCGCCAGGACTTCCGCATAGCCTTCAGCACTCAATATGCCTTTTTTTACAGCGGTGGTCATCACCCCAATACCCAAGGGCTTGGTCAAAATCAGAACATCTCCCGCCTGCGCCGAGGCATTACGTTTGAGATTTCTGGGATGGACTAAGCCCGCGACCACCAAGCCAAAAATAGGTTCCGGTGAATCAATAGAATGGCCCCCAGCCAGAGGAATTCCTGCTTCCTGACAGACGGAGACGCCCCCCTGCATAATGCCCTGAATCGCTTCCATGGGCAGCGTATTGATCGGCATCCCCAACACTGCCAAGGCCAAAATCGGAGTTCCACCCATCGCGTAAATATCAGATAGCGCATTGGTGGCCGCAATCCGACCAAAATCGACGGGGTCATCGACAATCGGCATAAAGAAATCCGTGGTCAGAACCAGGGCCTGGGTGTCATTGAGTTGATAGACGGCGGCATCGTCGCTAGTTTCTGTGCCGACGAGCAGGCGTGGGTCCGGCATAGCCACAGGCAGCTTGCCTAAAATCTCCTGCAGCTGGGCCGGAGCGATTTTGCAACCACAGCCACCACCGTGGGAGTACTGGGTCAGGCGAATCATAGAGTAAGCTCTTATTTTTTGGACTTAGCTTTTGGCTTCGACTTTTTGTCTTTTTTTGCAGACTTTGCTTTTTCGGCCTGCACTTCATCATAGGCGGCTTTCAGTTTATCCATCATCGCTTCCCTCTGTTCATAGAGCCGCTTCAGCGGTCGGGGTTGTACTTTCTCCAAGGCATAGGCGGTCAGCAAGGGTAAAGCAATAGTGGAGTCGCAGTAGCAAACTACGGTACCCGGTAATTTATCAGGATCTACCTTGCCCCAGGAAACAGCTTCCGCAGGAGTTGCCCCAGAAAGCCCGCCCGTATCTGGGCGAGCATCCGTGATTTGCAGGAAAAAATCGTGTCCTTTTTCTTCAATGCCCAGCACTTCCTGAATTTGCGGTTCTGTTTGCAGAATAAAGTTCTTGGGAGAACCGCCTCCGAGAATCCAGACGCCACTCTTTCCCCCAGACCGCTTGGCCCCCAGAACGATAGCAGCCGTCTCATTCACATCCAGGAAGACATCAAACTGAGGGCCTTTACCTTGGAGGGCTTGTTCTGCCACATTCATGCCGATGGAGGAATCGCCGGGGCTGGAGGTATAGACGGGGACGCCCAGACGATAGGCCGTAGAGAGCAAAGATCGAGGTTTTGTATCGCCGATAAGTTTTTCGCGTTCCAGGATGTATTTGCCACACAGGTTATGAAACTCGGCACTTCCCATCTTCTTTTGAAACTCTGGCGCTTCGAAGATTTTTCTAAAAAAGGCGTCGGTAGATAGAAGGACATCATAGTCAAAAAAGATGTCATAGATGCGGACGACCCCTTCTTCTCTAAGCACGACATCGGAGACTTGATGACTCCCCCGATGCAAGTCTAAACCAATACCAAAGTGCGTATCGTGGTAGAGATTAGCCCCTGTGGAAACAATCCAATCGATAAATCCAGCTTCCATCAATGGAATCAAGGCAGAAATTCCTAGTCCCGCAGGCGTAAGTGCCCCCGTGAGCGTCACGCCTACCGTTACATCCGCCTGTAGCATCTCCGCAACCAGCAGTTGGGCTCCTTCTCTCAAGCGAGCCGCATTATAGGCCAGGAAACTTTTATCGATCAGGTCCGTGACAGAAATACCAGGATGAATCGGATCTGGGTTGATTTTCTTACCAGACAGCAAGGATTTACGAGCCAAGGGAAACCCTCTAGGAGAATGAAACCAGTTTTATTGTAGGAGCCAACGTACGCAAAGATACGGGCTCCAAGAGGAGAGCTTTGTGTTTACTAATCTTTGTCCTGAACTCAAATCAAGTTTACCGAACCTGTTTCATCAAATCATTCCAGTCATCAGGAGGGTCCCCAGCGAGTAAGCGCTTTTGAAATAATGCGTATGGATCTGTCTTTGCTCCTGCTTCTCGGAGAGTCTAGGCTCGACTTGTGTGGACACGGTAGCTCGGTTGACGGGGAAGAGGTTGGGAGCTGAGGTCTATCTGGACTTATTCTTCAGAAATTGAATCGTTCCAGGAATATCTAATAAATAGGAACTGATCATCTCCTGGGAGTACTGACCGGGCAGGACTCGTTGGAATTTGCTTAGTCGGTACTCTGGAAGCTGCTCCAAAATCCAGTTCTGCGTGGCCGGACTATTCCAGAAAGAAGGCTCACACATTTTGACGACCGCCAAACTCAGCGTCGTAGGACTAACGCTGTCCCCTTCTATCTTCAAGCGAAAATTATCTGCAGTGATTTTCCAATCATGGAGACACTGGAGAGCGTATTTGAGCGTGTAGTTAACCTGGCCTCCTGCAAAAGTCCACCAAAGCGGTTTGTCAGACTCCATATTCATCCCCTTACGGGAAGAACTGAGTAAAGAACCCAGGTCTGCTCGGTAGGCATCAACGGATGCTTGGGCTATCGCATCAATATAAGGAATAGCGCCTTTACCTTTTAGAACTTCGGCGATTTGTTGGCAAATTTCAAACCCCAGCAGTTGCGGAACAAAGCCTCCCCAACTTGGTTTCATTCCCTTCAGGGCGGTCGCCACCCGAACCGTCCGCTCTTCATGGTTAAGTTGGATGACTGTCCAAGCCCTTCCGCTGAGCAAGAAGGAACTTGTCTCCGTAGCCAGCTTATCGACAAAGGCTTGCTCTAAAGAACCCACTGTATAGCCTGCTTCTGTCTGCACTTTATAAAGCAGTGGGCTACTGAAGACGGCGTAGAGTTCCATGAAATTCTTGCGCCCAAAAACCTGTTCAGCCTTTTGCCCCATGGACAGAGAACCGCCTGTATAGAACAGAAAGTCCTCTTTGATCATGTGTTTGACCAATCCGACAAACTCATCCTGAGATATGCCGGAGAAGTCAGGGATTACCGATAATTGCTCCCAGCAACGCTCTGGACTAATCCCCCCAAACTGAAGAGTGAGGGCCAAGAGTTGATGGACAAGAACGGGCCACGCTCGCGTTTGCTTGGGGATGGACTCTACCCAGCCTTTTTTCGCCAGTTCAATAAGGGCAATCGCTTGCAGAACGACTTCCACATCTTCGCAAAAGAAAGTCGTGTTGGCCTGTTGCCCTGGGCGTCGTCCGGTTCGACCTAAGCGTTGCAAGAAAGAGGAGACGGTAGAAGGGGCATTGGCCTGGAGAACCAGATCCAGGTCACCAATATCGATACCCAATTCCAAAGTTGAGGTGCAGACAATGCTGGTATTCGTTCCTTTATGGAAGCGCTCTTCTGCCGCCGCTCGTTCTTCTAGAGATATCGAACTGTGGTGTACAAATACATCGGTTCCTCGCGCCCTCATCTGCTCCGCGATACTCTCTGCCAGGGAACGACTCTGGCAAAAGAATAAACTTTTTTGGCCTACCGCCTTTTTGCTGGCACCCCCAGCGATCGCGCCTACTGAGTCTTGCAGGTGAATCCGTAGGTCTTTTTTAGAAGCCACTTTCGGCGGATCCACCACGCAGCTTTCCCGTCGCGAAGACCCTTGGAGCCATTGCAGTAGATCTATCGGATTTCCGACGGTGGCACTCAAACCAATACGCTGCACATCATTTTTCGTATATCGAATCAGCCGTTCAAATACCGACATCAAATGAGCGCCTCGGTCTGTCCCCGCTAAGGCATGAATCTCATCGACAACCAAGGCCCGAAGGTCTCCAAAAATTTGGGCGTGGGGAACCTTAGAAGATAAGAGCAGTACCTCTAGGGATTCCGGGGTGGTCATCAAGATGGTGGTGGGCTCTTTCAGAAAAGACCGCTTCTGCGAATCCTTGATATCCCCATGCCAGAGGAAGCGACTCAGTCCTACCATTTCGGTATAGGTGGCAAAGCGGTCGGCCTGGTTATTCAAGAGCGCTTTAATCGGTGCGATATAGATAAGCCCGACGCCCTGGGGCTCTCGCTCCATCAAAGTGGCGAGCAGAGGAAAAATGGAAGCTTCGGTTTTACCGCCTGCAGTAGGCGCCAGAATAAGTGCATTCTTTCCATCCAAAATCGCATGACTTGCCAATTCCTGAACTGGACGGAGCGATGACCAACCCAAGCGGGAGACCATCGATTCTTGGAGGCGGGGAGGAAAGCGATTAAAGGCAGAAGGCATGTTTGAACTTTACGCCAAATTGACGGCATCTTGGATGCAGATATTAGTGTTGAGTAAATACCTCATTCAAACACCTTCAACCGCTCACCAAGAGCGGAAGAAATTAGGACCGCCCCAAAAACGATTCCAGATTTGAATAGGGCCGGGGAACGGAACATTTTTGCTGAGGCGCTTTAAGTCTTGAGGCGTGGGCGCGTTCGTGAATTCTTCCAGTAACTTATAGGCCCCTGGGCCCTGGTCTTGCCAGACGCACCATGGTCCTGGATATTGCCGAGAAATCACGAGGGGGACAAAGCGGGTTGCTTGGAGATAGTAGATGACTTCTACCTTCTCACGGAATTCTTTGCGTTTCTTTGAGCTTCCTCGTCCTGTCCCAATTGTTCCGGGAGCTTCCGGCCAGTTGTTGACAATGAGTACAGGCCTCTTGCGCGCAGGTTGGATAATTTCGTCCAGCACGGGTAGGTCAATCGAACTACCATCTACCAAAACTAGAGTCTTCCAGTCCCTGCGAAGTAATCTGTCTCTAAGTCCCACATCAATTAATTGGCAATCAGGAGGAATACTGGGCCAACGTTCTTCCGCCAAGCCTGCAGTCCCTGTTGCAAACAGAATAGAAACTGGCTCTGGCAGCGCTTCTAAAATAGGTCGTGTTAGGTCTACGGAAGTAGTTCGCTGGTTTTGAATGTCTACCTGAAGCAAAGCATGGCCATCGGCGAGCGCCATCTTAACTGCTTGCTGTACTTGATATCCTGCACTCGGCAGACTGCGGGGAAGTTCCGAGGCCATTAATGTAAACTACCATGCTGCATATGAGTAGATATGTTACGGTATACGAAGCAATTTTAAGAAACTGTTTTGTCTACTTTCTCTATCCTCACCTCCAGAAAGGCTAAAGACCAGGCCTCTGCCTGGTCTCAGAATAATATCGCTTTTATGGCCGGAGCTTTTCTGGTATCGGTTCCCGTCTTCTTCCAAGCTCCTCTTGTTCGTTTTGCTCCTGCGTTGAGTTTGGTGCTGACCCTCTTCTGGATGCTGTCGAGTATTTATCTTTTGAAACGGAAGCAGGACCTATGGGGTTCTTTGTTGTTCGGATTTACCTTGAGCTGGTGGTGTGGAACTTTGTATTGGGGTTGGTTGCGCACCAATCCTTATCTGCATCTTCCCGTAGAAGCTTTAGGCGTTCCGATCGCTCTCTTGGCGCTGGCCTTTCCTCGCTTAAGAATTGGCGGTCTTTTCTTTCTCGGTTCTTTCATCGGCACAGCCTTGACCGATGTCTATATCTTTGGTGCTGGTCTACCCGAATGGTGGATTCAAATGATGCAAAACGAACAAGGGAACATCGCCCCAATCATGCAAGGGGCTTTGGGACAGATGAATACGCCCCTGAGTTTTGCTTGGGCAGGGGTAATTGTTTCATCCCTCTTGTTAATTGGTTTGCTCGGTTTACGTTCAGATAAGCCACAGTGGTGGGCTTTTAGTGGTGCTGTTCTCAATACGCTCGTTGTGAATGGTATTTTCTTGCTTGGGGCGATGATGATTTAGTCAGCACTACGGTGCTGCATAATTAAGAGAGCAAATGTCCACCAGCATTGTTTGATATGCTCCTCTAGCGTCCTAATACTAATCCATAGCGGCTTGTAACTTAACCTGGATGATCTGATCAAAGTGTTCTTCGAAGACAGTCTTTTTCTCTTCTGCACTCCATAGTTCCATCAAGCAGTCTTCATCGGGAAGCATCGGAATAATCCACAGATTCAACGCTCTGGAACTTTCAGCCCGTTCTAGTTTTACATCTTTCACTACAATGTTGCGTCTGCGATCCAGAGCGGAAGCCAAGCGCAGGAGAGGACTTAAGTCGCGGACGACCTGTCGATGCTGTTTGGAAAGTTTCATAAAGTCTGGATGGTTGCGTTTGGGAGAAGAACGTCGATGATAGCGAGCTAAATTCGCCAGGATTTCAATTTCTTCTTCGGTGTAGCCCAACATTTCTCCATGCCGAATCAGATAATAACTATGTTTGTGGTGGGAGGAATGGGCAATCGAATGACCGATATTGTGCAGGATAGCCGCAGCCCAAAGCAGTTGACGTTCATAGTTTCCCCAAGCATGCAATCCCAATTCTTTGGTTTGGTCGAATAATTGCAAGGTCAGCTTCGCCAAATGTTCTGTATGTTCCCGTTCCACCCCGAACTTATTGACAAGTCGGTAGACACTGCGCTCACGCACCGATTGCTGATAGCGCAGACGGTCTTCGATGTAACCGTTTTGAATCATCCAATCGACAATCAGCCCTTCTCTGAGAGCCCGTTCACAGATGATCAAACTGTCTGCCTTCAAAAGACTCATCGCTTCTTGGACAATGATGGCCCCTGAAACTAAGACATCCGCCCGCCGCTCTGGCACCAGCTTACGTCGCTCCTGATTATTCAGGCTACGCAGTTCTTTGAGCAATTGGCGGACATTGGCCTGCGTCAATTCATAGCCATTGATTGTGTCAGGAACATTGCCGTTGCGCCTGCGACTATCTAGCTGTGCTAGGGAGATTACCGTCCCCGAAGTTCCAATCATGCGCTTGAAGGGTCCCTCTGCCAGAAGCCTTTCCATCATTGGCTCTAGCGTACTATTGACGTGCTTTTTGAGAGCCTCATAGTCCTCATTGTTGAGAGGGTCAGAATGAACAAATTGGTCGGTCAAACGCACCGAACCTACCTTCACGCTTCGGAGGAATTTGGCCTCGCCTCCATCTCCCAAAATGAATTCCGTAGAACCCCCGCCAATATCCATCACAATGTGGGGTTGGCCCTCAAAGGAAATAGCGGAGAGGACCCCAAGGTAAATGCGGCGGGCCTCTTCCTGTCCAGAAATCAGGTCTACCTGTATCCCTAAAGTCCGATTGATTTGGTGTAGGAAATCGATGCCATTGGGAGCTTCCCGAACCGCACTGGTAGCTACCGCCAGCACCGTTGTTGAACCAAAGCTTTCCGATAGTTGTTGAAAACGTTTCAAGGCATCCAAGGTCCGTTGCATGGCTTCTGGCGTCAGCCAACCCGTAGCCTTGCAGTATTCACCGAGTCGCACCATCTGCTTCTCACTGGCCAAAGCCCGGAAGCTGGGAATACTCGGATTTACTTCCACAATGACCATGTGAACCGAGTTGGTCCCAATATCGATGGCGGAGACAATGATTTTGGAAAGACTAGGCTTATCGGGAGAAAGTTCTTGCACAAGGGAAGGCACTGTATGCCCCTAGCTAAAAAGGCTTAACTATTAAGTACCAGAAAAGACTACAAAAAAAGCAGCCCGTGCAAGATTATCCAATCAGGAGAAGGGCTGCTGTGAGTGAATGCACGTGAAGACAAAAGCACATCTCATGCGCTCACGTTGTCCTACTGCTCAAAATAGTATCACTACTTGAGAATAATTTGCAGTAAGCCTTTAACGGCCTCCATTCCCATTGCCGGGAGTGGTCGTCAGAATCTTCTCCAGGATCTTCTCTGGGACCTCCTGCAAGTGGTCATGCTGCCATTGAAAAAAGCCCACCCCGAAGGTCAAAGAGCGCAACTCAACAATAAAGTCATGCATCTCTGCCTGAGGTAAATGGGCCATTACTTGGTCCCAACCGGCCCAATCAGGCTTGGCGTCATAGCCCAGAATTTGGCCCCTGCGTCCATTCAAGAGTCTGAGGACGTTGGAGGTGAAATCCGTGGGAATGGAAACCGTAATCTGGATGATCGGCTCTAGGAGCACGGGCTCACATTTAGGCATGCCCTCCTGCATGGCAATCCGGGCTGCTTGTTTGAAGGCTTGCTCTGAACTGTCCACGGAATGGTAGGACCCATTGGTCAAGGTGACCGCTACATCGACGACAGGAAAGCCAAGCGGTCCATGTCCTAACGATTCCCGGACCCCCGTTTCCACTCCAGGGATGTACTGGCGGGGCACCACCCCTCCCACAATCTTTTCCTCGAAGGAGAATCCTGTTCCACGGGGCAGGGGTTTGATATCCAGATGAACATCCCCAAACTGCCCGTGCCCTCCGGTCTGGTGCTTATAGCGACCCCGTACGGAAGAGGGTTTGCGGATAGTCTCTTTGTAAGGGACTAGGGGCAAGTGGGTACTCATCGCCAGGTTATATTTGCGCCGCAAGCGTTCTAAGGCTACTTGCAAATGGATTTCCCCCTGCCCCCAGAGGATGATTTCATGGGTATCCCCATGCTGTTCCCAGGCGAGGGCAGGGTCCTCTTCCAGCAGTTTGGCAAGTGCACCACTGACTTTGACTTCATCACTGCGCTTTTCTGGAATCAGGGCCAACCCATAGACAGGGGTGAACACATCCGCTTTCGGTAGCACTTTAACCGTTTTGGAATCAGACCTAGAGTCAGACAAGGTATCTCCCGTCTTAATTCCTTCTAAGCGACCCAGGGCAACGATTTCACCGGCACTAGCCATTCCCAAACTACTTTGCTGCTGTCCCATCAGGCGGTAGACGCCCCCGACCCGCAAATCATTGAGGGAGATTCCATCTTTGACCGTTCCCTGCCAGATTCGCACCAAAGACTGCTTGCCGCCATTGGGGGTGACGTAGGTTTTGAGGACTTGTACCAAAGTTTTTTCACTATCCGGGGCTAGACCTCGCCGTTGCGCCGTTTCTTCTGCCGCTGGAGTTTCTCGCAAGAGGGCATCGAGTAAAGGACGCACCCCGTACTCCTGTTCGGCCACTCCAAAAAATACAGGCACGATTAAATCAGCGCTCAGTTCCATCTTGAGGTCTTGGATAATTTCTTCCTGCGGGGGTTCTATTTCTTCAATCAGTTCTTCTAAGAGATGGTCATCGAAGTCAGCAAGGGCTTCTAACATTTCCACCCTTGCGCCATGTTCTTGTTCTTTTAATTCATTGGGCAAAGCAATCGGATCAGCCGCTTGACCCGGATGGTATTGATAGGCTTGCTCTGTGATCAGATCAATAAAGCCGACGAGGTGCTCACCCTTCCCGATGGGGAATTGCTGCAACACCAAGGGGCGGCTAGAAACATTTTTCAAAGCATGGAGTACATCCATAAATTCTGCATTAGCGCGGTCCATTTTATTAATGAAAATCAAGTGGGGGATCTTCCAATCATCCAAGAATTTAAAAAGCGGAGCTAAAGTCAAAACTCTCTCCGCTTCTGGTTCACAGACCACCACTGCCGCATCTACGCCCACAAGGGAATGGTAGGTTTCCTGCGCAAATTCTACGGAGCCAGGACAATCCAGAAAGGTAAAACGGACCCCTTCATACGTGGCATTAGCTGCTGTCACTTCAACGCCCATCTGATGATCACGCGCTTCGGGAACCCCATCTCCTACCGTATTTTTATCCTTTACCGAACCTTTCCGAGTAATCGCTCCTGTCACGTATAAAAAACTTTCTAATAACGTTGTTTTTCCACTCAAATAAGGGCCAACAATGGCAATATTACGGACCCTGGAAACTTCTTGTGCATTCATAGGATAACCACCGCAAGTAAAGAAAACGCAGCTCCCTCTGCGGTGCTACCGGAGTACCCCAAAAGTCGCTCTTATTCCCTATTCCCCTTGCAGCGCGTGGCGACGCAGATTCTGCGCCCACATATCTGTGAGCCTATCCTGTTTTATCGGCAATCTCTATAAAAGTTGATATTTATTTGGACATCAAATTAAGAAAGGTAACGTCTGGACGGACTCTCTGTCGCGGTGATCACTGAGCAATGTATAGATGAAGAAGTGCAATATGCTGTATTGATTAAATTGATAAAAAACATAGCTAATAGCAAGGGGGCATCGTGAACTGGGTTAAGGCTCTTCCTGAGAATGAACTACCACAAGGTAATCGGCAGGTTATCAAGATCGGCCAACACGCCATCCTTTTCATTAATCACAAGAATCAAATTCATGCTGTCTCAAACAAATGTCCGCATGTTAAGCTGCCTTTGAAAAAGGGCGAGATTACCGAAGACGGCGCTATTGTCTGCCCTTGGCACCACAGTACTTTTGACCTGCGAAGCGGGAATGTCAAAGAGTGGTGCACCTGGCCTCCAGCGGTAGGCTCTATACTCGGTAAAATTTCCCAACAAAAACCGCTCACTGTTTTCCCCACCCGTTTGCAAGAGGGCAGTATTTGGGTGGCTTTACCGGAGTCTTAAAGGGTGCCATGGAATCTTGGGAATTAGACCTATACCGTAGCCCGATTATCGGAGAGGCCCAGAAGCCTCTTTGGGAGATGCTTGTTTGTACATCTGAAGGGCAAATTGTTTTCAATCAATTTTGTTCCGCGGCTCAGGCGAATTCCGATTGGCTGCAAACGCAACTCCAAAACCTAATTGAAGCCAGAGGAGGAACGCCTTTAGAGATCCGCGTTTTTCGTTCCCCTAGTTTCAATTTATCCCTGCCAGCTTGTCAGGCTTTATTTATTCCCTTGAGGAAGAGCCTGCGGGCTATAGCCATCCAACGATGGTTGGCCCTTCGTCAACAAAAGGTCTATCCCTCGCTGGAAGGATACAGTCCCCCTCAGACGGCGCATCCTGTCCAGCGTCCTGTTCCAGTGGCTTTTCCCGAAGAGCTGCTTCCAGAACGTTGGGGATTTAGTGCTTTGCCTGCCTCTGAATTATCTCTATTGCGTCAGATATCCATCTCCTATGGAGACATTCCCTTTTGGAAAGAAGATTGGAGGAATTGGCCTTCGGCTGCAGTTATCCCTGGACTTTTTCTCATACGAAAGGAGGCTAAACCTTTGGCTCGCTGGCTGGAGGAAAAAGGCCCTGTAGCTCTAAGTTATGTCGAAGCAGAATCGAGCGCAATTTTATTAGAAACCGATGGGGAAGAACGTTGGATTCTGGCTACCTTTGATGATGCTGAAATGAAAGCTTCTGCTCGCCAGTTTATCGAGCGTATGAATAAGTTTCAGGGACTACACTTTATCGCTGTCCAACCTTCAGAAGAGGATGAAACGATTACAGGGTTTTGGCTTTTACAAGCACAGTAGCTTGAACCTTGACACAAAAGCTGAATAGAAAATTCTCCAAAGCCTTGCTTGCAGAGAATGTGAAGACAAAGACAACTGAAGCACTAATGTGTGCCAAACACTCTTGACTAAGACTTTAGATAGTCTTCAGCCGCCCTTCATAAAGGACACTATCATTTCAAGCATACTAAATTCATGGGCGAAAGATACTGAATCGCTACGTATTTACGTGTTTTTATACTGAATTCAGTATGGGGAGGAGATCTTGGTGAAATCTTTAAAATTTTCTTGGTCAGCGCTACTTTTGGGTCTTAGCCTCTGTACGTTGCTGAATACTCACGCTGCAATAGCGCAAGCTGTAGATACGTACACCATTGCAGGGAATACTTTTCAGAAGAATGGGGTAGCTACTTCTTGGCGGGGAGCCAATGCCCTACATGTGTTTGGAGGAAATAGCAGTGATATGAACAGTTGGGGTGTGGATATTGTGCGTGAATTTATAGGTAACATGCGCGATACTCCACTCTCAGGTTATCCCATTAATGTCAACGGAACCTACTTATATTCACTCCAAAACATTGTCAATGACAATCGCGCCAACGGTAAAGTAACCATCCTTTGTCCCTTCGGCTGGGATGGTACTTCCGCTACAGAGTTCTTGGGACAAAACCCATCGAAAACGGCCTGGTGGAAGAGCTACAAGACAAAATTTAAAACAATCGCCAATCAATTTAAAAATCAGCCGGATGTCTGGTTTGAAGTTTGGAATGAGCCCTATTGGTATGACCGTTCCCGTGGCTATTCTGATACGCTTTGGCTGAGTGATATGAAAGCGATGGTCGACAATATTCGGAGTACGGGAGCGACCAATATTGTTCTGGTGCCGGGAGCGGAAACAGGCCAAGATGAGAAGGTTCTGCTTGCTAAAGGACCTTCTTTATTGGTTGGACGCAGCAACGTTGGCTTTGACATCCATGCTTATGAAAAATGGCTCGGAGATACCCAGGGGTCCGTGGAAAACCGCATCCAGGCTGTTAAGAATGCTGGATTAGCGGTGCTTTTTGGAGAAGTGGCCCCCCTCAATGCTGGGACGCTGATGAATCCCACTAATTTTCTGGCAGCGGCTCGGGCCCAAAGCAGTACTGTGTCTGCTTGGCTATGGAAATATGACGGAACAGACCCGGACGCTCTCCTGAATGCAGACGGAACCGCCAATGACAATAGCAACAACAATTGGGGGTCTACCTATCGGGACTTTACTCTAAATCGATAGGCATTTTCAGAGATTGATTGCCATGCCGCCCCGCGCTGATGCTGATGGAGGCGGCCGGAGGCATGGAAGTAGCCGCTGCGATGCTCAGTGCCTCAGGGTTAGCGGTGGTGGTGAATCCTCGACAGGTGTGTGTTTTGCCAAAGCGGCGGGTCAATTGGCCAAGAGTGTTTCGATAGATGCCCTAGTGCTCGTCCATTGCGCCGATGCGATTCGTCCGTCAGTACGAGCCCTAGCCGATGAGCAAGCTAGAGATTTGGAATTACACTATATATTTCCAAAAATATATAGTTTTTTGGTGTAAAATCCATATAAATAAGTATGCCTAGTTATAGTATATTTCTTTCTAATATAAGTACACTATATTAGTAGTATACACTTAATCAATGCCAATGAGCTCTATTTAGAAATATGTTTATGCAATAATATAAAATATATATAATGAAATTATTTCTAAATTAATACCATCAACCCTAATTGTTAATTTATAATAATGAAGCCTCAAGTAATGCTTAGGATTCAATGATTGATGGGGATCAATAGACTTCTATAAAGGCTGCATTAAACTATTTAAAAGCGTTATCCAACTATAAAAATGTAAAAAAATAGCTAGAATATAAGAAATGTGTTATATGTGAATATACTCTCTTTTAATCGATCTAATATTATATTTATTTAGAAGATGCTCATAGTATGTATTTGTTGTAAGATAGCTTTATAAATTGCATTTAATAGTAAATACTAGTTCGCTATATGCAGAGTATTATAAGAATAGTTTTATATCAAAATTATATAGATATTAAACTATTAAGTCATTTATATTTTGACTATTTACCGATCTTGCTTGTATCTATCGGGGATGCAAAGTTATAGACACGACTCGGAAGGTTTGCAG
>Ga0208851_1000492_pt1 | contig 17207 bp, 12 predicted proteins | sample NGESurshal092012_FD_184481 | JGI IMG/M metagenome (GOLD analysis project Ga0208851, IMG submission 184481) | Arctic peat soil microbial communities from Barrow, Alaska - NGEE Surface sample 415-2 shallow-092012 (SPAdes) | ecosystem: Environmental > Terrestrial > Soil > Wetlands > Peat ... | reverse complement strand
GCAGCCCATCTTGTAGAGGCAGGCGCCCGAACGGTGCGCGTCGTCACCCCACATCTCCACGTACTGCCCGGCGTCGAAGTGCGCCCGCCGCTCGCAGTTGTCGTGGATGGTCTTGCCGTAGGCGAACAGTGGCCTGCGGAAGCCGTCGAGCTGCGGCCAGCGCTTGTAGGTCATGTAGTAGGTGATCAGCGCGGTCATGTTCGCGGCGTTGACCGGGCAGGCGGAGAGGTTGATGAGGTTCTTCACCCCCGGTACCGCGTCGGCGACTCCCAGCGCGCCGGTCGGGTTCGGGGCCGCCGCGGGGAGGCCGCCGTAGGTGGCGCAGGTCCCGACGGCGATGGTGGCCGCCGCCTTGCCGCAGACGTCGCGAGCGATGTCCAGCGCCGAACGACCGCCGATGGTGCAGTAAGCGCCGTCGGCGCCGGTGGGGATGCTGCCCTCCACCACCGCGAGGAACTGCCCGGGGGAATCCTTCACCACGCCGTTGAGCAGTTCCTCGGCCTGGAAGCCAGCCGCGGCCATGATGGTCTCGTGGTAGTCCAGGCTCAGCAGGTCGAGGATGATCTGCGCGACGGTCGGCGCGCTGGAGCGCAGGAACGACTCGGTGTTCCCGGCGCAGTCCTGGAACTCGAGCCAGACCAGGATGGGCTTCTTGGCCTTGGTGAGCGCGTTGGCGATCTGCGTCGCCGCGGAGGCCGGGAGGCCGAACGTGCCGGCCACTCCAGCGCAGAAGAGGAGCAGCTCGCGCCGGCTCACGCCCCGGCGTTTCAGCTCCTCGCCCAGCCAGCCTTCGCGACTCCCCATGACCGACCTCCGTCTCGGGCGTACGGCCAGCGTTGAGGACAAGCGCGACGCCGCGGCACCCCCCGCGCCGTGCAAGACGCACGCCCCCTTGCTTGCGCCGTGGTCGGGGCGCGGGGAGGGGCAGTCCCTGCGTGTGGATGGAACTGGCGCGCAATCGCTGCGCGATGGGGGCTACTCGGCTCCGGGGAACCGGGGCGGGCGGCGGCCGAAGAACGCCTCGATGCCCTCGGCGAACTCGGGCGAATCGGCGCTCCTGACCAGCGCCTCGAGCTCGCGGTCCAGGTGGTGGTCGAGGCGGTCCACTCCCATCGCCTCGTTGAACAGCTGCTTGGCCGCGGCGTATGCAGACGCCGGTCCCGCCGCGATGCGTCGGGCCACCCCGGCGACCTCGGCGTCGAACCCGGTCACCGGAAGGACGCCGTTCACCAGTCCTGCGCTGCGTGCGGCGGCGGCATCCAGCCGGGGATTCAACAGCAGCATCTCCGCCGCGAAGCGCAGCCCCGCCAGCCGGGGGAGGAAGAACGTCGAGCTCTCCGCTCCCGAGAGTCCGGTCTTGCCGTACGCCCACTCGAAGGTGGCGCGCTCGGAGGCGAAGACCAGGTCACAGGCCATCGCCAGCCCGAGCCCACCCGCGGCGCAGGCCCCGTCCACGGCGGCGATGAACGGCTTGGGCGCTCGCCGGATCTCGGAGATGGTCGCGTGGAGGTACTCGAGGATCTGCTTGAAGATCTCCCCGGGCCCGAGCGGGACGGCCCGTGCGCCGGGGGTGAGGTAGCCCAGCTCGGCCGGGTCGCCGCCGGCGCGGATGTACTTGAGGTCCGCCCCGCTGCAGAAGATGCCCGGGGCGCCCCCCAGCACCACCACCCGGACCGCGGGATCTCGGGCGAGCTGGAGCCCCGCCCGGCGGAGGTCACGCGCGGTGGAGACGTCGAGCGAGTTGAAGCGCTCGGGCCGGTCGATGACCAGCGTGCCCACGCCGCGATCGGTCTGCGTCCGGATGTGGGTCGTGGCGCTCACGTCTGATGGCTCAGCAGATGCGTGGCATCGGCTCGCCCTCTGGCTCGGCGAGGAGCCGCCGCCCCAGGCCGGTGTCGAGCACGATGCGGCCCTTCTGCTCGGCGATGCACGTGCCGACCACCGCCGCACGCCGGCCGAGCGGGTGCGAGTCCAGCGCGGCGAGGACCCTGTCCAGCGCTTCCGGCCGGACGCCTAGGACCGCCTTGCCCTCGTTGGCCACGTGCAGCGGGTCGATGCCGAGGATCTCCGAGGCCGCGCGCACCTCGTCGGACAGCGGAACCGCCTGCTCGGAGAGGATCACCCCCACCCCGCTCTTCTCGGCCATCTCGTGCAGCGCGCTCGCCAGCCCTCCCCGGGTCGGGTCCTTCATGGCCACCACCCCGTCACCGGCCGCCCGGAGCACCTGCCGGATGAGCCCGTTCAGCGGGGCCACGTCCGATCGGAGGTTCCCCTGGAGCTCGAGCTTCTGCCGTGCGGCGAGTACCGCGAACCCGTGGTCGCCCATGGTGCCGGTCACCACGATCCGGTCCCCGGGCCGGAGCCCGTTGTCTCGGACCAGCCGCTCGGTCAGCGCGACCCCGGTGGTGTTGAGCACCAGCCCGTCCAGCTCGCCCCGGCCCATCACCTTGGTGTCGCCGGTCACCACCGGCGCGTTGGCCTCGCGCGATGTGTCGCGCATCGAGGCGTGGATCCGCTGCAGCTCCTCGATGGGGAAGCCGTCCTCGATGACCACCGCGCAGGTGAGCCCGAGCACCTCGGTGGCGCCCATCATCGCCAGGTCGTTCACCGTGCCGGAGATGGACAGCCGGCCCACGTCCCCGCCGGGAAAGAAGCGGGGGGCCACCACATGCGAGTCGGTGGTGAGCACCAGCCAGCCGCCGTTGACCGGGAACGCGGCGCCGTCGTCCATCTCGGCGAGCCCCACCGAGCCCGGCGGCTGCTGCGCGCCCTCGGCGAAGAGCTGCTCGATGAGGGCCCGCATCGCCCGGCCGCCCGAGCCGTGCTTCAGGCTCACCGTCGTCCCGAGCGGCAGCGCGGGTCTCATGGCGTGACCTCCGCTCCGACGTTCCGGAGCTGCGGGTGTCCGCCGTACTGGTGCCAGATGCGGCAGGTGCCCTCGCTGGAGACCATGCACGCTCCCACCGGCGTCTCGGGCTGGCACTCCTTGCCGAACAGCTTGCACGAGGTGGGCGACTGCCTCCCGGACATGATCTCCCCGCAGATGCACTGCTGGACGAGCGACGGCGCCGCGAAGTCCCAGAGCGCCTTCACGTCGATGTCGAACCGCCTCCGCGCGTCCAGGTGCGCCCAGGAGTCCTGGAGGCGGAGGTTGCCGTTGGGCACATGGGCGATGCCCCGCCAGCGGCCTCCGAGCGGACGGAACACCTTCCACAGCTGCTCCTGGGCCGCGAGGTTTCCCTCCCGGCTGACGCACCGGGGGTACAGGTTCTCCACGAGCGGTGTGCCCTCGCGGATCAGCTCCACCAGCCTCAGGAGCCCGGCGAGAATGTCCAGCGGCTCGAAGCCGGCCACCACCACCGGTAGCCTGTGCCGCTCGACGAAGGGCTCGAACACCGCCGAGCCGGTGATGGTCGCGGCGTGTCCGGCGGCGAGGAACCCCTCCACCCGGCTGCCCGGCATCTCGGCGACGATCTCCATCACCGGTGGGATGTACTTGTGGGCCGACAGGACGGAGAAGTTCTTCGGCGGGCCCCGGAGAATCTCCGCCGCCGTCGCCACCGCGGTGGTCTCGAAGCCGGTGGCAAAGAACACCACCTCCTCGTCGGTCTCTCTCGCGAGCTCGACCGCCTGCGAGATGCCGTAGACCACGTCGACCCTGGCGCCGGCGGCCCGCGCGTCCGCCAGCGAACCCGCCGAGCCAGGGACCCGGAGCATGTCTCCGTAGGTGGCCACCCGCACTCCCTGGCGAGCGAGCGCCACGCCCTCGTCCACCTCGGGCACATCGGTGATGCACACCGGGCAGCCCGGTCCCATGATGACGTCGAGCGCCGGGGGAAAGGCCGCCCGCAGCCCGAACCGCGCGATGGCCTGCTCGTGGCTCCCGCACACGTGCATCACCGACACGGGATCGCGGCCGATCTCCCGGGTGACCTTCTCGATGGCAGCCCCGAGGGCGCGCGCGGCGGTGGGGTCGCGGAACTTGAGCTGTGCGGCGTCCGAGGCCCGGGTGCTCACGTCTTGCCCCGCGGCGCTGCGTCGAGCTCGCCGCGGACGTCCGCGGCCATCAGGTCGTCCGGGGCCTCCTTCGCCAGGAGCTCCGCGTAGAGGGCGAGCGTGTCCTCCGCCTCGCTGGCGGGGATCCGCCGGATGGCGAAGCCCACGTGGTTCAACACGTAGTCACCAGGAGCGACCGGGGCATCCACCACGTCCAGCCGGACCTGCTTCCGCAGCCCCCAGAAGTCCACGGTCGCGACGAGCCCGTCGACCTCGATCACCCTTCCCGGAACGCCCAGACACATGGCTCGCTCGCCTTTCCCCGTGTTTCCGTCAGCCCCGCGTGGTCGCGTCGGCCACCAGCACCTGGCCGAGCGCGATGCCCCCGTCGCCCGGCGGGACCTGCCGGTGGAGGTACACCTGGCACTCGGGCTCGAGCGCCGCCTTGAGGCCCTCGGCGAGCCGCGAATTCTGGAAGCAGCCGCCGGTGAGCACGACGGGGAGATTCCCCACGCGCTCCCGGATGACGTTGACCAGCGTCGCGCTGGCGTGCGCGACGGTGTCGTGGAATTTCGCGGCCAGCCGAGCGGCGGGCACACCCACCAGGTGTTCCTCCACGAGCGCCCGCACCATGGGCCGCAGGTCCAGCTCGAGCACCGAGCCCCGCGTGTCGATCGCGAACGGGTAGCGGCCGTGCGATCCAGGCGATGCGGCGAGGTTCCATGCAAGCGCCACCTCGCCCTCGTACCGTGACTTGCCGTGGCCGAGCACCAGCGCACCGACGCCGTCGAACAGCCGCCCCATGCCGTGGGCCTTCGGCGAGTTGATTCCCAGGGTGAGCGCCTGGCGGACCAGCACGCCGGCGTCCTCGGGGATGGCCGGGAAGTTCCAGAGCCCGGGCGGGTCGCCCTCGTAGGCGTCGAGGAGCAGCGCCAGCCCGATGCGCCAGGGTTCGCGGATGGCGCGCTCGCCGCCGGCCAGGGCAATCGGGTGCAGCGTGGCCAGCCGCTGGAAGGCGTTGGCCGAGGCGACGATGAACTCCCCTCCCCAGGCGCTGCCATCCGTCCCGTACCCCGTGCCATCGAAGGCGACTCCGATGACCGGTCCCTCCAGGCGGTGCTCGGCCATCGCGCTGGCAACGTGGGCGTGGTGGTGCTGCACGGCCACCTTCACCGTCTCGGGCCGATCCAGCGCATAGCGCGTCGACGCGTAGTCCGGGTGCAGGTCGTAGGCGATGACCTCGGGCCGACAGCCGAGGAACCGCTGCATGCGGTCGATGGACTCCTCGTAGGACCGATGCACCTCGAGCTGGTCGAGGTCGCCCACGTGGGGCCCGAGCACCGCGACGTCTCCGGCGGCCAGGCAGAACGTGTTCTTGAGCTGCGCGCCGCAGGCCAGCACCGGCCGTGCGACCGGGCGGGCCAGGGTGATGGGCCGGGGCACGAAGCCGCGAGAGCGGCGGAGCAGGACCGGCGCACCCGCCACCACCCGCGTGACCGAGTCATCGCACCGGGTCACGATGGGCCGGTCGTGGGTGAGGAAGAGGTCGGCGATCTCGCGCAGCTTGCCGAGGGCCTCGGCCTCCTCGAAGACGATGGGCTCGTCGGAGAAGTTGCCGGAGGTCATCACCAGCGGCCGTTCCACCTCGGCCAGGAGCAGGTGGTGGAGGGGCGTGTACGGGAGCATCACCCCGACCAGCGGGTTGTCAGGCGCGACCTCCGGGGCCATCAGCCGGCCGGCGCGTTTCCGCGGGAGGAGCACGATCGGCCGCTCGACGGATTCTAGCAGCTTGGCCTCCGCCTCCGAGATGACCGCCAGCTTCCGCGCCTCGCGGAGGTCACGCACCATCACCGCGAAGGGCTTGGCGTCCCGCCGCTTCCGTTCCCGGAGGAGCCGCACCGACTCGGAGGAGCTGGCGTCACAGGCGAGGTGGTACCCGCCCAGGCCCTTCACCGCCACGACGCTCCCCGCGCGCAGTGCCGACGCGACCTCGCGCACCGGGTCGGGTGACGTCAGGTCCTTGCCGGTGGAATCCAGCAGACGCAGCCGGGGGCCGCACCGGGGACAGGCGTTCGGCTGGGCGTGGAAGCGGCGGTCGCCCGGGTCGTCGTACTCGCGCTGACAGTCCTCGCACATGACGAAGCCGGCCATGGAGGTGACCGGCCGGTCGTAGGGGGCATCCATGGCGATGGTGAAGCGCGGCCCGCAGTCGGTGCAGTTGGTGAACGCGTACCGGTAACGCCGGTTCGCGGGGTCGAAGATCTCCGCCGCGCAGGCCGAGCAGGTGGCGAGGTCCGCGGGAATCGACACGCGCCGGCCGGTGCCCGGGACGCTCGGGGCGATGACGAACTCGCCTGCCTCGCGCGGCGGGATCTCCTCCCACTGCAGCGAGCGGATCTCCGCCGCCGCTGGATGATTGGACCGGAGCGCGTGCACGAGGCCATCGAGCGCCGAGGGCTCGCCGAACGCCTCCACCGTGACGCCGCCTGCGTCGTTGCGGACCTGGCCGGCGATTCCGAGCTCCTTGGCGATGCGGTACACCCATGGCCGGAAACCCACACCCTGGACCGTGCCTACGACCTCGATTCGCCGGCCTTGGTGCATGCAGGTAACCTCCGATCCCGAGCCGGCGATGGGAGGGAGCAAGGGACGAGCCACCCTCGCCCACCCGCGACGGGGGCCTCTCCCAGGCGCATGCGCTGCGCGCGCGGCCCGGGGCGAACGCAACGACTGCGGAGGCCGGGGTGAAGCTCCCGGACGACGCGGACTTGGCCGTCGAGCAGGTCCGGAGAGGCCCGAAAGGCCTTTCGCGTCCTCCTGGAGCGACCCGCGGTCACTCGTAGCGAAGGGCCTCGATCGGGTCGAGCCGGCTCGCCTTGCGCGCCGGGTAGAGCCCGAACACCACGCCCACCGCGCCGCTGAAGACCACCGCGAGCGTCATCACGTCCCAGCGGAAGGCCACTGGCCAGTGGAAGACCGCGGTGAGCCAGCGCGCGATCACCACCCCCGTGGTGATGCCCAGGAGTCCCCCCGCGACGGAGAGCACGACCGCCTCACCGAGAAACTGCCGGAGGATGTCCCTACCCCGTGCGCCGACCGCCATCCGGGTGCCGATCTCGCGGGTCCGCTCGGTCACGCTCACCAGCATGATGTTCATGATCCCGATGCCACCCACGAGCAGGGACACGGCTGCGACGATGGCGAGGAAGAGCGTCACCGTCCGGCTGCTCTCCTCCTGCGCGCTCGCCACCTCGGCGAGGTTGCGGATCTGGAAGTCGTCGTCGCTCGGGCCACCGATGTGGTGCCGGTCACGCAGCAGGTCCGTCACCTGTCGCTCGGCTGCGCCGGCGTCGATCGCGCTGATGAAGATGGTGCCCTGGAGGAACTTCCCCAGCCCGCCCTGGATCTTCGCCTGGAACGTGGTCCTGGGGATGAAGACCACGTCGTCCGAGTCCTGCCCGGTGGGGGTCTGCCCCTTGCGGGCCGAGACCGCCACCACCTGGAAGGGGATGTTGCGGATGCGCACGGTCTGGCCGACGGGGTTCGAGCTGGGGCCGAACAGCTTGTCTGCAACGGTCGCCCCGAGCACGACCACCTTGGTCCCGGTGTCCACGTCCGAGTCGGTGAACCGCGTGCCGAGCGCCATGGGCCAGCTGCGGACCTCGAAGTAGTCCGGCTCGGTCCCGGCGACCTGGGTGGTCCAGTTCTGCTCCTCGCTCAGGACCTGCGAGGAGCCCCGCAGGTACGGGACGGCATAGCGCGCCGTGGGCACCTCGGCCCGGATGGCGCGGAGATCGTCCCAGGTGAGCGTGGGCTGCGAACCGAACCCGCCACGCGCGCCTCCCGTGCTCGACGAGCCTGGGAGGACGACCAGGAGGTTCGTCCCCATCGAGGCGAACGCCTCCTCCACCGCCGAGCGCGCGCCCTCGCCGATGGCCACTGTGGCCACCACCGCGCCGACCCCGAAGATCATCCCCAGCGTGGTGAGGAATGAGCGGAGCTTGTTCCGGAGCAAGGCCCGGATCGCGACCCGCAGCGTCTCGAGCTCGCTCATCCCGCCTCCTCCTCGGGGAGCACGGAGGGATCGGCCACCGCGGGAGTCTGTCTCCGATCGCTGGCGATGTGCCCGTCACGCACCACGATGACCCGCCCGACGAAGGTGGCGACAGCCGGCTCGTGGGTGACCAGGACGATGGTGATGCCGGTCCTGCCCAGCTCCTGGAAGAGCGCCATCACCTCCACGCTGGTGCGCGAGTCGAGGTTGCCCGTGGGTTCGTCCGCAAGGATGAGCTTCGGGTCGCTGACCAGCGCCCGGGCAATGGCCACCCGCTGCTGCTGCCCGCCCGAGAGCCGGTTGGGAGTGTGATCCAGCCTGTCGGCCAGCCCCACCCGCTCCAGCGCCTCGGCCGCGCGGCGGTGCCGCTCCAGCCGGCCGACGCCGGCGTAGAGCAGGGGCAGCTCGACGTTCTCGATGGCGCTCGTCCGATGCAGGAGGTTGAAGCTCTGGAAGACGAAGCCCAGCCTCCGGTTGCGGATGCTGGCCAGGGCGTCGCGATCGAGCGGCGCCACGTCCTGGCCGTCCAGCAGGTAGCGCCCGGTGGTGGGACGGTCCAGGCAGCCGAGGATGTTCATCAGGGTGGACTTGCCGCTCCCCGATGGACCGCGGATGGCCAGGAACTCGCCGGTGGCGATCTCCAGGCTCACGCCCCGCAACGCGCGCACCTCCACGTCCCCCATCCGGAAGACCTTGGTGACGTCCTGGATCGCGATGAGCGGCTCGGCCATCGTCCTAGAACGGCCGCCGCACCGCTCCTCCCGGGGACGCGGCAGGAGTCGCTGGACGCACGGCGCTCTCCACGCCGGTCAACACCGCATCGCCGGGCTGCAGCGGGCCCGAGAGCACCTCGGTGAACGTCCCGTCGGACACCCCGACGGTGATCTGCGCAGGTGCCGGCTTTCCGTCACGGAGCACCCACAGGCTCCGGCCTCCGGCGCTCGCGCCTACCGGCGGCCCGCTTCCTCCGTCCCTGCCCGCCACCCGTGCGGGCGCTGGGCTGCTCCGCCCAAGCGCGGCCAGCATCTCGGGCGAGGGCCGAAACCGGAGCGACGCGTTGGGAACGCGGAGCACGTCCTGCCGGTCGGCGTAGACGACGGTCACGTTGGCGGTCATCCCCGGGCGAAGCTTGAGCTCCGGGTTGGCCACGTCGATCACCGCGTCGTAGGTGACGACGTTCTGCTGCGTCTGCGGCGCGTTGCGAATCTGGCGAATGGTCCCGCGGAAACGTTCGTCCGGAAAGGCGTCCACCACGAAGGAGGCGTCCATCCCGGCCGCGAGCTTCCCCACGTCCGCCTCGGCCACCGACGTGTCCACCTGCATCTTCTGGAGGTCCCCGGCGAGGGTGAAGATGGTCGGGGCCTGCAGCGACGCGGCCACGGTCTGACCCACGTCCACGCTCCGGGAGATGACCGTCCCGTCGATGGGCGAGAGGATCTTGGTGTAGGCCAGGTTCACCTCGCTCTGGGTGAGCTGCGCGCGCGCCTGCGCCAGCTGCCCTCTGGCCGCGACCACGGAGGCCTGGGCGGCCTGAAACGTGGTCTCGGCGGTGTCGAGGTCGGCCTGGGCGATCAGGTTGCTGGCCCGGAGGGCCTTGTCGCGCTCGTAGGTCCGGCGAGCCGCCAGCACGTTGGCCTCGGCCTGCTTCAGCTGACCCTCCCCGGCGAGCACGTTCGCCTTGGCCTGCGCAAGGTTGGCCTCGAACAGCGCAGGGTCGATCTCCGCGATGAGCTGACCCTTCTTCACGGTCGAGTTGAAGTCCGCGTTGAGCTTGGCGATTCGCCCGCTGACCTGGCTTCCCACCTGGACCGTCACCACGGCAGAGAGGATTCCCGTGGCAGTGATCCGGGCCAGGACGGGCCCGCGCGCCAGTGCCGCGGTCTGGTACTGCAGAGGCGGTGGACGGCGCAGGACGCGCCAGGTCACGAGGCCGGTCACCAGGAGGAGCGCGAGCGCAGGGACCCAGAGCCAGCGTCGGCGGCGGCCCACCTTCGGCGCGTCGGGGTCGGGCATCGGTTCCCGTCGTACACCCCGGCGGCGCCGAGGTTAAGCCTCCTGCTCAGCGCTTCAGCATGGGCTTGCCCTCGTGCGACACGAGGAGGTCGTGCATGTCGTTGGCGTGCTCCTCCTCCTGGGCGAGCACGCGCTCGAGCAGCACCCGGGTGGTGGGGTCCTTCTCGCCGAAGTAGCGGATGAGATCCCGGTCGTGCTCGATCGCGATCCGCTCGGCGACCAGGTTCTCGCGGATCATGTCCACCAGGTTCTCGCCCTCGACGAACTGCGACGCGGAGCGGCTGGTCAGGCCCTCGGGGTCGAAGTTCGGCCGGCCGCCGAGCTGGTTGATGCGCTCGGCGAGGAGGTCCATGTGCTCCTCCTCCTCCTCGGCGTGCTGGGCGAACTCGTCCTTCACTCCCTCGCTCGAGATGCCGGTGGCGGCGATGGCGTGCGACTTGTAGCGGAGGACGCAGACGATCTCCGTCGCCAGCGCCTCGTTCAGGAGATCGATCGCCGTCTGCACGTCACCTCCGTAGTTCTCGGTGACTGCGCCCATCTCCAGCTTCTCGCGTGCGCGCTTGCGGATGGCGGCGATGTCGGTGACGAACGTGCCCTTGCTGCCCATGGTCGACGAACCTCCGTCTCGCCCGGCGTGCGCCAAGCAATTCTCGGCGATCGGCGTTCAGCTGACAGTCCGCTGGACCAGCCAAAAGACCCCGAGCGTGGCCACCCCGGCGGACGCCCAGCGCATTCCGCCGGGCCACATCGCCGGGAGGCCCCGGGCCCAGCGGAGCAGCGGCCACGCGAGCGCGACGATGACCAGCTGCCCGAGCTCGACGCCCAGGTTGAAGGTCAGGAGGCTCGGCGCGAGGAGCGCCCGGGGCAGCTCGAGCGCCCGGAGGGCACCGGCGAACCCGAAGCCGTGGATGAGCCCGAACCCGAAGGTCAGCTGCCAGCGCCGCGCGATGGAGGCGTTCACCCGCGCCGCGGAGAGGGGGGAGCGGAGCGCGACCAGGTTCTCCACCGCGACCGCCACGATGCTGAGCGCGATCAGCGGCTCGATGAGCCGCGGCGGAGGCACGAGCCACCCGAGCGTCGCGACGGCCAGGGTGACCGAGTGGGCAAGGGTGAAGGCGGTGACCACGCCCACCAGCTGTCGGAGCGTGCCGCCGAGGAGGAGCACGCCGATGAGGAAGGCGATGTGATCGGTGCCCTGGAAGATGTGCTCGGCGCCGAGGCGGAGGAAGCGCCCTGCTCCGGCCCACGCCCCCTGCTGCGCCTCGACCTCGAGGACCGGAGTGCTCGCCCTCGCGGTGCGCTGGACCGTGCCACCGGGGAGCCGGAGCAGGGCGACGTGGAGGTGTCCCTCGGGGAGCCGGTCGAGGAAGCCGAGCACGAGCCGCAGCCGCCCTGGCGCGCGCGCGCACTCCCACCGGGCGGTGACCGCCACTCCGTCCTCCTGGGCCGGTGAGACCGACGCACTCGCCAGCGCGCAGGGCGCTCCGTCCGCGGTGACCTGGATGGTCCCGGCGACGTCCTCCGCGCGGAGCAGGTCCAGCTCGGTCCGGGCGAACTGGAGCACCGCACGGATCTGCTTGCCGTCGACGGTGACGTCCCCGGTCGAGAGCCGGAGGGCGTGCGCCCCGGCACGTCCCGGGAGCAGAGCGCAGAGGACGACCAGGCCGAGGGTTCGCGTCGAGGGCATCGGGGAGGCCACCCTAACGGGGACGACGTTCCCCCGGCGCGGGCGAATTCACTTGAATCCGATCGCGAAGCTCGGCCGTAGTCCCGTCCGTCGGAACCATGTCCCACCGCCGATCCAGCCCCGCGCAGCGCCGGAGTGACGCCGCTCCGCTGGCGCTCGTCGTCGCCGGTTGGGTCCTCGCCGTCGGGCCGGTGGCTCACCCACTGCTTGCGCACGGGACGCCGTTTCTGGGGGACGCGGCTGACGCCCGCTGGGTCCATCACGCGGACGGAAGTCAGAGCCCGACACGGCCGGCGCTGCCCGCCTCGCACCAGCACGCGCCCGGGTCGCCCGAACACCTCCAGCTTCCGCTGCTGGCAGCGGCCCCGCCCACCGTCTTTCTGACCGTGATGCGCGCGGTGCCGGCGCCGGCCCCGGCCGAGCACCGGCCCGTCCCTCTTCCCCGCCGGTGGCGAGAGGAGCAACCGCAGGCGCCGTGAGCGGCACGGGTCACCCCGTGTCCTCGCGCAGCGCCGGCCGTTTGCTCTCTTCCCGAGGGGAACCATGTCCCGTCTCGTCCGGGTGAGCCTTGCGCTCGCCCAGTTGGTCCTCCGTGCGCCTGCGCTCGCGGAGACGTCGCCGGCCGCAGCTCCGCCCCCCGATGCCGGCACCCCGGTCTCCCGTGAGAGAGCATCGGTGTCGGCAGCATCGAACGTCCCGCCCACGCTCCCGGAGACCACCCTCCAGGGCGAGGCGATCGAGGTGGTGGGGCACTACCTCAACCAGGTCGGGACCTCGTTCTCGGCGAGCGCAGGCACCTTCACCGGCGAGCTCATCGAGGACCGTCCACTGCTCCGACCGGGAGAGGTCCTGGAACTCGTCCCCGGGCTCATCGTCACCCAGCACAGCGGAGCTGGGAAGGCCAACCAGTACTTCCTGCGCGGCTTCAACCTGGACCACGGGACGGACTTCGCGACCCATGTCGAGGGCATTCCGGTGAACCTCCCGAGCAACGCCCACGGCCAGGGGTACATGGACCTGAACTGGCTCATCCCGGAGCTGATCACCCGCGCGGACTACACGAAGGGGCCGTACTACGCGGAGAACGGCGATTTCTCCTCCGCGGGAGCCGCGAGGATCTACTACGCGAAAGAGCTGCCCCAGACGCTCCTCCTGGGGACGTACGGCTCTTACGAGTACGCCCGGGCCTTGGCGGCGGCGTCGCCGGAGGTCGGCGGGGGAAGGCTCCTCTTCGCCGTGGAGGGCGTTCACCAGAACGGACCCTGGGAGGTCCCGGAGGCCTACTGGAAGGTGAACGGAGTCGTCCGGTGGACGCGCCCCCTCTGGGACGGCACCTTCTCGCTCCTGGCCATGGGCTACTGGGGGCAGTGGAACGCGACGAACCAGGTGCCACAGCGCGCCATCGACTCGGGGGAGGTTGGCCGCTTCGGGTCCCTGAGCCCGTCCGACGGCGGCTGGACGCACCGGTTCAGCCTCTCCTCGGAGTGGGAGGGCGAGGCGGCCGGCGGGCGGTTGCGGGCGACCGTGTACGTCGCGAACTACGCGCTCGAGCTCTTCTCCAACTTCACCTTCTTCCTCTCCGACCCGGTCAACGGTGACCAGCAGGAGCAGATGGAGCGCCGGTGGTTCGAGGGGACCTCGGGTCGCTGGACCTGGACCTCCTCCATCGCAGGCATGAACGTGTCCTGGGATGCCGGGTGGGACGCCCGTTTCGACCAGGTCAATCCGCTGGGCCTCTATGCCACCGCCGAGCGGACGCGTCTCACCACCTTCAGCCTCGACAAGGTGTTCGTGGCCAACGGGTCGCTCTGGGGTCAGGTCGGAGCCCAGATCACGCCCTGGTTCCGCGCCATCGTCGGGCTGCGTGGAACGGCGTACTACTTCGACGTCCAGTCCAGCAACGTGGCGAACTCCGGAACCAGCAGCGCCGGGCTCTTCCTGCCCAAGGCGACGCTGACCTTCGGCCCCTGGGCGAAGACCGAGCTCTTCCTCAACTTCGGCGAGGGGTATCACTCCAACGACGCCCGGGGGGTCACCGCCACCGTGGACGTCAAGACCGGTGAGGCCATCACCCGGGTGACCCCGCTCGCGCGGTCGCTCGGCTGGGAGGTCGGGGTGAGGTCGGAGATCGTTCCCCACCTCCAGACTTCCCTCAACTTCTGGATGCTCGACCTCGACTCGGAGCTCGTCTGGGCGGCCGACGACGGGACCACCAGCCCGTCGGCGGCCACGCGCCGTCTCGGGGTGGAGTGGGCGAACAGCTACCACCCTCTGCCGTGGCTGATCTTCGACCTGAACCTGGCGTGGTCCGAGGCGTTCTTCACCGCGGACGACCCCGGAACGGGCGAGCTGAAGGGTCAGCCCGTGCCCGAGGCGATCGCCTGGACCCTGGCGGCCGGGGTGACAGTCCGGCGGCTCGGCCCGTGGTCCGCGGGCTTGTTCGTGCGCTACTTCGGCCCCAGGGTTCTCTGCACCGAGGGCACCTGCGGAGTAGCCGGCGGCCCGACCAACGCGACGCCCATCCGGTCGCCCGCGAGCACTCAGCTCAACGCCCAGGTGTCGTTCGAGGTCACGAAGAGCGTCCAGCTGACGCTGGAGATCCTCAACGTGCTCAACCTCGCGGCGAACGACATCACCTACTACTACCCGTCGCGCCTTCCGCGGGAGCGGCCGGAGGGGGTGTGGGACTTCATGGTCCATCCGGCGGAGCCGATCCAGCTCCGGGGGACGATCGCCGTCCGGCTCTAGTCATCGCCGTTCCACGACCGGCGTCGCGTTCTCCAGGGCCGTGGGCAGGAAGGGACTTGACCCGCCGCTCCAGCCCGAGAACGCTCGCGCGCTCCGTGAACCCCCCCACCCGTGCACTGGCCCTGCTGCTCCTCGTCGGTGGGGCGGCGCTGGCCGCTGCTCCGGCCCCGGGAGAGGAGCCAGCCGCCTCCGGCGTGGTCCGGATCCGGGAACGGGCCCTGCTCGAGCTTCGCGCGCCGCTGGCCGGTCGCTCACCCACGGTCAGGGCACGGGAGGCGGGCGAGGCGCTCGCGCACGTCCTCGAGCAACCCGGGCCCGACGCGGTGCACCTGGAGCCGCGCGAACAGGGAATGGCCATCCTCGTCGGGGCCACACCCATCCTCGAGCTCGGACCGGAGGACGCCCGGGCAGGCGGCGCCTCGGACCTCGCCCTCTACGCGGCATCTGCCTCGCAACGCATCGACGCGGGTCTCAAGGCCGAACGCCGGCGGCTGCAGATCCAGGACAGCGTCTTCTCGGTCTCCCTCGCAATCTTCATCACCCTGGTGGCGTTCCTCGCGCTCCGGCTGGTCGGCAGGTTCGGCGAGGAGCTCGCGGTCGCGCTGGTCGCCGATGCCACCCGCCTTCCCGCCCTGCGGGTGGGCACCGTGGAGGTCGCGAGCCGGCGGGTCGTCCGACGGGCGCTGCGGCTCGCCGTGCGGATCGGGAGCCGCGTGCTCCAGATCGTCGTCCTCTACGTCTGGGTGCTCTTCGTGCTCTCGCTGTTCGCAGCGACCCGCGAGTACGGCGCGAGGCTGACCGGGTCGGTGTTGCGGCCCGCCGCCGCCATCCTCGCGCGCGCCGGCGGGGCGCTCCCGATGCTCGCCGTCGCCGCCCTGCTCGCGCTGGTCGTGGGGCTGGCCGTCCGAACGATGCGGCTGTTCTTCGACAGCATCGCCCGTGGCGAGACGCACGTCCGGTGGATTCCCGCCGACCTCGCGCAGCCGCTGGGGGTGCTGCTCCGCGGCGCGATCCTCGTGCTGGCGATCCTCTTCGCCGCCCCGCTCATCACCGGGGGCGACGCGGGGGCCATCTCCCGGCTGGCCACGGCGGTCCTCCTGGCGCTGGCACTCGGCGCCGTGCCGCTGCTCGCCTCCATTGCCGTGGGCCTCCCCACGGTCTTCGGGCAGAGGCTCCGCCCCGGCGAGGTGGTCGAGCTCGCCGGGCGGCGAGGTCAGGTCCGGGCCGTCACGCTGCTCGACGTGCAGCTCGAGGATCCCGAAGGAGCCGAGCTCCGCATCCCCCACCTGGTGGCGTTCCTCCACCCATCGCGGGCGCTCGGCGCAGTCCCACGACAGGCACTCCAGGTCGTGGTTGGCGGCGGGGAGGACCAGGCGCGGGTGCAGTCGGTGCTGCTCGAGGCGGCAGGCTCGCACGCGTCCGGAGCGCGGGCTGATCTGCTGACGCTGGACGCGCACGGCGCACGCTGGAGGGTCACCAGCATCCATACCGACCTGGGCCAGCGAGTGGCCACGGCGCTCCGCGACGCACAGATCTCGCTCGGGCGACACGGCGCTGGCGAGAGCGGCCAATGAGCACGCTCTGGGGGTTGATGGGCCTCATCGTCGCCGCGTTCGTCGGCAGCGTGCTGGTGGGCCGCCGCGGGCAGCCGCGACGCGGGCTCGCCTCGGGGTCCGAGCCAGTTCTGCTGGGGTTCGTCCTCGGTCCGTCGATCCTGGGCCTGGTCACGCCCGGGCTGCTCGAGGTCTTCACCCCGCTCGCCCAGGTGGGGCTCGGCTGGCTGGCCCTGATCGTGGGGCTGGACTACGGCTGGGTCGACCGCCGGCGCATCCGTCCTCTGCGACGCGTCGCGGGCGCGCTCGCGGGCATCGTGACCATGGCGGTGGTGGGGGCCGCGACGTTCGCCCTCCTCCGGAGGCTCCAGCCTGCTCCCGGTCCGTGGTGGGCAGACACCACGGCCTGGATCGAGGCGGGCGGCATCGGCGCGGCGTGCTCCGAGACCACCCGCCACGCGGTCCGGTGGGTGGGGGACCGGCTGAAGGCGCAGGGTCCGGTGACGGAGCTGCTGCTCGACCTGTCCGATGCCGATGACCTCGGCCCCTTCCTCGTCTGCGGCGCGCTGTTCACCCTGGACCCGCCCGCTGGCCTTCGCTGGGCCGCGCATCCAGGCGTCCTCTGGGCGGGCCAGATCGCGCTGGGTCTCGCCATCGGGCTCCTCACGGCGCTGCTCGTCTCCCGCGAGTTCAGGTCGCGCTCGATCTGGGGCCTGCTCTTCGGCACCTCGATGGTGGCGATCGGCGTGGCGGTCCGGGCGAACCTGGCCGTGCTCACCGTCGGGTTCTGCATGGGGCTCGGCCTGAGCGCGGTGTCGAGGCACCGCGGAGCCATTCGCGCCCTGGTGCTTCCCGCCGAGTTTCCTCTCCGGCTCCCGGCCTTGATGCTCGCCGGCGCGAGGATCGACGTCGCCGACGTCCCTTTTCTCACCTGGATTCTTCCGGTGGTCCTCGCGGCGCGATTCGTGGGCAAGGCCCTGGTCGCCGGGTGCGGAGCGCTGGTCTACCCACCGCTGCGGCGAACCGGGCCGGCGCTCGTTCCCGGCCTCATGGCCTGCGGACCGACCAGCATGAGCATCGGGCTCGCGTTCGCTCTCCGCTTCCCGGGGCGGGTGGGCGAGACGGTGCTCATCTCGGCCGCGGCGGCCACGGTCCT
>Ga0208851_1000491_pt1 | contig 17215 bp, 15 predicted proteins | sample NGESurshal092012_FD_184481 | JGI IMG/M metagenome (GOLD analysis project Ga0208851, IMG submission 184481) | Arctic peat soil microbial communities from Barrow, Alaska - NGEE Surface sample 415-2 shallow-092012 (SPAdes) | ecosystem: Environmental > Terrestrial > Soil > Wetlands > Peat ... | reverse complement strand
CGGGCAACTCACCGGGGGCAGCGTCATCAAGGTGTCGACCAAGTAGGGACTCGCCGCGCTCGCTGACGGGGCCAGATTCCGGATCTTCCCGTCAGCTAGCGATGCAGTACGAAGCACTTCGGCTCGGCGGCGCAACCGTAGTTGTATCGCGTGGGTCTGAGACCCTGGAGGGACGAGTCTGGGTGACGGGAAGACGCCGACACGATCCAGAGGTGGACGCTTCTTGCCGCCGTACTCGGCACGTTGCTGCTCACGACCGCTTGTGGATGGCTCGGTTCGGCGGAGCAGGGCACGTTGACAGGAAGAGTCGCCGTGTCGGGGGGTCCGGCGGTGGCAGCGGGCGGGTCTGCGTTCACCGGTCAGCCTCAGAAGAACGCCACCGTGTCGCTCTGGTCGAACGGTCAGCCGGTTGCCTCGACCACCACGGACTCCCAGGGGTGAGGGCGTGTTTGTGCAGGTCAGGACCGTTTACGGCTCGGTTGCACCCGCATAGGCTCCCCCGGCATCTTCGGGTAGTCGGGCGGGTAGGGCAGGTCGCCGAGGTCGGTCTCGTCGCGGGCGAACCACTCGAGGAACGGCGTGATGTCGTACGCCGTGTCGTCGATGCCGCTCATGCGATCGCCGACCTCGGCGAAGCGCGGCCCTGCCGTGCGCACGGTGAAGTCGAACGGCGTCACGTCGTCGAGCTCGGACCACAGCACGGGCATCGACACGGGCGCGTGCGCCTTCGGCCGGATCGAGTAGGCGGAGGCGATGGTGCGGTCGCGCGCGTTCTGGTTGTAGTCGAGGAACACCGTGCCGTGCGGCCGCTCCTCCTTCCACCACTTGGTGGTGACGCGGCCGGGCAGGCGGCGCTCGAGCTCGCGACCGATGGCGATGGCCGCGTGGCGCACGTCGATGAACCCCCACCTCGGTTCGATCCGCACGTAGACGTGAACGCCGCGGCCGCCGGAGGTCTTCGGCCAGCCGACGATACCGAGCTCGTCGAGCAGGCCGTGCAGCACGTGCGCGACCTCCACCGCGTCGCGGAAGTCCGTCCCCGGTCCGGGGTCGAGGTCGAGGCGCAGCTCGTCGGGGTGCTCGACGTCGAAGCGGCGTACGGGCCAGGGGTGGAAGGTCACGGTGCCGAGCTGGGCGGCCCACGCGACGACGGCGAGGTGCGTCGGCGCGACCTCGTCGGCGGTGCGGCCGGACGGGAACGTGATGTGCGCGGTCTCGACGTAGGACGGCGCGCCCTGCGGCACGCGCTTCTGGTAGAACGCCTCGCCCTTGAAGCCCTCACGCGTGGAGATCCGCGCGCCTTCGACGACTCCTCCGGGCCAGCGCTCGAGCGTGGTGGGCCGGTCGCGCAGCGCCCGCATGATGCCGTCTCCGCACGCGACGTAGTGCTGCACCACCTCGAGCTTGGTGATGCCCTCCTGCGGGAAGTAGGGCTTCTCAGGGTTGCTGACCCGCACCACGTGCTCGCCGACGGTCAGCTCGACCGGTGCCCCGAACTCCTTGGCCATGGGGTGACGCTACTTGCAACGGGCGTGCGCCCGGGTGCGCTCGACGGGCACGATGTCCCCCATGTGCCGCCACGCGTCGACCGCGAGCCTGTCGTGATCGCGGCGTTCCTCGCCGGATTCGGTATCGGGCTGCTCGTGGCGCTCCAGGTGGGTCCGATCTTCCTGCTCTGCGCGCGCACCTCGGCGCGCTTCGGGTTCCGCCCCGGCGCCGCGATCGGCATGGGGGCCGCGACGATCGACCTCGTCTACGCCGTCCTCGGGGCCCTCGGCGCCTCGCTGCTTCTGCAGGCTGCTTCGCTGCGCCTTTCGCTCGGCCTGGCCGGGGCGGCCGTGCTGGTGTGGATCGGCGGGCGCACCCTCTGCGACGCGTTCCGGGTCCGCCTCGGCGGTGAGTCCGAGCTCGAGGTGCTCTCCCCCGGCGCGGCGTACCGGACCTCGCTGCTCGCGACGGCGAGCAACCCGCTCACGATCCTCACCTGGGCCGCGGTGTTCTCGGGTGCCGCGGTGAGCGACCTCGCCGGCGAGCCGTGGCACGCAGCGGCGTTCGTCCTCGGCACGGCGCTGGGTTCCTGCGCCCTGCACGTCGGCCTCGCCGGCGTGATGGCGGCCGTCGGCGCACGGCTCGGCGAGACGTCGCTGCGCGTGATCGACGTGATCTCCGGCGTCGGCCTGATCGTGTTCGGCGCGGTGCTCGGGGTGCGCACGGTCGAGACGACCCGCTGAGACCGTAAGGGTCTCGTGAGCAGTTCTGGCTGGCTGCGGTCCTGGGTGCGACGTAGCGTCTCGGGCATGAGCGCGCACACCGGACCCATGCCCCTGACCAAGCCCGACGGCACGCCGTTCGTGACGGTGAAGTCCGACGAGCAGTGGAAGTCCCAGCTGACGCCCGCGGAGTACCACGTGCTCCGCGAGGCGGGCACCGAGCGCGCCTTCACCGGCGAGTACACCGACACGAAGACGCGAGGCACCTACTCCTGCCGCGCCTGCGGTGCCCACCTGTTCACCAGCGACACGAAGTTCGACTCGCACTGCGGTTGGCCGTCGTTCTACTCCGCGCTGGCCGGCGACGCGATCATCGAGATCGAGGACCGGTCGATGGGCATGAAGCGCGTCGAGGTCCGCTGTGCGTCGTGCGGCAGCCACCTCGGGCACGTCTTCGAGGGCGAGGGCTACGGCACCCCGACCGACCTTCGCTACTGCATCAACTCGGTGAGCATCCGGCTCGACCCGGTCGAGCAGCCTCCGGCCGGCAGCTAGAGCCCGAGGCGGCGTCGCGCCCCGACCAGGAGCCGGTGGGACTCCGCGCGGCGGAACGACATCAGCCGCGGCAGCCCGGGAGGCGGCGGGTGGTGCGAGATCACCGCGAGCGACATCCCGAGCACCAGCAGGAGATCGGTGACGGTCTCCTGGCGGCCCTCGTCGGAGGGGACGCCGTACGCCGGGATCCTCGACGCCCGACGGTCGAACACCGGGACCGTCACGTCGTGCAGGTCGAGGAGCACCTCGTCGACCCACGGCGGTCCGGGACGGCTCATGCCCCAGTCGAGGACGACGACCGAGCCGTCGGGCCGGACGAGCAGGTTGTCGTCGCGGATGTCGAGGTGGCACCAGCACTCGCCGGGGAGGCGGTCGGGCAGGGTCGCCAGCCGCGCGAGCAGGCCGGCCTCGTGCGCGAGCCACCAACGCGGGAGGAGCTCGTGCACGTGCGGGTCGACGGCGCTGATCTCCTCGAGCCAGCGGCTGACCGATCCGCCGAGCGTCTCGCTCTCGATCCGCACGGGGTCCGGTGTCAGCTCCCTGCTCTGGGCGCGGATGACCTCGCGCGCCGCGCCGATCTGCGCCGGGTCGGACAGGTTCGGGTGATGGCCCTCGACGTCCTCGAGGACCAGGGCCAGCCAGTCGCCGTCGTCGTACGACGCGACCAGCGACGGTCGGTAGTCCACCGGTGGGAGCCGGCGCAGCACCTCGATCTCGTGGCGGAACAGCCGCGGCGTGCCTGCGTTGAGCTCATGGCCGACTGCCTTGACGAAGTAGCGGCGTCCGTCGGCGAGGAGGAGGCGTGCGGCCGGGCCTGGTGACATCCCGCCGGTCTGAGGTGCGGCCTCGACGACCGGTTCACCGAGCTCGGAGTCGATCCAGCTCCTGAGGCCGTCCGGCAGTGCGGCGTAGGCGATCCGCTCGCCGACGGCGCGCGGGGTCACGGGCGCTGGCACCGTCCGATCATCGCCGCGGATCGTCCCGCGTCGCACCCCGAACACGGTCAAGATCGCGAGTTGTGGACGTCTGCGCGCAAGACCGCCGGTCGTGATCGTCCCTAGGGGACGATCACGACCAGGTGTAGGAGGCCGGGGGCGGTCAGGTCAGGTCGGCGACGAGGTCGGCTACGGGGCGGCGGCGGCCGGTGTAGAAGGGGATCTCCTCGCGGACGTGCAGGCGGGCTCGGGAGCCGCGGAGGTGGCGCATGAGGTCCACGATGCGGTGCAGCTCGTCGGCCTCGAAGGCGAGGATCCACTCGTAGTCGCCGAGGGCGAACGACGCCACGGTGTTCGCGCGCACGTCCGGGAAGTCACGACCCATCTGGCCATGCTCCACGAGCAGCTCGCGCCGCTCCTCGTCGGGCAGCAGGTACCACTCGTAGGACCGCACGAAGGGGTAGATGCAGACGTAGGCCCGAGCCTCCTCCTCGGCGAGGAAGGCCGGCACGTGCGACTTGTTGAACTCCGCGGGGCGGTGCAGCGCCATCTGCGACCACACCGGCTCGAGCACGCCGCCCAGCGCCGTACGCCGGACCCGGTGGTAGGCGTCCTGCAGGGCGTCGCTCGACGCCGCGTGCATCCAGAGGACGACGTCGGCGTCGGCGCGCAGCGCGGCGACGTCGTACCAGCCACGGACGACGACGTCCTTGGCGGCCAGCTGCTCGACGAGCTCCTCCACCTCGCGGACGACGGCGGCCCGGTCACGGTCGCCGAGCGGAGCGACGGCCTTGAACACCGACCAGGTGGTGTAGCGGATCTGGTCGTTGATCTCCTTCGCGACCTTGCCCTGCTGCGGCCGCTTGCCCGGACCCGCGGAGGTCGTGCCCGACGTCGTCTGCTCAGCCATGGCGCCATTGTCCGTCGGACCCGAGACGCTGAGCCACCCGGGTCGCGACCTGCTCGGCCCGGGCGATGCACGCCGGGATGCCCACGCCGTCGAACGCCGCGCCGCACACGACGAGCCCGGGCACGTCGTCGACCGCCTCGGTGATCAGCGCCGCACGGTCCACGTGGCCCACGGCGTAACGCGGCAGGCCGCCGCCCCACCGTGAGACCCGCGAGGCGACCGGCGTCGCCCGGCCCAGCCGTGCGACGAACGCGAGGTCGCCGGCCGCGAGCGGCACGAGGTCGGCGTCGTCGCGCTGCAGGCTCTCGACGTCGTCCGCGTGGCCGAGGGACGCCCGCACGGCCACGAAGCCCGGTCCGACGCACTCGTCGGCGACCCACTGCCACTTGTGCGACGCGAACGTGGCGGCCTTCACGGGGCGACCCTCCGACGGCGGGACGAGGTAGCCCGAGCCTTCGGGCAGGTCGCCGCCGGGGAGGTCGTCCGCGCGGTAGAGCAGCGTCACGACGGCGACCGACGTCGCCTCCATCTCGGAGAGCTCGGTCTCGGCCTGCAGGCAGTGCCCGCGCAGGAGCCTGGCCGCTGCAGCGGCCGGGACCGCGAGGACCACCGCGTCGGCCGCGACCACCCGCGTGCCGCTCGTGGGTCCGACGACGACGTCCCAGCCGCTGCCCCGGCGGCGCAGCTCGCGCACGGTCGCGCCGGTCTCGACGGTGGCGCCGACGGCGCGCAACCGCTCGACCAGGGCGAGGGGCAGCCGGCCGAGGCCGCCGCGGATGCCGGCGAAGACGGGGCGTCGGATCCCGTCGGCCGGGTGCGACGCCGCACGCACCTCGAGCGCGGCCTTGAGCACCGAGCGCTCGTGCCGGCAGGCCTCGAACAGTGCGGGTGCCGCGGCACGCATCGACACGTTGACGGCACGGTCGGCGTAGACGCCCATGAGGAGGGGCGAGACGAGCCGGTCGACCACCTGCGGGCCGAGGCGCCGTCCGACGTACTCGCCGATGGAGATGTCCTCGCCCATCGGCGTGGCGGGCAGCACGTGGTCGAGGGGCAGGCGAGCGAGCGCCTGCGGCGACAGGACGCCGGACCGGGCCAGCGTCGAGAGGTCGGTCGGCACACCCATCACCAGACCGGTCGGCAGCGGCACGAGGTCGCCGTCGATCACCAACCGGGGTGCGGCCGAGGTCGGGTGGACCAGGTCGCCACCGAGTCCGACGTCCCGGATCAGATCGACCGCCTCCGGCCGGGTCGCGAGGACCGACTCGGCGCCGTCGTCGACCGCGATCCCCTCTATCTGACCGACCCGCAGCTTCCCGCCGAGCCAGGACGCGGACTCGAGCACGGTGACGTCGACGTCGTGGCGCGCCCGGCAGATCCGCCAGGCAGCGACGAGCCCCGAGATCCCGCCACCCACGACGACGACGCGCGGTCGCCCGTCGCCCTGTCGGTCTCGCGTCACGCGCACACCTTGCCACCTCGCCGGGACCGCCGCTGATTCGAGACCTCGACCGCGGAACGGACGGACCGCCGGTCCCGTCACAGCGACGACACCGGGCGAGCCTGGGCTCGCCGTCCGTCGAGGAGGAGCCGTGACCGTTCCCGTCCGGACCCCGCCCGCCCGTCGCCCGCGCACTGGCGGCCGCCGCCATGGCCTGGTGGCTGCAGGAGCCGCTCTCACGCTGCTGGCGATCGCCGGCTGCTCCGGCGGCGCCTCGAGCTCGTCGGCCGGTTCCGCGTCGTCGGCCGCGCTGGGCTCTGCCGTGGACGGAGCGGGGACGGGCTCCAGCGCGGCTCCCTCCATCGAGACCAAGGACGGGTCGTCGACCACGAGCGGCAGCCAGGTCGGTGCTCCGCTCGCAGTGATCTCCGACCGCTCGATCGTCGTGCACGCCGACGTCGCGATCCAGGTCGGCGACGTCCTCAAGGCCACGGCCGCACTCGGCACCCTGGCGACCGGGCACTCCGCGACGATCGCGAGCCAGTCCACCTCGGCTGGGTCGACCACGGTCTCACCGGACGTCCAAACCAACCCCGACGGCACGCGGTCGTGCCCGAGCACCGGCTGCCCGACGTCGTACGCCTCCTCGACCACCACGCTGAGGGTGGCCAACTCCGAGGTCGACGCCCTCCTCGCCGACGTCGCGAAGCTCGGCACCGCGGTCTCCGCGACCAGGACGAGCGAGGACGTGACGGCCGACGTCGCCGACGTCGAGGCCCGGGTGCGCAACGCGCAGGCGTCGCTGGCCCGGATCAGGGCTCTCATGGCGCAGGCCACGAAGATCGGTGACGTCGTCGCGCTCGAGGGCGAGCTCAGCCGCCGCCAGAGCGACCTCGAGGCGATCGAGGCCCGTCAGCGCGCCCTCGCCGACCAGACGGCCCAGGCCACGGTGACGGTCCGGCTCCTCGGATCGTCGGCCCCGGCGCCGACGCCCGCGACCGACGAGACCGGGTTCGTGGCCGGGCTCAAGGCCGGCTGGGACTCCTTCACGACCTTCACCGCAGGCACCCTCACCGTGGTCGGGGCGCTGGTCCCGTGGCTCATCGTGCTCGTGCCCGCCGCACTGATCGGCGCGGCCGTCGTGCGGCGTCGGCGTACCTCGCCCGACGTCGTGGACCAGGCGGGCTGACCACCCTGCCCCGAGGAGGCGGAACCGCTCGCTCCAGCTAGCGGGCGGTCGTCTCGTGCACGAGGTCGACCACGCGGGCCAGGACGTCCGGGTCGGTCGAGGGCAGCACGCCGTGACCGAGGTTGAAGATGTGGCCCGGGAGACCCTCGGCGTCGGACAGCACCTGGCGCACACGCGCGTCGACCGCATCGGGTCCGGCGAACAGGCACGCGGGGTCGAGGTTGCCCTGCAGCGCGTGGCCGGGGCCGACCCGACGCGACGCCTCCGAGAGCGGCACCCTGAAGTCGACGCCGACGACGTCAGCACCGGCGTCGCGCATGTCGGCCAGCAGCTCGCCGGTCCCGACCCCGAAGTGGATCCTGGGTACGCCGAGGTCCTCGACCGCCGCCAGCGCACGCGCCGAGTGCGGCTGGACGTACTCGCGGTAGTCGCGGGAGGGCAGCGTCCCGACCCACGAGTCGAACAGCTGCACCGCGCTGGCGCCGGCGAGCACCTGCTGACGCAGGAACTGGCCCGCCACGTGCGAGAGCCTCTCCAGCAGCGCGTGCCACACCTCGGGCGCGCCGTACATGAGCGACTTCGTGCGTACGTGGTCCTTGCTCGGCCCGCCCTCGACGAGGTAGGAGGCCAGCGTGAACGGCGCCCCGGCGAACCCGATGAGCGGCGTGCCGCCGAGCTCGTCGGTCAGCGCTGTGACGGCGGCGAGCACGGGCGCAACGTCGTCGGTGGTGAGGTCGCGCAGCCGGTCGACGTCGGCCATCGTGCGGAACGGCTCGGCCACCACGGGTCCCACACCCGGCACGATGTCGAGGTCCACCCCGATGGCCTTGAGCGGCACCACGATGTCGCTGAAGAAGATGGCGGCGTCGACGCCGAGCCGACGCACCGGCTGCATCGTGATCTCCACGATCAAGTCGGTGCGGAAGCATGACTCGAGCATGGGGACGCCCTCGCGGAGCTTGCGGTACTCCGGCAGCGACCGGCCCGCCTGGCGCATGAACCAGACCGGGGTGTGCGGGACCGGCCGGCGGCGCGCGGTGAGCACGAGCGGCGCGGAGGACGTGCGACCCGTACGCAGCGGGTGCGAGTCCGGCAGGACCGGGGACTCGGTGGCGTCGTGCGTGCGGTTCGGGGGCTGCTCGGTCACCGCGAGATCGTCGCACCGGGCCGCACGGGCGTCGAATCCGGGCAACCGCCCCCGGCGCGTGCGCGACTCGCCGTGACCCGCGCCACCTCCACGTCCGCGACCCGTCGCCGACCTACCCTCGGCTCGTGACCAGTCGACGGCGCGACCCCGGGGCCGACCCCGCGGCCGCGGCCGTCCCGCGCGAGTTCGCCGAGGCCCTCGCGAGCATCCGCGGCGTGCTGGTCCGGCCCGAGGTGGTCCTCGAGGAGACCCCCGCGCCCCAGCGGCTCTCGCCCTACGCCGCAGCCCTGCAGGCCGAGGTCGTGCTCGACGACGAGGAGGCCGCCAGCGGCCGGTTCGTGCTCCTGCACGACCCGGAGGGGCAGGAGCCCTGGGACGGCGACTTCCGCGTGGTGACCTTCGCCAAGGGCACGGTCGAGCTCGACATCGCGCAGGACCCCATGCTCACCGAGGTCGGCTGGTCGTGGCTCGTCGAGGCCCTCGACGAGCGCGGTGCCGGGTTCCGGGCCGAGTCCGGCACCGTCACCCGCACCGCGTCGGAGTCCTTCGGCGCGATCTCGGACCGTTCGCCCTCGGGCGACGTCGAGATCCGGGCCTCCTGGACGCCCACGAGCACCGACCTGGGCGCCCACCTGCGCGCCTGGACCGACGTCCTCGCCCAGGTCGCCGGGCTGCCGCCACTGCCGCCCGGCGTCGCTGCGCTGCCCCTTCCGCGTCGCCGCTGAGAGCGGCGCGGCCACCGCGCCACCTCGAGGTCGAACCCGTCAACGCCGCGGCGGGCGAGCGCTGACGCTCCGTGCTCGCGCGCCTCGGGCGGCGCTCCGGACCCGGTGAAGTTCACCCGATCGTGTCGCGCAGCGCGCCAATTGCCGTTTACGCAGCGGTCAAGACCTCCCCCCACCCGGCCGATACGCACTCGTAGGCCGGACATGACGGAGTCCGGCACGACGATGCCGGGAGGCAACCCGTGGTCGCACTGGTAGAGCGCCCGTCAGCGGTCGTACCGCTGCCGAGGGCTCGCTTCACGGCACTGGTCGTCGCGGAGTCGGCGACCCGCCGCCAGGCGCTGGTCAGTCGCCTGCGGCTGCTCGGAGCACGCGACGTCGTCGAGGCCGCCAGCGGCGCCGAGGCCCGCGTCCGCGCCCACTACGACGGTCCCCGGGACCTCGTCGTCGTCGACGGCGGGCTCGCCGACGGCCCCGCCCTCCCGCTGCTCGCCGACCTCAACAAGCTCGGCTGGCGCCGCGTCGTCCTGCTGACCGTCCGCGACGACCCGTACGCCGTGCGCGCCGCGATCAACGCGCACATCCGCTGCTACATCGTGACCCCCGAGGAGACCGTGGCCGCCGCCCTGAGCCCCTCGCCCGTGACGCGCCTGCGTCCTCGCGGCGCGTCGCCGGACGAGCTGTCCTCCCGTGAGGTCGAGGTGCTCCAGCTTGTCTCCGAGGGACGCTCCAACAAGGAGATCGGCGACGCACTCGGGCTCTCCGCCCTCACGGTGAAGAGCCACCTGGCGCGGATCGCCCGCAAGGTCGGAACCGGCGACCGCGCCGAGATGGTGGCGCACGCGATGCGTGCCGGGCTCGTCCGCTGAGCCGACCGGCGGCCAGCTGGCCGCCGTCGGGCGACGCACCCGGACCGGCCAGCGCCGCCAGGAATCGTCCCCCGGCTCGGCGGGTCCCTATCCTGAGCACGTGACGGACGCCGCGACCCCGGAGACGACGTCCGCCGACCCCGGCGACGACGACGCACCGGTCAGCACCGCGACGCCGCTGCTCGCCCCGCGCGAGGGAGTTCCCGCCGTCGTCGAGACGCCCGAGGCGCTGCGTGAGGCGGCCGCGGCCATCGCCGGCGGGACCGGTCCGGTGGCCATCGATGCCGAACGCGCCTCCGGCTACCGCTACGGGCAGCGCGCCTATCTCGTCCAGCTGCGCCGCGAGGGCAGCGGCACGCACCTGATCGACCCCACCGCCGTCCCCGACCTCACCGTTCTCGCCGACGCGCTCGAGGGCACCGAGTGGATCCTGCACGCGGCCAGCCAGGACCTCCCGTGCCTGCGCGAGATCGGCCTCGCGCCGTCGATCCTGTTCGACACCGAGCTGGCCGGTCGGCTCCTCGGCCACGCGCGGGTCGGGCTCTCGAGCCTGCTCGAGGAGGTCCTCGGCCACTCGCTGGCCAAGGAACACTCGGCGGCCGACTGGTCGACGCGCCCGCTGCCCGAGCCGTGGCTGCGCTACGCCGCCCTCGACGTCGAGCTGCTCGTCGAGCTGCGCGACGCCCTCGAGGCCGAGCTCGAGGAGGCCGGCAAGCTCGACTGGGCCTTCGAGGAGTTCGACGCCGCCCGCGACGCGCCGCCCGCGACGCCGCGGGTCGATCCGTGGCGGCGTACCTCCGGCATGCACAAGATCCGCCGCCCGCGGCAGCTCGCCGTGGTCCGGTCGCTGTGGTACCGGCGCGATGAGATCGCCCGTCGGCGCGACACGTCGCCGGGCCGCGTCCTGCCCGACTCCGCGATCGTGGCAGCCGCGACCGCGGCGGTCGGCGTGGAGCCGCCCGCGCTCAGCACGCTGCCGGCGTTCCAGGGCCGGGGGGCGCGCCGTCACCTCGCCGACTGGCAGGCCGCCGTCACGACCGCCCTGGCGCTCCCCGAGTCCGAGCTCCCGCCCTCGTCGCTCCCCTCCGACGGCCCGCCACCACCGCGGGCCTGGCCGGAGCGCGACCCCGAGGCCGCAGCCCGGCTGACGGTCGCGCGCTCGACGTTGGCGGAGCTCGCCGAGCGGCACCGGATGCCGGTCGAGAACCTCGTGTCGCCCGATCTCGTGCGTCGCCTCGCGTGGTCGCCGCCCGCGGTGCTCGACGTCGAGACCATCGGGGCCGCCCTGCGCTCCGGCGGCGCACGGCCCTGGCAGGTGGCCCTGGTGGCGCCCGGCCTGGTGGAGGCGCTGTCGGCGACGGCGGAGTCCGTGGCGCAGGACACAGCCGCCCGTGTTGAAACGACGATCGACGCCGTGGTTAGGTAACCCTAACTTCGACGGGAGAACACATGTTCGCGAACTACCTGATCGGTCTGCGAGAGGGGCTCGAGGCCTCGCTCGTGGTCGGCATCCTCGTGGCCTACGTGGTCAAGGCGGGCCAGCGCAGCCGTCTCGGCGCGATCTGGGCCGGCACGGGTATCGCGATCGCCCTGTCCCTGGGGTTCGGTGCCGTGCTCACCGCGACGTCGCGCTCGCTGTCCGACCAGGCCGAGCACGCCTTCGCGGGGACGATGTCGGTGATCGCCGTCGGGCTGGTCACCTGGATGGTGTTCTGGATGCGGCGTACGGCGCGCGAGATGCGCGGCGAGCTGCACGGCCGCCTCGACAGGGCGCTGCTCTCGGGCGGCATGGCGCTCGGCCTGGTCGCGCTCGTCGCGGTGCTGCGCGAGGGCCTCGAGACCGCGCTCTTCCTCTGGGCCGCGACCTCGGCCAGCGAGGGTACGGCGGCCGCCCTCGGGGGCGCCCTGCTGGGCATCGCCACCGCGGTCCTGATCGGCTGGGCGGTCTATCGCGGTGCCCTCCGCCTCAACCTCGCGACGTTCTTCACCTGGACCGGCGCGTTGCTGATCGTCGTCGCCGCCGGTGTCCTCGCCTACGGCGTGCGCGACCTGCAGGAGGCGGGCTGGCTCCCCGGCGGCGCGAACTACGCCTTCGACGTCAGCGCGACCATCGACGAGAACGGTCCGGTCGGCACGCTTCTCGGCGGGTTCTTCCACTTCGACCCCGTCACGACCTGGCTGCAGCTGGCCGTCTGGGTCGTCTACCTCGTCGTCACGCTCACCGCCTACCTGCGCCCGCAGCGCCCACCGGCTCCGGCCGCGGTGAGCGCACCGGAGTCCGAGCTGGTCTGACGGCGTCGGGACGCCGCTGCCGGCGCGGCGGATCGACGGGGCGCAGGCCCTCGCCCCTCCGGAGCCACCGCGCGCGAGACTGGGGACGTGACCGGACCCGACCGCGCCCTCGTCGACGACGTGCGCGCCGCGTTGGCGGCGGTGGCCGACCCCGAGCGCGCGGTCGCGATGCAGTCCTACATGAAGTCGGCGATGCCGTTCCGCGGCGCTCCGAAGCCCGTGCAGGTCGCCGCTCTGCGCCCTGTCCTCGCCGCGCATCCCGTGACCGACCGCGCTACGTGGGACGCCACCATCCGAGAGCTCTACGACGGCGCCACGTTCCGCGAGGAGCGCTACGCCGCCCTGGCGGTCCTCGACCTGCGCGCCGCGCGGGCCTGGCGCGATCCCGACCTCGTGCGGCTGCTGGAGCACCTGGTCGTGACGGGCGCCTGGTGGGACCTCGTCGACGTCGTGGCGGGGCGCCAGGTCGCGCCGCTGCACCGTGCCTTCCCGGCCGAGATGGCTTCGGTCGTGCGTCGATGGGCCGAGCACGACGACCTGTGGCTGCGGCGTACGGCGATCCTGAGCCAGCTCGGCTCCGGCCTCGCGACCGACCACGCTCTGCTCACCGACGTGATCGAGGCCAACGCCGCGTCCCGCGAGTTCTTCCACCGCAAGGCCATCGGCTGGGCGCTGCGCGACCTCGCCTGGAAGGACCCCGAGTGGGTCCGCACCTTCGTGCAGATGCACCCCGACCTCTCCCCCCTCTCGCGAAGAGAAGCCCTCAAGAACCTCTGAGAGTTCTCGGTGAAGGACGCCTTTGTTGTCCTCTAGGCAACAAAGGCGTCCTTCAGTGAAAACACGGCCCCGGTTCCGCGGCGGGTTACTGGTGGGTAGCATCGGGGATTACCGGTGGGTAACCATCGGTCCCCCACGTGCGAGGAGTGCCCGTGTCCCCCACCCGTGCCGTGCGCGACGTCGTCCTCGTCGACGCCGTCCGCACACCGTTCGGCAAGGCCGGCGCCAACGGCATCTACGCCGAGACCCGGGCCGACGACCTCGTCGTCGCCGTGTTCCGCGAGCTGCTGCGCCGCAACCCGTCGCTCCCGCCGGAGCGCATCGACGACGTCGCCGTCGCCGCCACGACGCAGATCGGCGACCAGGGCCTGACCCTCGGCCGCACGGCCGGCATCCTTGCCGGATTCCCGCAGTCGGTCCCCGGCCAGTCCGTCGACCGCATGTGCGCGGGCGCTCTCACCGCGGTCACCAACCTCTCCAGCGGCATCGGGGTCGGCGCCTACGACGTCGTCGTGGCCGGCGGCGTCGAGCACATGGGCCGTCACCCCATGGGCGAGGCGATGGACCCGAACCCGCGCCTGATCGCCGAGAAGCTCGTCGACCCCGAGGCCCTGTTCATGGGCAAGACGGCCGAGAACCTGCACGACCGCTTCCCGCACCTGACCAAGCTGCGCGCGGACGAGTTCGCGCTGCGCAGCCAGGAGCGCACCGCCAAGGCCTACGCCGACGGCGTCGTCCAGCTCGACCTGGTCCCCGTCGCGACGCGCGTCGCGGCCGCCGGCTGGGGTCTCGCGACGGTCGACGAGCCGCCGCGTCCGGGGACGACGCTGGAGGGCCTGGGCGCGCTCAAGACGCCGTTCCGGCCGCACGGGCGGGTCACCGCCGGCAACGCCGCCGGGCTCAACGACGGCGCCACCGGCGCCATCCTCGCCGCGGAGAGCGTCGCCACCGAGCTCGGCCTCACCGCCAAGGCCCGCCTCGTGTCCTTCGCCTTCGCAGGCGTCGCACCCGAGGTGATGGGCGTCGGCCCGGTCCCCTCGACCGAGAAGGCGCTGGCGAAGGCCGGCCTCACGATCGACGACATCGGCCTGTTCGAGGTCAACGAGGCGTTCGCCGTCCAGGTGCTCGCGTTCCTCGACCACTTCGGCATCGCCGACGACGACGCACGGGTCAACCAGTACGGCGGCGCCATCGCCGTCGGACACCCGCTGGCCTCCTCGGGCATCCGGCTGATGGCCTACCTGGCGCGCGGCTTCGAGGCGCGTCCCGACGTCCGCTACGGCCTCACGACCATGTGCATCGGCCTCGGCATGGGCGGCACGGTCATCTGGGAGAACCCTCACTTCGACGGCAAGGACGCGTGACGACCATGACCGAGATCACCACCTCAGGCGCGCCGGACGAGCTCGTGACGCAGGCGCTGCTACGCGTCGTCGAGCTCCCGTACGGCGTCGGCAAGGCCGCGCTCATCACGCTCGACAACGGCAAGGACCACACCAAGCCGAACACCTTCGGGGTCGGCGGCCTGCAATCGCTGTCCGCGGCGCTGGACCAGGTGCACACTGCGGCGTCCGCGGGCGAGATCGTCGCGGTCGCCGTCACGGGCAAGCCGTTCGTCTTCGGCGTCGGCGCCGACCTCACCGGGGTCGGTCAGATCACCGCGCGAGAGCAGGCCTTCGCCGTCGGCAAGGCCGGCCACGACACGCTCCGCCGGCTCGAGGAGCTCCCGATCCCGTCGTTCGCCCTCGTCAACGGCGCGGCGATGGGCGGCGGCCTCGAGATCGCGATGCACTGCCGCTACCGCACGCTGTCGACCGGCGCCGGCCTGATCTCCTTCCCCGAGGTGGCCCTCGGTCTCATCCCCGGCTGGGGTGGCGCCTACCTGCTGCCGCGCCTCATCGGTCCGGAGAAGGCGCTCAAGGTCATCCTCGAGAACCCGCTCAACCAGAACCGCATGCTCAAGCCCGCCGAGGCCATGGACCTGGGCATGTTCGACGTCGCGTTCGAGCCGGCCGACTTCCTCGTGGAGTCGCTGCGCTGGGCCGCGCACGTCATCTCCGGCGAGGTCACGGTCGCGCGCGCACCGCTCGCCGACGCCGCGACGTGGGACGCCGCCGTCGCCGCCGGCCGCGCCTTCGCCGACGCCAAGGTCCACGGTGCGGCGCCCGCTCCGTACCGCGCGCTCGACCTCGTCGCGGCGGCCCGCACCGCCTCCCGCGACGAGGGCTTCGCCGCCGAGGACGACGCGCTCGCCGACCTCGTGATGAGCGACGAGCTGCGGGCTGGCCTCTACTCCTTCGACCTCGTGCAGCGACGCGCGAAGCGACCGGTCGGCGTGCCGGACAAGTCGCTCGCGCGACCCGTCACCAAGGTCGGCGTCGTCGGCGCGGGACTCATGGCCAGCCAGCTCGCGCTGCTGTTCGTGCAGCGCCTCGAGGTGCCGGTGGTCCTGACCGACCTCGACCAGGCACGTGTCGACAAGGGCGTGGACTACGTCCGGGGCGAGATCGACAAGCTCCACGCGAAGCACCGCCTCAACAACGACAAGGCCAACCGGCTCAAGGCGCTCGTGACGGGCTCGATCACCAAGGACGCGTTCGCGGACGCCGACGTCGTCATCGAGGCCGTCTTCGAGGACCTCAAGGTCAAGCAGCAGGTCTTCGCCGAGGTCGAGGCCGTCGTGTCGGACACCTGCGTGCTGCTCACCAACACCTCCTCCCTGTCGGTGACCGCGATGGCGGAGAACCTGGCGCATCCGGAGCGCGTCGTCGGGTTCCACTTCTTCAACCCGGTCGCGCTCATGCCGTTGCTGGAGATCGCGCGCGCCGAGAAGACCGACGACGCCTCCCTGGCGACGGCGTTCGCGCTCGGCAAGTCGCTCAAGAAGTCGTGCGTGCTCGTGAAGGACGCGCCCGCGTTCGTCGTCAACCGGCTGCTCACCCGGTTCCTCGGTGAGGTCATGGCGGCCTACGACGAGGGCACGTCGTTCGACATCGTCAACTCGGCCCTCGACCCGCTCGGGCTGCCGATGTCGCCGTACGTCCTCGTGCAGATGGTCGGACCGGCAGTCGCCTTCCACACCGGCGAGACCCTGCACCAGGCGTTCCCCGACCGGTTCGGGGTCTCGGAGAACCAGCGCCGCATGGTCGAGGCCGGCAAGACGACCCTGCTCGCCTGGGACGGCTCGACGCCGCGCATCGCCGAGGACGTCGCCGAGATCTTCACCATCGGCGACACGCCCTCGACCGCGGAGCAGGTGCGGCAGCGGGCGCTCGACGCCGTGGCCGACGAGGCCCGTCGGATGCTCGACGAGGGCGTCGTGGCGGCGCCGCAGGACATCGACCTGTGCATGCTGCTCGGCGCCGGGTGGCCGTTCCACCTCGGCGGGATCACGCCGTACCTCGACCGCACGGGAACGAGCGAGCGCGTGACGGGCCGGCGCTTCCTCCCGGTGGGCGTGGCCAGCGTCGGCTAGCGCCCCGGCACCGCGTGGCCCCGGAGTCCTCGGACCGGGGCCGCGCCGCGCGGACGGCCGAACGGGCGAAGCCCGGGTGACGCTCGGTCACATCGCGCACGCGATCGGTACCGAGTGTCACCCGCGGGGGCCTCGGAACCTCGCGCAATCGGGCGTACGGTCGACCCGTGACCGACGAGCGGACCTCCACAGCGTTGCGGCGCGCTGTGCTCGCCGTGACCCTGCTCGACCAGGGCGCCCTCGCCGAGCTCGAGACGCGCGAGCGCGCTGTCGTGCGCCCGCGGACCCTCGACGGCAGTCTGCTCGAGATCCCCTGGGACGAGCTCGTCGCCGCAGCCGGAGACCCTTCGGGTCGGCTGCCCGACACCCTCGTGCAGCGCCGGCTCGCCCGCTGGCTGCGGCTGCGCATCGCCCTCGACGAGATGCTGCACGCCGCTGGCGACGAGGCGCCGGAGGTTCGACAGCGGATCGTGTCGCGCGTTCGTCCTCGCGCGCTGCCGCACGACCACCCGCTCCACCCGGGCGAGGCCTGGACCCGGCGCACGGTCCTCGGCGGAGCCCTCGACGTCGGTCTCGCGCTGCGCGGCTACGACGACGACGGCCGTCCGGACCCCGACGAGGTCGGTCTGCTGCCCGCGGGTGTCCTGGATGCGCTGGGCCTCGACGTCGGGCTCGCGAGCGCGCGGGCCG
>Ga0208851_1000489_pt1 | contig 17246 bp, 14 predicted proteins | sample NGESurshal092012_FD_184481 | JGI IMG/M metagenome (GOLD analysis project Ga0208851, IMG submission 184481) | Arctic peat soil microbial communities from Barrow, Alaska - NGEE Surface sample 415-2 shallow-092012 (SPAdes) | ecosystem: Environmental > Terrestrial > Soil > Wetlands > Peat ... | reverse complement strand
TGCGTGGTGGTCATCAAAACCTCCTTGGAGGGACCGCCCTCCACTGCCAGGGTGCGTCGCCGTTCGCGGGCGTGCGAGAGTCACAAGTCCTCAGCGCCCGTCCTCTAGTGCACGCCTGGACGAGCAGCAGAGCTGTGATCATTTCGGGCCGGCTCCCCAGCCGGAACGCGAGCGCCGCCTCACCGAACCTCGGGCGTCCCGGTGGCGAAGGTAAGGACCTCCGTCCGCCGTACCTGCCGACCGCCGGGAACACCGCGACAAGCGCCACCACGGCCGGACCGAGGTGCAGCGCCCTCGCCAAGCCCGGGCGGCGTCAGCACCTCCTCAGCGGTAGAAAGGACATGCCCGGCGTGGTCGCTACGCTGGCTGTCTACGCAGGAGGGGACGGAGATCCCATGAAGTACAAGATCACATACTTTGCCGACGATCAGCCTGTCGAAGAGGTCGAGGCCGCGCACTACGGCGAGCAAGGTGAATGGATCATCTTCGAGGACGGCAACGGTGAGAAGTTGCGGATTCGCGCCGACCAGGTGCTCCGAATTGACCGGCTCTAGAGCTCCCAGGGTCCATTGACACTGCACAAAAGCGATCATGGCTGGACTGGGACGACTGGCCGCAGGCTGGGCCGAACCAACCGACGTCGGGTGCTTGCGGTCGTCTACTTCTTCGCGGCTCCCGGCATGGTCAGCGAGGGGCCGCGCTGCGCACAACGTTGCGAATGAAGTTGTACTGCGTTGTGACGAGCCTGTCGGCCATGTCCACGGCGGCGCCGATGATGGTTTCGCGCCGTGACGGGCGTTCTCCGAGCGCGGGAAGCACTTCGTCGACGGTATCGACGAACTTCCGGACGGCCTCGATCGCCGCCCGCTGTCCCGCCTCGACCGCCTTGAGGACCTCGTCAGACAACTCAGCTGTCCTGTCAACCGGGCTCTTCTGCTCAGCTGCCGTGATCTTCTCGGCGGGCTTGGTGGTACGAGCCGCCCGTGCTGGCACCTTCTTCGCGGCGGGCTTGGTGGTACGAGCCGCCGGGGCTGGCGCCTTCTTCGCGGTAGTAGGGGCCATGATTACCCTCCTTGCGAGGTTGAATACGAACACAGCCGCCTCTCCCGGCCGGGTCGGCTGGTCACGCTTCTTCGTGCCGGGCTCCGGCTGGCCTTGATCACACCTCCTCGCGGTCCCACTGGCCCGTCCAGTCTCGACAGCTGCGAGCCGCCACGTCCAGAGTCGTCCCGCATGGTTCGCTCACCACAGTGCCCAACGTCCTTGACACCCTGCAATGTCGAGCGCCCAAGAACGTTTAGCCCCGCTCGGCGGGGGACGTGGCGGAGGTGGCGACCGCCGTGGTGTCCTGCCCCGGTCCAATGGTTGTGGCCGTCGCCGAACCGCGGTGTGGGGTTACGGCTTGGGTTGCTCGGGCAGGGCTGGGCGGGCCGGCCTTACGGTGGCGTCGGACGAAGGGATGATGAGGTCCTCGAGACCGTTGTCCCAGCGGACACGATACGGCGGCATTCCGTTGGGACCGCGGACCTCGATGATCTCGCCGTTGCGATCCGGCTGTCCGGTCCGGTTGCTGTGAAGCTGGAGATGGTCTCCCACGGCTGCATGCATCGCTGCCTGCTCTCCTTCGGCTGGTGTCACCACATTACGCCGCGACGGATCCTTCCGCGGCTGGTCCGAGCTACGAGGCTGGCCGCCCACAACGCGGAAGGACGCCGGGGCTTCGGGACGTGACTCGTAACCGGCATGCACGACCGAGGCCCGTCACGGGCGTGGCCCGGCGGCGACCCGGAGGTGGGCAACCTGCATCCCGAGGCGCTGAAGGCCCTGTGGTGGTCCGTGCCCGGCCCGTGCTCGCCGTTGGGTTCGCCGGGGCGATGCTGGCTGTCGGCGAGATCGAGGGCGTTGAGGACCGGCTGAGGGACTCCGAGCGGCGGCTGGACACCACCACAGGTATCCGTGGGCGATCGCCCACTCCACCGGCCGAGATCCTTGACGACGAGGAGTTCCGCCGGCTCCCAGCGGTGATCGAGCTGTACCGGACCGCACTGGCCCTGACTCGCGGCGATGGGGTCAGTACCGTGAGGGACGCCCAACGGGCGTTCGATCTGTCGCCGGAGGACGACCACCTCGTCCGTGCTGGCGCAGCGGGCTTGCTGGGGCTCGCCTACTGGGCGAGCGGGGACCTCGAGGCGGCCCATCGGTGGTACACCGAATGCGTGGCCGGCCTGCTTCAGGCCGGGCATACGGCCGACACCTTCGGGTGCGCGTTAGCGCTGGCGGACATTCGGCTTGCGCAGGGGCGTCTCAGCGAGGCCATCCGCACCTACGAGAACGCTTTGAGGCGTGCACCCTTGGAAGGAGGGCCGATTCTGCGGGGAACGGCAGACATGTACGAGGGGATGAGCGAGCTCCGGCTCGAAAGCGACGACCTGCCTGCCGCCACGCAGGCCCTCCTTCGGAGCCAGGAGCTCGGTGGGCCCATCGGGCTGCCCCAGTACCGCTATCGGTCGCGGGTCGCGGCGGCTCGGATCCGGACGGCCGAAGGTGATCCGGTCGGCGCGCTCCACCTGCTCGACGAGGCCGAGCGCGTGTACGTGAGTGACTGCTTCCCCAACGTCCGACCGATCCCGGCCCTGAAGGCCCGGCTGCACCTCGCGCGAGGGGAGTCGGGCGAAGCGCTCGTTTGGGTGCGTGAGAGCGGTCTGTCCGTCCAGGACGACCTGAGCTACCTGCGCGAGTTCGAACACATCACCCTCGCCCGGGTGCTCCTGGCCGGTTGCGCGACCGAGGGCTCGCAGCCCGCACTCCACGAGGTGACCCAGTTCTTGGAGCGTCTTCTCACGGCGGCGAAGGAGGGGGCAGGACGGGAAGCGTCATCGAGCTCCGGGTGCTTCTGTCGCTCGCCCACCAGAAACGAGGGGACAGCGCTTCCGCGTTCGCATCACTGGAACGCGGTGACGCTGGCTGAGCCGGAGGGCTGCGTTCGCGTCATCGTGGATGAGGGTCCACCGATGGCCTCGCTACTCAAAGGGCTCGCGAAACAGGCGACCGCCCGCGACTACGTCCGTCGCCTCCACGCAGCCATCACCACGCTTGAGCACCGTCCGGCCGACCGACCGGGCTTGATCGAGCCACTGAGCGAACGCGAGCTCGACGTGCTCCGGCTGCTCGGAACCGACCTGGACGGCCCGGACATCGCTCAGGAGCTCCTTGTGTCACTGAGCACCGTCCGGACTCACACTCAGAAGATCTACGCCAAGCTCGGAGTGAACAACCGTCGGGCAGCAGTCCGCGTGGCCGAGGAGCTCAACCTGCTGCCGCGCAGCGGCGGCCGCTGAGCCCTACTCACCGTCGTTCGCGACCCGTAGGCATCCGGCCACGGCGAGCCCCTGGACGTCGCGCGGCTCGGTGGGGCAGCACTGGCTGTCACTTCTGGCGACCGCCGGCGTCACGTTCGGCGCGGGCCGCGCGCGTGATGCCCGCTTCCGCCCGGGCCGCCCATGAGCTCGCGATCGCCACCGGGATGCCAGGGCTGAGCCTGGCCGGTCGCACCCGGGGGTATACGTCACTCGACAACGGCCAGGGCACGAACAACACCGCCAGCGGGAATGTCGTGATGAATGGGTCGTCCCAGCAGGGACCAAAGGGGGGTTGTCGCTCACGTTCGCGCCGGGGACGGTGTCGGGTATGAGGCGCACAGTCGACATCCTTGATGGCAACGCTTTTGTGGTCAGTGATGAGCGGGGCGACGTCGACGGGTCGCCGGTGGAGCCGCACGGCTTGTTCCGGGCGGACACCAGGTACCTGTCCCGGTGGGTGCTGACGATCAACGGCGAGAGGCCGGCCACGCTCTCGGTGGACACGACGCGGTACTTCACAGCGCAGTTCTTTCTCGCGCCGGGGACAGCGTCGGCGTACGTCAACGCGAAGCTGGCGGTGATCCGCCGAAGGACAGTCCTGGACGGCTTCCACGAGTCGATCACGGTCACGAACCACGACGCGTCCGCGGTGAGCGTGGAGGTCGGGCTCGAGGCAGACGGGGACTTTGCTGACCTGTTCGAGGTGAAGGACGCAACCGTCGCGGAGAAGCGAGGGACCGCCTACCGCCGGGTCGAAGCGGACCGGCTGGTGCTGGGCTATGAACGGGAGTCGTACCGCCGGGAGACGTGGATCCGCGCCACGGGCGACCCGACACTGGAGGAAGGTCGGCTGCAGTTCGTCGTCGAGCTTCAGCCGCAGCAGTCCTGGACGACCGAGATCGACGTCCTCCCGGTCGAGCACCCTGACGAGGTGTCGGGATTCCCGGACCGGAGTGTCTGGGACGACCCGGAGTCGCGTCTGGGCTTGCGGTTGTTGAGCCAGACGGTTCCCGTCCTGAGGTGCGACTGGCCGCCGCTGGAGCGGATCTATGAGCAGAGCCTGCGTGACCTCGCGGCGTTGCGCTTCGACCTGCCCGCCCGTCCCGGTCACTTCCTGCCGGCCGCGGGTCTGCCGTGGTTCATGGCCGCATTCGGCAGGGACAGCCTCATCACGTCCCTGCAGGCGCTGCCGTTCCTGCCAGAGCTGGCCGAGACGACCCTGCTCACGTTGGGCGCGCTCCAGGCGCTGCACCGGGACGACTTCCGGGACGCGGAACCCGGGAAGATCATGCACGAGCTGCGCTTCGGTGAGCTCACGGCGTTCGAGGAGCGACCGCACTCGCCGTACTACGGCGCTGCCGACAGCACCCAGCTCTGGCTGGTCCTGCTGGACGAGTACGAGCGGTGGACCGGGCGGTCGGACCTCATCCGGAGCCTGGAACCCCAGGCGCGGGCCGCGCTGCGGTGGATCGACGAGTACGGCGACCGGGACGGAGACGGGTACGTCGAGTACGAGCGGCACAACACCGACACCGGGCTGGAGAACCAGTGCTGGAAGGACTCCGGGGACTCGATCCAGTGGGCGGACGGCCAGCTGGCGTCGCTGCCGCGAGCCACCTGTGAACTGCAGGGCTACACCTACGACGCGAAGCTCCGCTGCGCCCGGTTGGCCCGCGAGGTGTGGGACGACGTGGCGCTGGCCGAGCGGCTGGAGCAGGAGGCGGCCGATCTGAAGGTGCGCTTCAACCGCGACTTCTGGCTGGAGGAGCAGGGCTACTACGCACTCGCCCTGGACGGCGCGAAACGGCCCGTCGACGCCCTGGCCTCGAACCTCGGGCACCTACTGTGGAGCGGCATCGTCACCGACGAGCGGGTCCCGCGGGTGGTCGAGCTGCTCACCGGGGAGCGGCTTTACTCCGGGTGGGGGGTTCGCACGTTCGGCACCGGCCAGACCGGGTACAACCCGATCGGCTACCACCTGGGCACGGTGTGGCCGCACGACACGGCGATCGCGGTGCTCGGCCTGGTGCGGCAGGGCTACCGTGCCGAGGCCGCGCGGATCGCGATGAGCCTGCTCGAGGCCGCCGAGCTGCTCGGCGGCCGGCTCCCCGAGGCGTTCGCCGGGTTCAGCCGGGAGGAGACCGCCTACCCCGCGGAGTACCCCACCGCCTGCTCACCGCAGGCGTGGGCGGCGGGCGCGCCGCTCATGCTGATCCGCGCGGTGCTCGGCCTCGAACCCGACGGGGCGATCCTGCGGTCCCAGCCGCATCTCCCGCAACGGATCCGGAGGATGCAGCTGGCTCGAATCCCAGGTCGGTGGGGCGCCGTGGACGTCGGCGTCGACCTGTCCGACCAGGTCCTGCGGGTCGGTGCCGAGCCCGGCGAGGTCGCCGACCTCCTCGCCTCGGCCACGCGGCACCTGCCCCCGAACCTGACCCCTGGGCGTACCACCTCGATCGGGTTCGACCTGGGTACGGAGGGCTCGTACCGGCTCCTGCTCGAGGATGGGCACGCCACCCTCGACACCGACGCCGAAGCGGCGGACTGCGTCATCCGCACCGACCAGCAGACCCTGCTTGAGCTGCTCCACGGCACCCGCAGCTACTCCACCGCCATGATGTCCGACCGCCTGCGGATCCACGGCGACCGCCTCATGGCCGTCACCTTCTTCACCCGGGCCGCAGAGGACCAGCCAGACGGGTAGCTCATCGGGGCGAACAGCCTCTCCACGGCGAGGGCCCGGCCTCACCGGAACACCTTCACCTCACGTCCGGCGGCGGAGGAGTGATCCCCCACTCACCGACCCATGACCCACCTGGCTCCAACGTGATCAGCCCGGCTCCCGACCGGAACGCGTCGGGGGGGCAGGTCATCGGTTCGACGGCAAGGCTTCGTCGAGTGATCTCAGGCAACGCGTCCCCCGTGAACAGCATCAGGTGCGTGTAGGCGGGGTTCACCCACAGCGCGACCTGCCTGCTCTCCTCGGGCGCAGCGAGCTCGACACGGGCCAGCCCGGCGTCATCCCGGACGAGATCGGTGAAACAGTGATCGAGCCGGGCGGATCCGATCGGTCGCGGTCGGCGGAAGTCGTACCCCGTGCCCTCGACCGACTGCGCACCCTCGGGGATGCCGCGCCGGTCGCTCAGCAGAACCGTCGCTCCGGGTGCGCGGAGAATCGTGTCGTCCACCACGCCCGTTCCGGTGGTCAAGTAGGGGGGGCGCCGCTACCGAAGGGGCACGACGTCGACCCGAAGTTGCGGGCCGCGGTTCTCACCCTCAGTCCATCCGCGGACAGCCGGTACCCGATGCTGAGCTGGAGGAAGTACGGGTAGCCCGGTTGCGGGTGCAGGGCGTGCGCCACGACCACTCGGTCGGTCTCGATGTGGCTGCCGGTCCACGGGGCCCAGCGAACCAGCCCATGGATGGCATTCGAGTGCTCCGGTTCGGTGAGCGCCAGCTGGTGGTGGCGACCGTCGAACCGGTAGCGGCCATCCTTCACCCGGTTTGGCCAGGGGATCAGGACCTGACCTCGACCTGCGGAGCACATCTCGTCCGCTGCGTACCCATCGAGGACGTCGCGTCCACCCGCCGAGTAGGAACGGATACCGCCGCCGATCTGGACGATGACGGCTCGCTGCTCCCTGTAGGTGATCTCCCATTGCTGTCCAGACGGTGCCGGACCTGCGGAGCCCGAAGTCGGCGAACCGGACGCCTCCCCAGGGGTGGGAGCGTCGGCGCCGATCATGCCATCTCCTCAAGTCTCTCCCCGACGATGATCCGCGAGGCGGCCTCGATCAGGGCGAGGTGCGAGAACGCCTGCGGGAAGTTGCCGAGGTGCCGCGCGCTTTGGGCGTCGAACTCCTCCGCGTACAGCCCGAGTGGCGATGCGATCCTCAGCAGGCGCTCCATGGCATCGCGGGCGCGTGCCTTCTCCCCGATGATCGACAGCGCGGAGACCAGCCAGAAGGAGCAGATCAGGAACGTGCCCTCCTCACCGGACAGGCCGTCGTCGGTTTCGTCGGTTCGATACCGCAGCACGAAGCCGTTCTCGGTCAGCTCGTCGGCGATGGCGAAGACGGCGGCGCGCAGCCGGTCGTCGGTGCCGGGCAGGAAGCCGGTGAGTGCGGCCAGCAGGGTCGAGGCGGCCAGCGCATCGGTGGCGTAGTGCTGGCGCAGGACGCCGCGCTCGGAGACTCCGTGGTCCAGGATGTCGGCCTTGATCTCCTCTGCGGTGGCTCGCCAGGTCGCCTCCCGGTCTGGTTCACCCGCGATCCCGGCCAGCTGGGCCGCCCGGTCGAGGGCTACCCAGCACATCAGCTTCGAGGACACGTAGTGCTGAGCCTCGCCGCGGGCTTCCTAGATACCTTGGTCGGGCTCCCGCCACACGTCGGTGGCGCGCTGTGCCTGCGTCTCGATGATGGGCCACAGCCGGGCCGGCCTCCGCTGGCTGCGACGCGCGTGGAGCAGGATCGAGTCGAGCACCGCCCCGTACACGTCGTTTTGCCGCTGGTCGAAGGCACCGTTGCCGACCCGCACCGGTCGGGATCCGGCGTAGCCGGACAGGTCGTCCCGGATCGACTCGGTCAGGTCCCGCCTCCCGTCGATCCCGTACATGATCTGGAAGGTCCCGTCCTCGTTCGGTTCGACATCGGCGATGAACTGCATGAACTCGTCGGCTTCCCAGTCCAGGTTGAGCCAGTGCAGCGCCTGCAGGGTGAAGGTGGCGTCCCGCATCCAGGTGTAGCGGTAGTCCCAGTTGCGCTCACCGCCGGGCGTCTCCGGCAAGGAGGTGGTCAGTGCGGCAACCGTGGCCCCGGTGGGCATGTAGGTGAGCCCTTTGATCGCCAGGGCTGAGCGTTGGATGGGGTCCCGGTACCGGTGGTCGGGCATCCGGGCCCGGCCCAGCCACGCCGCCAGTAGCGGGTGGTGTCCGCGATCTTGACCTCGGCCTGGTCCACGTCCTGCGGGGCGGCCAGACCGCTGGCCCAGGACAGCACGCAGTAGGCCCCGCGCCCCCGCCTGAAGGATGTGCCGAGCCTTGACCCGGCCACCCTCGATGCCGATCGCGAGGTCAGTGCAGAGACGGAGGGTCTGGCCGGCGCCGCTCGCGTCGGCCACGTGCCGGTCGCCGTCGGCCAGGGACCAGGTGGCTGTCGTGCGTCCGTAGTCGAACACGGGCTCGCAGACGAGGTCGATCTCGACCTGCCCCTCGATGCACTCCACCGTCCTCACCAGCATGTGGTCTGCGTCGTCGTCGGCGGGCGGGCGGGTGTGCGGCGTGACCGAGTCCTCCTCCTGCCGTGGTCCCATGGTCAGCGCGTCCCGGACCACCACCCAGCCCTGTTGGTGCTTCCAGGTCGTCACCAGCACGTTCGTGCCCGGCTCGTAGGCGCGGGCCGAGGGGTGGTTCACGCCGAACGGCGCGAACCGGAAGAACCCGGCCTGCCGGTCGAGCAGACTGCCGAAGACGCTGGGCGCATCGAAACGGGGCACGCACAGCCAGTCGATCGACCCGTCCGGAGCGACCAGCGCTCCCGTGTGGCAGTCCGACAGAAACGCATAGTCGGCGATCGGTGCGAACGGAGAGGAGGTGCTCATGAGCGCGCCCACCCTTCGCGCCGGGCGACGTGGGCAGTGACGAGCGGATCGGACATGCCAGGCTCCTCTTCTCGCACTTTCAACGGTCGAGCGCGGCCCACCAGACGGGATCGGGGATGAACGCAGCGGCGGGCTGGCCGGTGGCGTCGGTGGCGTGCCGGTAGACCAGCCCGGCGGCCGGTTCGGCGCGGCGCTGTTCGTCGGTGTAGTTCTCGGTCGCTGTGGTGACGTACAGCCGGTTGAGCCCCGGGCCGGCGAGCGCACAGCAGGTGCTCTGCGGCGCAGGCACGAGGAACTCCTGTCTCAGCGCCCCGGCCGGTGAGTAGCGCCGGACCCGTCCCCCGCCGTAGATCGCCACCCACAGGTCGCCCGCGGCGTCCACGGTCATGCCGTCCGGCGCACCGACGTCCTCGGGCACGGTGAGCAGGACCCTCCGGTCGGAGAGGGAGCCCCGTTCGGCGTCGAACGCGAACGCGTAGACCACCCGCGGGCCACTGTCCACCAGGTACATCGTGGCGCCGTCAGGGCTCCACCCGATGCCGTTGGGGATCGTCATACCCCCGAGCACCTGCTCGACACGTCCGTCGGTGGCGAGCCGGTAGAGCGCGCCGCCGCCCTCGTGGTGGTCGTCGGCCAGCGCCCCGCCCCAGAACCGGCCCTGCGGGTCGCTGGCGCCATCGTTCATCCGGGTCGCGGGGGGTGACACCTCGGCAGCGATCACCCGATGGGTGCCGTCGGGGGCCAGGTGGACGAAGCCCCGCCCGGCGCCGAGCAGCCAACCGTCGTCGCCCTGGACGGGTGCGATCATCCCGACCGGCCACGGCAAGTCGTAGACGCGCACGGAGACCAGCGCACCGTCGTCGGTGACCCGGTCGCGGTAGACCCGCCCGGCCAGGATGTCCACGCGCAGTAGCTCGTCCCGACCGGCGTCCCACCGCACTCCCTCGCCGAGCTGGGTCTGCTCGGTCGTACAGACGACGGCCCCGCCGTCCTGGTCAGGCTCGCCGGCCATGGTCAGGCTCCGAAGTCCAGGACGACCTTGATGTCGTCGGGGCCGCGCTGCAGCGCGTCGGCGACATCCTGCGGGGGGACCCGCCGGGTGACCAGCCGGGCCAGCCAGGCCCGGTCGGCCGCGGCGAGCGCCTGGGCGGCTCGGTAGAAGTGCCGGCGGTTGGCGTTGACCGAGCCGATGACCACGTTGTTCTGCAGGACCAGCTCCTTGCCGAGGTCGGCGGGAGACAGTCCGCTGCTTGCGCCACCGCTGCCCACTCCGGTCAGGCACACGACTCCGCCCGGACCGACCTGACGGATCGAGTCGACGATGACTGGGCCTACCCCGGTGCACTCGATGATCACGTCGGGCTTGAAGCCCAGGTCGGGGATGGGCCCGGAGTGGTAGGTGGCGCCGAGATCACGCACTAGCTGCGGCTTGGCACCCTCGGTGACCTGGTCGAGGACGTGCACCTCGCCACCGTGCTGGACGCCGATGAGGGCGGCGAGCATGCCGATCGGGCCGGCACCGGTGACCAGCACGGTTCGTGGCTCCCAGAACGCTCGGGCTCGCATGGCCCCGACCAGCTCCCAGGCCTTGGTCACCACGGTGGTCGGCTCGAGCAGTACCCCGAGGCGGCCGAGCGAGGGGTCAAGCTTGGTGAAGTACCCCGGTTCGATCCGCCAGCGTTCGGACATGAACCCGTCGATCTCCTTGATGCCCCGCTCGGTGTACTGCCCGTTGGTGCACATGTCCCACTCCCCCACGGCGCAGTTCGGGCAGGGCACCGGGTCGGGACGCCGGACGATCCCGACGATCAGGTCACCAGCCCGCACGCTGCGGTCCGGCCCAGGGTCGACGACCCGGCCCAGTGACTCGTGACCCAGAATCAGCCGGTCCCGCCCGGGAGGGGCCCAGCCGTACGCGCCGGAGGCGATCTCGACGTCGGTGCCGCAGATGCCCACCGCGACCGCCTCGACCAGGATCGACCCGGTGGTCTGGTCCGGTTCGGGGACCTCCTCGAAGCGAACCGAGTCCGTGACCCCCGGCTGAACCGTGACGGCCTTCATGACTCCTCCTCAAAAGAACCGTGCGGCGATCCGCCGCCGGAGGTGTGCCGGGGGGCGACCTGGAAGTGACCCGTCGGCGGTTTCATCGCCGACGGCCGGGTGCTGTCACTACGGGACGATCGGCCCGGCGTCGCACACATGCGGGGCACAGCTCACGGTCCAGGTGCGCGGCCATGTGATCGGGCAGGCGGTCACGGATGAAGTCCCGGTGGGCCGGCGTCTGGGTCGGTGCGCCGCAGTCGATGCAGGTCAGCAGGGGCTGCTCGCGAACCACGGTCCCGGTGATGACCGTGCGCCGGACGCCGTCGACGTCCTCGAGGTGGATCGCTCCCGTCGGGCAGACCTGCGTGCAGGCGCCGCAGCCGATGCACAGGTCCGCTGGCCGGGTGAAGTCGAAGTAGGCGAGCCGACCGGCCTGCGTGTCGGCCATCCGCAGCGCATCGACGCCCATCTCGCTGCAGGCGGCCATGCACAGGCCGCAGCCGATGCAGACGTCGCAGCGCAGGCAGCGGCGGGCCTCGTCGTGCGCCATCGCATCGGTCATGCCCAGCTCGATGCGGACGTAGTTGCCCTCGCCGAGGACCTCCTCGACGCTTCTTTCGGGCATCGCGGCGCGGCGGCGGTGAGTGCGCTCGTCGGCTTCGACGTGCAGGGGAGCCACCTCGGCGCGGCGAACCGCCCGGCCGGTGGCGGCGCTCAGGGGCGTTTCGCGCAGCCAGGCGTCGATGGCGGCCGCGGCGATCTTCCCGGAGCGGATCGCCTCCACGGCCGTCCGTGGGCCGTGCTCGGCGTCTCCGCCGGCGAAGATGCCCGGCACGTCGGTCATCAGCGTCTTGGAGTCCGCGACGATGAAGCCGTGCGTGTTGGCCACGCCGCTGCCGTCGAGGATCGCCAGGTCCGTGCCTTGACCGGTGGCCAGGATCACGTGGTCCGCGGCGAGCTTCAGCGGGCGCGCCGTGTCGAACAGGGGGGCGAAGCGGCCGTTCTCGTCGTGGACCTGTTCGCAGAGCTGGAAGGTGACCTCGCCGTCTTCGTCGATGCGCACCGGGCCCCAGCCCGGGTGCAGCTGCACGCCTTCGGCGGCTGCGTTCTCGATCTCGTGCGGGCTGGCGGGCATCTCGCGGCGCTTCTCCAGGGAGACCAGGTCGACGTGCTGCGCGCCTTGCCGCAGCGCCGTCAAGGCGACGTCGATGGCGACGTTCCCTCCGCCCACGACGACGACCCGCGGCCCGACCCGCACCTGATCGCCGCTGCGCACGGACCGCAGGAAGTCGATGCCGCCCAGCACGAAGGGCTGGTGGACACCGTCGATCGGGATGAGGCGCGACTGCTGGGTGCCCAGACCGAGGAACACCGCGTCGTAGCCCTTGCGGAACGTCTCGAGGCTGCCGACCGGGGTGCCGGTGTGGATGGGTACCCCCAGCACCCGGATCTGGTCGAGTTCCTGCTCGAGCAGATCCGGCGGCAGGCGGTAGGCCGGGATGCCGTAGCGCAGCATTCCGCCGGCCTTGTCCTGCGACTCGAAGACCTCGACCTGGTGACCGTAGGTGCGCAGGTAGTAGGCAGCGGCCAGGCCGGACGGCCCGGAGCCGATGATGCCGATGCGCTTGCCGGTGTCAGCGGCCAGCTCCGGCTTGGGGTAGCCGCCCTCGGCCAGGCAGTGCTCGGCTGCCTTGGCCTTCAGCGGCCGGATGAAGACAGCCCCGTTGCTGCCCCGTCTCACGCACGCAGACTCGCACGGCGCGGGACAGACCAGGCCGCAGGTCAGCGGCAGCGGGTTGTCCCGCCTGATGACCTCGATGGTGGACCGGTAGTCGCCGTGGCCCAGGTGGGCGATGAAGCTCGGGATGTCGATGTTGGCCGGACACGTCCCGTGGCACGGCGCCGGCCGGTCCTCCAGGCAGACCCCTTCGGGGCAGGACTCACGCCGGGCGTGCTGCTCCCACTGCTCCCGGTAGTAGCGCAACGAGCTGCCCAGCGGCCAGCTGGCCGCGAGCCCCTGTACCGCGAGCTCGAGCGCCACCTCGTCGAGGGCGGTGAGATGGCCGGCACCACCCCGGCCGAGGGTGATCTCAGTCGCCAGACGCGCAGCGCGGGCCAGCAACGGACGCACCGCTGCCGCGTCGCCGTCGGCGAGGAGCCAATGGCGATAGAGCGCACGTCGGGTCGCTTTGACGACGCACACGCCCTGCGCCATCACCATCAGGGTGGACGGCGCCGGGATGATGCCCGCGGACGACAACGACAGGGGCTCGCAGGACAGGTCCGCCTCCGACAGCGGCAGGAAGCCGCCGAGCCCGTCGTCGAGGACGAGCACAGCGTCGCGACCTTCCACCTCGACACCGCCACCCCAGCCCTCGATCTGGCGCCGCAGTTGCGCGGAACGCGCGAACTCGACCAGGCCGCGCTGCTTCATGCCGCGCCGCAGCGTGAGCAAGGACGCATCCAGACCGGACTCGCCGGCGAACAGCAGGGCCAGCCGGCACCAGGTCTCCGGGGTGTGGATCAGCCGCGACCCGTCGGTCGCGTGCCCCTCCCCCCAGGGGCTGGCCGGGCAGTCGCGCTGGATCTCCACCTGCCGGCGGGGGATCGCGGCCTCGGCGAGCGACCGCGTGGCGTCGACAGCGTTGAGCAAGGCCGCCTCACGGCCGGTCAGTTCGCTCGGCAGGCGCAGCTCGACCTTGAGACTGTCCCGCAGTCCGGCCGCGATCAGCACTCCCTCGGCCAGCAGCCACGGGGCGCCATCGAGAACCGCAGCCGTGCCGCGGGCCCGCTCGTCGAAGCCGGTTGCGTCGATGACCAGCGTCGAGGGCCCGCGGCCGCGAAGGAACCGGCGCCAGGCCAGATGGATCGGTTCGCCGGCGCCGCCGGACTCAGCCAGGGCCGACTCCTGCACCTGCTGCAGCCGCTGCACGGGCGTCAGGGACTGCGCCCGGGACAGGCCCGGCAACGCCGCGTCCAGAGTCTGCGCGGGCGGCTCGGCGCCGGCCAGGGCCGCAGCGCCAGCGTCGAGCCACGCTGGCAGCAGCTGAAGCTCGCTCATGGCGAGTCCTCGTCGCTCCCCAGCGGTTCGGCGATGAGCTGGCGGGCGTATCGCTCGCGGCGCGGGTCTGGCACCTCGGTGGCGACGCCGAAGGACAGGCAACCGGTCACGCACGTCGTGACGCAGGCCGGCTGCAGCCCGGCATCGATGCGGTCCATGCAGTAGTCGCACTTGACCACCTTGCGCGTGGCCGGATCCCACTGTGGGGTGCCCCAGGGGCACGCGGCGATGCAGCTCTTGCAGCCGATGCACAGACTGGACTCGACGAAGACGATGCCGTCCTTCTCGCGCTTCTGCATGGCGCCGGTCGGGCAGGCCCGCACGCACCACGGGTCCTCGCAGTGGAAGCAGGGCATGAACACGAACCGCATGCGCGGGTGTCCGCCGACCTCGACCGGGCCGAAGGTGATGATCTTGCACGGGGCCGGTCCGGCCTCGACGTTCTTGTTGGTCTTGCAGTGCACCTCGCAGGCCTGGCAGCCGATGCAGCTCGCTTCGTCGTGGCGAAGGATGTAGTCGCTCATCGGTCGGCTCCTGCCGCCGCAGCGGGCTTGACCTGGACGATGGTTTCGGTCATGGCACAGCCACCACCGGCCGGGTCGAAGTCGTAGAGCTTGCCGTGCTGCAGGCGCTGGTCGGCCACGCCGAACCCGCGGGCGCGGGTGGCGAGCGGCACCGTGGCGCCGTAGCCGTGCAGCATGAACACCGCCTCGGGATGGATCCACGGAGTCACCCGGGCCTTGATCCTTCCGACGTAGCGTCCGCCCCCGTTGACCTCCACCTCCTCGCCGTCGCGGATGCCGAGCGGCCTGGCCCGGTCGGGGTGGATCCACAGCACCTGCTCCGGGGCGACCTCGTGCAGGATCGGGTTGTTCAGGGATTGGCCCTGCGCCAGCGTCGCCGTCTTCGCGAAGAGCAGCACGAAGCGGTCGTCGGTGGGGGGCTCCTTGGGCTGGTACGGCGGCAGGCTGGCCAACCCGGCGCCCGTCAGGGTCTCGCTGTCGATCTCGATCCGCCCCGAGGGGGTCGGGAACCTGAGCTCGTCGCGCGGTGTCAGGGTCGGCGCGTCCGCCAGGGCGACGATCCCCGTCTCGCGCAGCTGGGCGATCGTCACGCCGGTGCCATCGAGCTGGTAGTTCCACAGCTCCTCGATGGTCTCGAAGTCGAGTGCCTCCTTGACCCCCATCCGGCGCAGGATCTCGCGGAAGATCCACCAGGCCGGGCGGCTGTCGAAGCGCGGGGCGATCGCCTGGTCCCGCATGGTGAACACGGGCACTGGGCCGTTCATCTGGCCGAGGATGTTGGCGCGCTCGAGGTAGGTCGACTCGGGGAGGATGACGTCGGCGAACCAGCCCGTCTCCGAGTAGCGCACGTCGATCGAGACGAGCAGCGTGAGCTTGTCCAGCGCACGCTGAGTCGCCTCGGGGTCGGGCAGGCCGGTGAGAGGATCGTGGCGGTAGGCGAAGTAGGCGCCGATGCCGTAGGGCTGCCCCGTCTCCATGGCGGCGAATGCCTGGTGCAGCATGCCGATGGCCGGGTCCCACTGGGGGCGGTCCGCGCCGGCACCGTCCACCCGCGGTTCGACGACCTCGGGCACCCGGTCGGTCAAGTGGTTCAGGCCCTTGCGGCCGTACTGCTCGGGTGACTTACCCAAGACGAAGCCACCCGGGATCTCGATGTTGCCCATCAGCGCGTTCAGGATCAGCGCCGTGCGGCTGACGTAGAACGACTGCTTGTGACGCGCCGACATCCAGCCCGGGTGGAAGATCACGCGTGGCACATCGGCGGCGATCTCTTCGACAAAGCCACGGAGCTGCTCGGCGGGGAGGCCGGTGTGGGCCTCCTGCCACTCCGGGGTCGTGTCCTGGACCGCCTCGCGCAGGGAGTCCATGCCGGAGACGAAACGGGCGACGAAGTCCTGGTCGTACACCCCCTGCTTCAGGATCTCGTGGATGAGCGCGAGGTTGAGCGCGTAGTCGCTGTTCGGGCGGACCTGCCAGTACCGGGTGGCCTTGCTGGCGGTGATGGTGGCGCGCGGATCGATGTAGGTGCAGCGCATCCCGTTCGCCAGTGCAGCCATGAAGGCCTTGGCCTCTTTGACCATGAGGGACTCGAGGACGTTGCGGCCGTACAGGACCAGGTGCTTGGTGTTCTTCAGGTCGAAGATGAGCCCCTCGTGGCCGAAGCCGTAGATCGACCGTGCCGCGTTGTGCGCGTTGCCGGTGCAGCCGGCGTCGTGGTTGAAGTAGTTCGGCGAGCCGAGCGCACGCACGAAGGTCCGGGTCAGGTCGACGAAGGGACCGCCGCGGTCGGATAGCGCAATGCCACAGGGACCGAAGGCCTCGATCGTCTCGTTCAGCTTGTCGGCGATGTAGTCGAGGGCCTCGTCCCAGGACGCCCGCCGCCACTGGCCGCCGCCACGCGGGCCCGTGCGGATGAGCGGCGTCTGCGGCCGCTGGTCGTCGAACTCCAGGGACAGCCCGGCCGCGCCCTTCGCGCACAGGCTGGTGCCGAGGGCCTTGTCATGCGGGTTGCCCTGAAGCCAGGTCACCCGACCGTCCTCGACCGTCACCTCGATCGGGCACCGCACCGCGCACATGCCGCACATGCTGTAGACCGTGCGCCGGCCAGGCCCGCCGACATCGCTCACGTTCGGTGCCACGGTGGAACTCACGGCAGCCTCCTTGCCCGGGTTCGCTCGGCCCTTTGAGCGCCCCGACTGCGGGCTTCATGGGCCGGTGAGACGAGTAGGCGTGCGATTCGATACCGCCCAGGCCTCCCGGCCCGCCACTGGTGCCGAGGGCCGTTCAGCCGCTCTCGACTTCGAACTCCGCCTCGCCCCGCCTCAGCGGCGGGGCGCAGCTGGGTGCTGGTGCGTGTCACCCAGGCCACGCTAGGAGGCGTCCGATCTGCGGCAATCACCCGCACCGGGTGAGATCCGGTGTGTCTGGTCCCGACATCAGCGATCGGCGACCCGATCATTCTCATCCTCCGTCGACCGAGACCCGGCTCACCAGTCTGGTGCGGTCGGCCGGATCGCCTGTCCTGGCTTGAGGGGCAGCTGCCCTCGTCAGTGCGAGAAGGATGAGGGCTGCTCCTGGGTGGGCATCGGGCCGTTCAGCGCGTCGAGCCAGCTGACCGCGGTCTCCAGGTCTCGAAGGAACAGCCCGGCCATGTCGTGGCTG